>Ga0172368_10006895_pt1 | contig 12054 bp, 8 predicted proteins | sample Lak11m_FD_114540 | JGI IMG/M metagenome (GOLD analysis project Ga0172368, IMG submission 114540) | Freshwater microbial communities from Kabuno Bay, South-Kivu, Congo - kab_022012_11m | ecosystem: Environmental > Aquatic > Freshwater > Lake | place: Democratic Republic of the Congo: South-Kivu...
CCGCGAACGCCGAGTGCGGGTCCGTCGCGCGGACGGACCGCTGCGGGCGCCCGCGCACCGTCTCCTGCGGCACGTGCACCGCACCGAAGACCTGCAACGGCGGCGGGCAGCAGAATCGGTGCGGGTGTACGGGAGAAACGGACGCGCAGCTCTGCCAGGCGGCGAACGCACAGTGCGGCTCGGTCGCGCGCACCGACCGGTGCGGCGTCTCGGGCACGGTCCCGAGCTGCGGCACCTGCACCGCGCCCCAGACCTGCGGGGGCGCCGGCACGCAGAACCGCTGCGGGTGTACCGACGCCCGCACGGACGCGCAGCTCTGCGCCGCCGAGGGCTTCGACTGCGGCGCGGCGACGATCACCGACCGCTGCAACGTCCCGCGCAGCGTCCCGGGCTGCGGCACCTGCAGAGCCCCGGAGAGCTGCGGCGAGAAGTGGGACGAGCCCAACGTGTGCAACTGCGTGGGCGACTCCGACCGGTCGCTCTGCTCGGACGCCGGCGCCGATTGCGGCGGCATCCGGACGACCGACCACTGCGGCGCCGCGCGCACCGTCGCGAGCTGCGGCACGTGCGACGCGCCTCTGACCTGCGCCGGCGGCGGGGTGCAGAACCGATGCGGCTGCACGGACGGCCGCACCGACGCGCAGATCTGCACCGCACGGGGCTACGACTGCGGCTCGGGCTTCTCCGTCACCGACGCCTGCGGGCGCAGCCGCACGCTTTCCACCTGCGGCACCTGCGGGGCCGGCGAGACGTGCGCGTCCAACCACCGGTGCAGCCGGTGGGTCGACATGGCGAGCGGCTATTCCTCGGACTTCCGGGTGATCCACGGGGTTTCCGACACCGAGCTCTACATCGTCACGGACAACGAGGAGGACGTCGCGCGCCTGCTCAAGTGGACGGGCACCGCGTCGCCGCGTCCGTACTACTCGGCGCAGCTCGCCTCGTCCGGGCTGACCGTCGGCTCGGCCTACGACGTGTGGTCGCACCGGAGCTCCTCGACGACGACGGTCTACGTGGCCGCCGGCGGCCGCGCGGGCACCGCGCGCAAAGGGCTCGTCTACAGGGTCGCGAACCCCGCGAGCTCCAACGGCTTCGCCGTGGGCGCGCCCATCCAGGTGTTCGACGGCCCGGTCTGGGGCCTGAGCGGCTCGTCGTCGGCGACCGTCTTCACGGGCTCGCCGGGGCTGTACTCCGCGACGCCGCCGGTCGCGCCCGCCGCGCGCCGGCTGAGCTCCGGGAGCTGGGAGACGCGCGTGCCGCCCAACGCCGCGGCGGACGAGATGCTCCACGACGTCGTCGCGCTCTCGGCGTCCGAGGCGTTCTTCACCTCGAACTCGGGCGACTACCTGTGGCACTGGAACGGCCCGGCGTTCGACGCCATCCCCACCCTCGCGGCGCACGGCGGCTACTTCGAGGTGTGGGCCGACAGCGCGACGGACGTCTGGATGTCGAGTCTGGACGGGAAGGTCGCGCAGTGGAACGGGACGACGATGGTCGACCGCTCCATCCCGAACACGACATCGTGGCTCTACGGGCTGCACGGCACGGGCCCGGACGACGTGTGGGTCGTGGGGACCGGGCCCTTCATCGCGCACTGGAACGGCACGGCCTGGACCGTCGAGAGCTCGCCCGCGAGCTCCTGGCTCAACGGAGTCTGGGTCGGCACGAACTACGTCTTCGCGGTCGGGTCCGACGGGACCCTGCTGCGCCGGCCGCGGCGGTAGCCCGGCGCAGTCCTTCCGCAGGTCGCACGCCCGTCCCTCCCGGAGCGCCGCGGGGCTGGGGCCCCGCCCGGCACGCGACGGGCCGTGGACGGGAAGCCACGCGACGGGCGCCGCCTCGCCGCAACCGCTGCATCTTCGGCCTCGGGCAGCGATGGAACGTCTCCATCGTCTTCGCCCGGGCAGCCTTGCCTGCCCGGCCTGCAGGGCGCACCGGCATCGGCCGCAGCCGTCGATTCGACCGCTCCCGCCGGGCCGCCTTTTACTCTACCACCGGAAATCATCCGGCGCCGGATGATTTCCGGTGGTAGAATAAAAGAACGAGCGGCCGGCCCGCCCAGTCGCGCCCCGGAAGTTCCGGGCCGGCGCGATGGGGCGGCGCTTCGCCGACCTCACGGCCTGCCGTTTCCCTTGCACGCGGGTGGCGACAGGGTGTCTAGTCGCCTGTGCACCTGCTGTCCCGGGGAACGCCGATGCTCCTGTCGCCGCCGGTCCTGAGCGTCAAGCTGCTGGACGCTGCCCGCGAGCGCATGCGCGAACACTTCCGTCTGCGCGCCATCGCGCTGCACAAAAGCGTCATCGACCAACTCAAGGAGGAGGGCGCATATCCCTACGAGGGTGCTCCGGCCGACCCGGTCGAGAGTGTCGAGCGGCAGGTCTTCGACGTCGTCGCGATCAACATCGACGCGCACCTGCCCGGGTTCGACCGGGCCGACCCGAAGACACGGGCCTTCACGCTCCAGATGGTCCGCCAGGCGCTGGAGCGCGGTCCCGGCGCGCTTCAGAAGATTCTGCACGCGGTCTTCGGCCTGCCCCCGGAGAAGCAGGCGGAAATGGCCGAACTGATCGACCGCACGTCTCTGGCGGCGATCATCGACGCGACGCAGACCGTCCGCACCCGGCTCGACTTCCTGGCAGGGCTCGACAGGATTCTGTTCGACCCGGAAATCAAGAAGGGCCTGCTCGAGCGACGAGGTCTCCACCGCATCCTCGTCCACCACGCCTGGCTCTTCGGCGAGGAGTACACACTCGGCGTGGACGAACAGAGCCTCACTGAAGTACTGCGCCGCCACAAGAAGCTCATTGGCCGCGCCGACGACGAGGACATTGCCCCGGTGCTCGACGCGGACGGCTCGCAGCGCATCGTGGACGCCATGTTTTCGCGTGTCCTGAGAAGCGGCGAGGAGCGCGACCACCTGGTCGTGGAGCTCAAGCGCCCCACGGTGCGCATCGACGGGGGCGTCGCGAACCAGATCGAGGAGTACGCGCAGACGGTCGCGGACGACGAGCGGTTCCACTCGACAAGGACGCGCTGGTCGTTCTGGGCCGTCTCCAACGACATGGACGAGTTCATCCGCAACAGGGTGCACGGGCAGGTCGACCGTCCGGACGGCATGCTGTCGCGCATCGACGGGCTGCGCGGCGCGGTCTGGGTGAATACCTGGGGCGAGGTCATCGAGGCCGCCCGCTCGCGCCTGCAGTTCGTCGAGCGGCAGCTCAAGTACATGGCCGACCACGACGCCGGCCTCGCGTACCTGAAGCAGACCTACGCGAAGTACCTCCCCGAAGCGGCACAGAAGGCCTGACCGCCGCAGGAATGCCCTGCCGGGCGCTGTCCGCCCTTGGGGAGTCTTGTTTCCCCTGTGGGAACGCCCGCGATTCCCGGCCGCCCGAAGGGCGCTATCATCCGCCGCATGTCCAGGCCCCGAAGCGAGGCGAGCGTCCCGCGCCGGCTCGCGACGATCTGCGCCGTGCTCGTCCTGCGCGCGGTGCCGGCCGGCGCCGCACCCTCCGACGAGCGTCCCCGGCTCGCGCTCAACGGCGTGCAGGTCGGCGCGGGCTTCGACCCGAAGCAGGCGGAGACGGTCGAGCAGCTCTTCCTGCAGGCGCTCCAGGAGACGCGCCGCTGGGCGGTGCTGGGGCGCCCCGACATCGCGGCCCTCGTGGGGTTCGAGCGCCAGCGCCAGATGCTCGGCTGCGCCGACGGAAGTTGCGTCGCGGAGCTGGCCGGTGCGCTGGGGGTGGAGCTGCTCGCGACGGCGGACGTGGGGCGGCTGGGCGACGCCGTCGTGGTGGGCCTGCGCGTGCTCGACGCGCGCCGCGGGTCCGTGCTCGGGCACGCGCAGCGCACCGTGCACGCCGACGGGGAGATTCCCGCCGCGGTGCGGCAGATAGTGTCCGAGGTGGCCGGCACGTCGATGCCCGGCGCCGCTCCGGCCGCGGAAACCGTGTCGTCGGTTCCCGCAGCACAGCTCGCCTGGGAGCGCTCGCGCCAGGCATGGCACGACGGCGCCGACGACGAGCCGGCGCTGCAGGAGGCGCTCGCGGCGGATCCCTCCATCGCGGCCGCGCACCTGTTTCTCGCGCTGAGCGGGGCCTGGACCGGAGGAACGGCGTGGACGGGCGACGCCGCCCGCCGGCATTTCCAGTCGGCACTGGCCGGGCGCGCACGGCTCTCGCCGCTGCAGCGCGAGCTGCTCGACGCGTTCCAGCCGCTGTTCGCGGGCGCGCCCACGCCGGCCGGGTGCCTCCCGGCGCTCGTCGCCATGACCGAGCGGCACCCGGACGAGGCCTGGCCGCGCGTCTACGTCGGGCGCGCCATGGCGGCCTCGGGCGATCTGCCGGGCGCGCTCGCGCAGTACCGGCGCGCCGAAGAGCTGGATCCGTCGTTCGGACGCGCCCTCATGCAGCAGGCCTCGACGCTCATGGCGGGCAGCGCCGACCCGGCCGAGGCCGCCGAGGTGCTGCGTCGCTGTGCGCGTGCCGCGCCGCGCGCGACGCTGTGCCTGGCGGCGGAGGTCGAGCTCGCCTCCATGGCCGGGCGCGGCGCGGAAGTCGAACAGGCGGCCCGCCGCATGATCGCGCTCTCGCCGGACGACGCCGCCGGCTACCGCAATCTCGCGGGCGCGCTCGCATGCCAGTGGGCACCGGCCGCCGCCCTGCGCGAGGCCTACCGGCAGCAGTGGATGCACACGCCCGAGGCGGACGGTCAGCGCGAGGCCATGCACCTGTGGGCCGACTTCGAGGTGGCGGTCGACACGGGGGATCTGCGCGGCGCGGAGGAGATCGGGCGCAGGATCCTGGCGCGCGTCGAGGAGGGCACCAGCGTGCGGGCGCTGCACGCCATCGCGGCGCACCTCGTGAGGCTGGCGCGCGAGACCGGCCGCGAGGACGCCGCGGTGCGCGTTTCCCGGCATGTGCTGGAGCTGCTGCCGGCGAGAAGCGACGCGTCGCGCGCCGAGACCGAGTGCTTCCACGCCGCGGTCGCCGCGGGCCGGGATCGCGCGGCGCGCATGGCCGGGGAGGCCCGGTGCGACGCGCTGCTCGCCGAGCGCTGGAGGGCCATGGGGACGGGCGTGGCCGCGTGGAAGCGGATGCAGGTGTGGGTCGTCGGATACGCCACGGCGCCCGCGACGCCGGAGCAGGCCGAGCGCGCGCTGGCGCACCTGGCGGACGCGGGCCCGCGCGGGGCCTCCGGCACCGAGGAACAGTGGGTGACGCTCGCCGTCGGGCGGATGCTGCTGCTCGCCGGCAAGCCGGCCGAGGCCCTGCCGTATTTGCAGCGCGGCGCGCGCGGGTGCGATCTTCTGGGCCTGGAGCGCGGCAGCGCGCAGCTCGACCTGGGGCGTGCGCTGGCCGCCGCCGGGGATGCGGCGGGCGCCCGCGAGGCCTTCGGGCACGTGGTTTCGATGTGGGGTTCGGCGCGGCCGCGCTCCGTCAGCGCGGACACGGCGCGCCGGGAACTGGCGGCGCTGGAGCGGAGCGCGAAGAGGCGCCGGTAGGCGATTCGGCGGCGCGCGCCAGTGCCCGCGCGGACGGGAGAGTGCCATGAACCTGCGGGTGTTCGGCCGCGGAGCGGGCGCGCTGGAGTGCGGCGCGGGCCACGCCCTGCGCGAGTTCGAGGTCGTGGCGCGCAGTGTCGGCGACTTTCGCGAGTGGAACCACGTCGTCCACGGTCTGGGCGACGAGCCGCTCCCGGGTCTGCGGGCCGTGCTGCACGACGGCGATCTGCTGCTCGAGGAGCACGAACGGACCGAGCTCGTGCGCGAGGGGCGCAGGGTCCTTCGGCGCACGCGCCACGCCCTCGTGCCCGTCCTCCGCGACGGGTCGATGCTGGTCTGGACGCACTGCCGGCGCTGCCGGCCGATCTGGGTGGAAGGAGGGTTCGGCTCCGACGGGCTGGAGGGCGTGGCGCCGTTCGTGGAGTTCGAGCTCCGGCTGGCCGCGGGCCGGGTCGTGCAGGTGCGGCCGGTCGTCCACGAGGACCGCGACGCTCTGCGCGAACGGCTTGCGCGCGGCGGCGCCGCGGTCGTGTCGGACCGCGATCGGGCGGTGCGCCGGCGGCGCGCGGCGGCACGCGACAGGAGCCGGCCATGAGCACGCGCGACCAGTTGTCGATCTTCGGCCGCGACCGCGCGCGGCTGTGCTGCGCGGCCGGGCACCCGCAGGACGAGTTCACGGTCGAGGGCGACGGCGCCTGCGAGACGCTGTACCTGTTCGAAGGGCGGCTGTACGGGCACGCGGGGCGGGAAAAGGCTTCCGCACGCGTCGAGCGGCTGCGCGAAGGCGCCCGCGCGCTGGTCGAGGACGCCGGGCTGGCGGCGTCGGAGAGGACCGAGACGCTCGAGATCATGACCTGCTGCGGCCGGTGTTCGCCGGTGGTCTCGCTCGGGTCGGAGCGGGTCTTCGGGACGAACAGCGAGCATCCGCGCGTCGAGTACGCCGTGGAGGTGCGACGCGGGCGGGTGGTGCGCATCGCGCCTCGGACGCTCGAGACGCGCGCGGGCATCCGGCGGCGTCGCCTGCGCGAGGGGGCTCGGGTGGTCGACGATCGCGATCCCATCGCCCGGTCGCTCCGCCGGTAGGTCCGTCGGTCTGCGTCTGCGGCCGGCGATGGATGTCTTTCGGGGGATTCCGCGAGGTTGTGAGCCTCCGTACACCGGCGACGGCGACGGCAGGACACGCCGCGCCGCGGTGTCGGCCCGCGGTGCGCTGCTCGCGGCGGTCGGGTCGATTCGGGTACGTACCGGACCCCGGGAGATGCTACGCTTCGCCGGTGCGGGGCCGCCGGTCCCGCCGAGGCTGGATGACCTTCGCTGTTCTCCATTCGGATCCCGCGTAGGGACGCAGGTGCACCGCCGGCGCCGATCGCCGCGGTGCGTTTCCCCCGACCGCAGATCCCGCGTCCGCGCGCCCGCCCCTGTGCGGAACGCCCGTGCCGCTGCGCGCGCCCATGGCCGCGCGAATGGAGGACATCGTCGTGTACGACCTTTCTGCGCTGGGCTTCGGCCCCTTCTTCGAACGGCAGCTTCCGCCGCCCGGCGACGGCGGCATCCCCGCCCGCATCGCGGCCGAGCATCGCGGCGGGTACGAGGTGTGGTCGGCGACCGGAGCGGGGCGCGCCCGCCTCGGCGGACGGCTGCGCCTCGATTCCGATGACGAACGGCCCGGCGTCGGCGACTGGATCCTGGTCCGCGAGGCCCCGAGCCCGGGGCGCACGACCGTCGTCGAGCGCGTCCTCGACAGACGCACGGTTTTCACCCGCGGCGCCGCCGGGAGCGAAACCCGCGTGCAGGTGGTCGCAGCCAACGTGGATCTCGTGTTCGTCGTGTGCGGCCTCGACGTCGACTTCAACGTACACCGAATCGAGCGCTATCTCGCCCGCGTCTGGGCGGGGGGCGCACGGCCCTGCGTGATCCTCAACAAGGCCGATGCGTGCGCGGACCCGGGGGCGCGCATCGCCGAAGTCGAGCAGCGCGCCGCCGACGTCCCGATCCTCGCGGTCAGCGCGCTGCGCTCCGACGGCGTCGACTCGGTGCGCGCCTGCGTCGAGCCCGGCATGACCGTCGCCCTGGCGGGCTCGTCGGGGGTCGGCAAGTCGACCCTGGTCAACGCGCTGGTCGGCGAGGAACGGATGCGCACCGGCGAGGTCCGCGCGGGCGACGGCCGGGGCCGCCATGTCACGACGCGCCGCCGGCTCGTGCCCCTGCCCGGCGGCGGCCTGCTGCTAGACACGCCGGGGATGCGCGAGCTGCAGCTTCCGGGCGAGGGCGGGCTCGACGCCGCCTTCGGCGACCTCGCCGCGCTCGCCGGACGCTGCCGCTTCCGCGACTGCCGCCACGACACGGAGCCCGGCTGCGCGGTGAAGGAAGCCGTCCGCTCGGGAGCGCTGGACGCCGATCGGATCGAGCACCACCGAACGCTCGAACGCGAGGCGCGGGCCAACACGCTGCGCCACGACGAGCACCGGCGGCGGCAGGCCGGGCGGGTGTGGGGGCAGCTCCAGGACGAGGTCGCGCAGCTCAGGAAGTGGAAGGGAGGCAAGCCATAGGCGGCGTCCGCGGCGGTGCGCCGGTCGGCGTGCCCGGAATGCGCGAACCGGCTAGGACTGCGTCGACGGCGCACGATCGCCGTTGCGATCGCGGCCCCAAGCCCCCCCGGAGCGGCGCGCGCCTGCCCGTGTCCGCTCCGCGCGCGCGATGGTGCTCCGCGCGGCGTCGCCGTCCGCTGGAAGGCTCCGCCCTCGGGGCGAGCGATCAGCCGGCGGAGTGCGTCGGCAGTCAGGCGTGATCCCGGCCACCGGGGGTTGGCACCGCTCCCGGCGCTCCAGCCGCCGGAGCGCCGGCAGAGCTGTCGATGAGCGTCCGCACGCCAGCCGACTGTCCACGGGCGGACGATTCGGCGCGGCCGCCTACTTCGCCGCGCGCACCGCCCGCAGGGTTTCCGCGGCGGTGGCGTTGTCCGGATCGGCTTCCAGCGCGGCTTCCAGGCTCCCGGTCGCCTCCTCGCGGGCCCGCGTGCGCTCGGCCCGGTCGGTCGCGGCCGCCGCGCGCGCGAAGTACCACTTGCCGCGGCCCACGAGCACCTCGGGACGGTGCGGAAAACGCAGCGCGAGCGCGTCCCAGGCGGCTCCGGCTTCCGGCCGGTTCTGGGCGGTCAGCAGCATGGCGAGCGCGGCGCCCGCCTCGTAGTCGTCCGGACGAAGCCGCAGGTAGAGGGCGTAGCGATCCGCCGCCTCGCCCCTGCGATCCGCCTTCACGAGCGCCTCGGCCAGCCGCCGGTGCGCCTCCGCGAGGAACGGGTTGCGCTCCAGCGCGGCCTCGTAGTGCGCGCGCGCCTCGTCGGGCCGTCCCCGCGAGAAGTACAGGTCGCCCAGGTACAGGTGAGGCTCGGCCGCCGACGGATCCAGTTCGATCGCCCGGCGCAGCCCGGTCATCGCGCGTCCGGCCTCGTCGGACTTCGCCGCGCACAGCCCTTCGATCGCGTGTACGACGGCGAGCTCCGGGAACCGGTCCAGCAGCGCTCCGAACAGCTCCCGGGCCTTTGCGGTCTGGTCGCTCTGCAGGTAGCGCATGGCCAGCTCGAACTGCTCGCGCGCCGCCGTCGGGAACCCCCGGAACGGGTCCAGCACCGACGCCGCCGTGCGCTCGGCGAGCTGCACTTCCTCGGCCGTCGCGTCGCGCACCAGCACCTCGCGAAGCTGGCGCACCGCCTCCGCGCGGTTTCCCGTGCGCGCCAGCGCCACCGCGTAAGGCAGCCGGTAGCGCGTCCGCGCCGGATCGCCCGCCACAGCCTTCTCCAGCGCCGCACGGGCCTCCTCGTGCCGGTCGCTCTCGACGAGCAGCACGCCCAGCCGGTACTGGAAATCCGCGACCCCGGGCGCCAGCTCCGCCGCGCGGGAAAGCTGCTCGCGGGCATGCTCCGCGTCGCCCCGGGCGTAGAGCACCAGTCCCAGGCCTTCGCGGGCGTAGGCGTCGCCCGGCGCGCGATCGGCCGCCTGCGCGAAGCGCCGGCCGGCCTCGTCCAGGCGCCCGCACTTGTGGGCGGTTTCGACATATCCGCGAAGGGCGGGGAGGTTCGTCGGGTCCAGATCCAGCGCGGCCCGGTAGGCGGCCAGGGCCTCGGGCAGACTCTGCGCGGCGCGCAGGACGCGGGCCCGCTCGGCCTCGGAGCGCGAACGCTCCGGGGCGGGCATCGTCGCGCATGCCGCGGCGAGCAGCGGCGCCCATGCGGCGCGGAGCTTCAAGCGTCCTCCCGGCGCGCTGGTGCGTGCGCCGCGCGCGGAGCCTAGTCGAACCCGCGCCGGGGCGCGAGGCGCGGCGCGACGCTCGGGCGCGGATTCCGAAAGAGGACCGAGGTTTCCCTCCGATCGGCCCGTCGAAGCAGCACGGCCGCACTTCGATGGCGGGCTTTCGCAGGACCCTGGCTCTCGCAGGACCCTGTCTGCGAAACCACACCCGCGACATTCGCGCCGCGGACGCGTCCGGCCGGTCGCTTCCCGCGGGCGGGCCTGCCGCGGCGGACCGGACCTTGCGCAGGCTGCGCAGGGCGGTTAATCGGGCGTCACCGGGGGGACCGGGCGAGGTGGGCGATGGCCTTGGGAGCGACCGTTCGCAGCGACGAGCCGTCCGTCGACCTGGCGGCCGAGCACGACCAGCTCCGCGTCCTTTTCCGTGCGCTGGCGTCCGCGAAGGACACGGCGGTGCTGGCACAGCTTCTGGAGCGCCTGCAGGCGGCCCTGCGCGACCACTTCGCGCACGAGGAGCATCCGGGCGGTTTCTACGACAGCCTGGGGGCCTGTTCCGCCGCCTTCCGGACGCGGGTCGCGGCCTTGGTGGACGACCACTACCGGCTCCTGTCGGCGGCGCGCAGCCTGGGGCACCTGGCGCAGTCGGGCGCGGCGGGGCCGGAGGATCTGCGCGAACGCGCGGGCGTCCTGGCCGAGCGTCTGGACGCCCACGAGACCGCCGAACGCGCACTCGCCGAGGCCGCGCGCGGCGGCGCCGTCCATCCGCCGGCGTAGGCGTTCCCGCCGCGACCGCCGCGGACTGTGGCCGCACGTCGGATCGGCAGCCCGGGCCCGCACGCGGGGGCTGCGCTACCTCGCCGGAGGCTGCGTCTGGCCGCCGTAGACGGCCACCAGCTCGACGGTGGTCTTCAGCTTCTGTGTGAAGGGAACGCACACATCCACGGCCTTGCGCTCCTCGTCGGCGTCGATGGTGCCGCCTTTGGACACGAGCGCGGTTTCGTCGAAGGCGCCGCCGGCCGACGGCGGGCAGCGGAAGACCTTCGCCTCCAGGCGCCACAGCGACTTGATGCGCGGCCCGCCCAGCCCGAGCCCGTTCTGCGGCGCGGCGGGCCCGGTCGCAGCCTGCAGCACGGCCTCGCGTGCGGTCTCGTCCAGAGCCGGCAGACCGCTGGACGACACCACACGCGCCTCCAGCGGCCGGCCGTCTGCGTCCTGGGTGAGCTGCACGACGACGAGCCCGGAAAGGAACGCGAAATCTCCGTCCCGCCAGCGCGCGCCGAACTCGCCCATGTCGAAGCCGCTCGAGCCGTCGGAGGGCCGCTCCGCAGGGTGCGCCGGGCGCAGCTCGCGCGGAGGCGTGCGGTCGAACGGACTGCCGGTCTGCGCGAACTGGCGCCCGGCCGAGAAGTAGTCGCGCACGGCCCGGCGCACGGTGGGCCCGACGCCGTCCCCGCTCTCGCCGTCGCGGTCGAAGGCGCCGGCGTCGGGCCTGAACCGCCGGTGCATTCCCTGGCGCAGCTCGCGGAAGTACGGATCGACGAGGCCCTGCTCGACGCGCGACTGCGCCCGGGCGCGGGCGGCGTCGTGCCCGATTCGGCGCGAGACGCGCGTCTTCTCGGAGGCCGCGTCGTCGCCCGTCGGCTCGTCGCGCAGATCGTCGTCCGATCCGTCCGCCTCGCCGGAAGCCGCCCCGGATGCCCCGCCCCGCCCTCGCTCCAGCGCGCCGACCAGCGCCCGCGGCGCGAACAGGTCGACCTGCGGGACCGCGATGCCTCTCTCCGATCCCTGCGGAGCAGCTCCCGCCACACCCGGTCCGCCCCCCGAAGGGTCCCCGCCGGCGCGCGTTTCCGCTTCCCTTTCCGGCTCCGATGCAGCTTCCGGCACGGCCGGCGGCGGCACGAGCGGTCGAACGGGCGCTTCCGGCGCGTGGAAGCGACGCTCTGCACGCTCCGCAGCGCGCGGCGCCGGCGCCGGCCGGGGCGGATCGACGACCCGGAGCTCGACCTGCAGGGAATGGGACGGCGCGCGGGGAACGGTTCCGACGCGCAGCAGCAGGAACACGGCGAGGGCGTGCAGACCGAACGACAGCGCCACCGCGGCGAGGGCGCGGCGGCGTGCGGCGGGACGCTCGGTCACCGGCCACGGCATGCGACCACGTTACAGACGCCGGCAGTGGAGCGCAAACCGGTCGGCGCGGGCCTGCTACAGCTCGACGCGCGACTCGGGGCGGGGCTCGCCGGGCTGGCCCTTCTTGTGCTCGATCTTGTACTTGAGCATGCGCTTGCGGATGAGCCCGCGCTTCAG
>Ga0172368_10006897_pt1 | contig 12053 bp, 12 predicted proteins | sample Lak11m_FD_114540 | JGI IMG/M metagenome (GOLD analysis project Ga0172368, IMG submission 114540) | Freshwater microbial communities from Kabuno Bay, South-Kivu, Congo - kab_022012_11m | ecosystem: Environmental > Aquatic > Freshwater > Lake | place: Democratic Republic of the Congo: South-Kivu...
CAGGCAGCACCTGTTCTGCTGTGGCTTCATATAGTTCGACATTGTCATATTCATCCAGATTCAAACTGAAATCTTCACAAGCAGAGGAAGAAGCCTCGATACCAATCAGGCGTCGTACATGAGGCGCCAGGAATGCGCTGAATAAACCAACCCCACAGTAAACATCCAGCATGGTATCCAGGTCGTCTGGTAGATTAGAAAGCAGATGATCGACCATAGCCCCTGCCATGCGGGTGTTGACCTGAAAGAACGAGCCTGCAGACACATGGAAACTGCGGCGTTGAGAGGGATGAGATGATTGGATCTCCATCCGGATATGTTCATCTCCCACCAGCAAGATCGATTCGCCTGCATACTGGTGTACCACTGAAATTCCAGCCTGGACATCCAACCCGGGGATCTCAGGCTGGCGGCTTTCAAGCAGCAGCATGATGTCCTCTTCCGCTCCCAGCCGCAGACTGAGACGCTCGATACCAGTATCTTTTTCAAACTCCAATTGCGGCCACAACTCATTCAACGGCACATGAGGAAGATGACATTCGCGGATCGGTACTATGTGATTTGAGTTGGGCGCTTGAAAGCCCAGCCTGCCATCCGGGTCCAAGTGAAATTGCACATGGTTGCGATAATTCCACGGGTTGGGGCAGGGTTTAATGGGATCGATGGGTGGATCGCTGATCCGCCCGATGCGGGTCAATTGATCGGTTAGAATGCCAGACTTGGCTTTCAGTTGGGATGTGTAGGATAAATGTTGGTAGTGACATCCGCCGCAAATACCAAAATGGGGGCAGCGCGGTTCGATACGCTCTGCTGCGGGTTGGACGATCTCAAGCAGTTCGGCACGAACATAACCGCGTTTTTCTTCTACAAACCGGATGCGGACTTGTTCACCTGGCAACGTAAATGGTACAAAAACCGCCCTTGCATCGGGCAGCCGTCCCATGATATCGCCACCGTAGGTAAATTTATCGAGGGTAAGAAGGATGGATTCGACCAAGGTTGCGAGATCACTTTTCGTTGTGCATCTGCCAGAGGTGCTGAAGGTTGGTTTCAAGCCTGGAGGCCAGCAGATCCGGTTTTGCGGTTGTCACATCATCCTTATTTTCAAAGACCGAATAGGGGATGGTGATACCGCGCACATTCAAAAAATCCGGATCAGACTGGCTGAAGTTCTGCCAATCATCCAGACGGTAAAGCCGCTCCATCTTTTCATCCGGTAGTCCATGTTCAAGGATGCTATCAGGGCGCTTCGGATTGTATCGCAAGCGATTCTTGCGCAACGATTCTTCAAAGGGAACATTTACATACAAGACGGCTGCCCGTTGGAGAAGTTCATCTGAAAAATGTGAAAAGGCGGAAGCATAACCCCCGTGCTGACTTCCACGTGAAAACTCGATCAGGGTGGTATGGTAACGATGATAGGTCGAATGATCCCGTAAGCGCTTGTTATAGTCCAGTTCGATGCGCTCGATCAGCAAGTGCCACAGATCGGGATGAATGAAATAGCCTTTTTCATCTGTGTGCAAGCGCGGCAAATTGAAACGCTTTGAAAGCAAAGCATCTTCTTCGAACCAGACCCATAACATGGGAAAATCATCCAGGATATCAAGCTGCCCCAGATGATAACGATCCCGACGGACGCTGGCTGGCAGATGTTTAATAAAATCAATGATCTCACTCTTCCCGGAGGCTGGTCTGCCAACCAGGATGAGCAGATCGAGGGTGGTATGCACTTATTTTACAAATAATGCCAGGATGTTATTTTGGAATAAAGCCAGGACCACCAGAACGGTGATGAAAGAACCAGCCAGGATGCCGATCCGTTTCAAATCCCGCTTGACGGTGGAATAATCGGGGTTGAATTCGTCACGGGTGATCACATTACTGCTTTTCTTGCCTTTATTGCCATATGAGATCTGGCGTTTGTTTTTCTTGCTCATGATTCTTGAGACTCCTAAGGATTTTGAAGTGTGGCTTTAACAACAATGCGTTTGTTGTCAACCATGTAAGGATAACACGAAATAAGAGTTATGGTCGAATTGGTAGTAGGGGTCATGACCTCCACCTGGGTTGGTTCAACGATCTGGGTGCCAGTAACAACATAGATATACAGGTGGGTGATGGTGAAGATATGAATAGTATCACCAGCTTTCAGCTTATCCAGGTCTCGAAAAACCTCCCCATAAATATCATTGTGTCCTGCCAGTACCAGGTTGCCGGGTTGTCCAGGATCAGGCGTGCCAAGGTGCTGCCCAACACCTTTGCGCAATTGTTCCCAATTGTCTCCCTGGAAGATGCGAGAATCCACTTTGATGGCAGGGATCTGGATACTGATGGCAGCTTCAGGTCCTGAGGTAGGGATGGGCAGGTTTTCAAATGACCTGGCAATATCTTGCAAGTGGGCAGGGACCTCACTCCAATTCTGCTGGCTCACATCCGATCCTTGAGGAGAAACATGACCGGAAGGCAACACCACGGCGGTGATCAGCGGAGTGGGTTCCGGTGTTGTCTGTTGCCAGGCTGCCATCACTTCCTCGTTCAAAGTGCGCAGCATCCCCATTCCATTTAAGAGAACCCCTGCAAGTCCCAGGATCGCCAGGATCTCGACAACAAAGAGGGTGCGGTCCAGCCAGCGACGCCGCCTGGACCTAGGAATTGGAGCCTGGACAGGGGGCTCTTCAGGGGTGGAACCGGCTTGAGACTGCCAGTCCTGTAATGCATCATCTGGCAGGATGGGAGCAATATTTAACGCCCGCCCGGTCTGGCGAAAGCGGTCCAGTCGACCCTTGCGGGAGACTCGACGCTTATCGAGCAGCAGGCGGCGCAGTTCCTGTTCTGTCAGATCCTCCGGGCGTATTCTTCTTGCCATCATCGCACGGGGATTATACCGCGAGAGGTGGGATGCGGGTTATTTTTTTGAGGTATTAACCGGTTGGCGGATTATCGTGCGTAATTTTTCAGGTGCAGAAAGGCGCGGGTCGCCCAGGTAGATCTCGTGGTGTTTGCCGTGCCGGACATATTCCTGCGAATGGATGAATTTATGAAGTTTTTCGATGGTTGGAGCTTCCTCTACATAGGGACCAAGGTGCATGATCTGGGCTGCCTGGCCTTCTGTATAACTTTCAAAACTAACCAGTTCAAGAGCGGGTAGATCTTTTTTCCGTTTGATCTCAGATTGGACGCTGGCAACCAGTTGGGGAGTGATGAACGGTGGCTGCAGGATCATCATGGTCCACAACCATTCTTCCTTGCTGGTTTGAGTGAACTTGCTCATATCCGGAACCCACCAAAGGCCTTCGAGGGGCAAAACTCCGAAATCCAGCCCTGTTTCACTCTTCTTGATCTTGAACTTCAGAGCATAAGCGAGGGAATATAGCGCCTCCACAGCCTGTTGATATTCCACGGAAGTGTTAGGGTCACCTTTTCCGTCAACCATCAGGTAGTTTAATGGAGGCAATTTGACCCACTTTGGCTGGGAAGTGGATGCGGTATACCAGTCTCCGTATTCTTTCTTGTAATCGATCTTTGACATCGTCAGACCTCTCCAACGCAGTTAATGTGCCAGGCCACGATTATGCAGGCGCTCATGCTCCCAAACGCTGAAATCAGCAGGAGGGTGGATCATTTCTGCTTCAGGTTTGCGTACCAGCACTGCAACATCGTTAGGGCAGCCGGTGACACACAAACCACAGCCAATGCAGTGATCAATATCCACAACCGAGTAGCCATCCGCTTCGGAGATGGCTTTGACTTGGCAGCGCGAAATACAGGTTCCGCAGTTGTTGCAGGTCACCGGATCAATAACGGCGTAATAGTTGGCAAAGGCTACTGATCTTTCAAGACCATATTCTGTAATACCTCGCAAGATCCCGCAGCAACAACCACAACAGTTGCAAACATATCCGACGCCCTTCAATACATTGCTAACAGTGTGAACAAGACCAACTTCTTCGCATTTATCCAGGAGAGCCAGGGCTTCATCCTGTAAGATGTCACCCGGATGAGGAGTGGTGCGTTCACTCTCCGAAAAGCTCAAGCAGACATTGACTGGAAATTCACAGTTGTCACCAATCTGAGCCTGCTGAACACGGCAGATGCAATCGCGCAAATTGAATGTTTTCGAATTCATAAGGATGGCGCGCACATCATCATATGGCAGCACCCATTCGGTTTTTATGGCTGCCTGGGCTGGAACAACACGATGCAAGGCTGGCTCCACTCCCATGATACCGGCAACCCCACCGTTGGCAAAGTACTCCTCGGTCAGGTGAGCCAATTCGTGATCCATCAGTTCCAGTGAGGCCTCATACACACCCACCACAAAGGGAGCCAGGCGAAAGTACACCCGCCCTTCCTTTTTGTCCAACCATACCATGCCTTTTCTTGTCATTTTGAAAAGTTGTTTGCTGACATCATCAGGAGACAATTCGGACCGGCTGGCGATCTGTTCCAGCGATTCATAACTTCCAGTCAGATGAGCTGCCAGGGCAGCATCTTCGAGTGAAAAGATCTTCTTTAATATCTTCAACTCCACATTGGAAGATGTGCGCGGAAATCCATTAGGAAGACGATCCAATGCATCGGCCAGGCGGGAAAAGATCTCATCAGTCATGGGGTGTTCTCCTTATTCTTTGGCGAGAAATATCAGAAACCAGGAAAATCTTTCTTAAGTAAATATACAACAATTGTCACCAGTCAACAACCCCATCCAAATGGTAATCCAATGATCACAGACATGTTTTCTGATAATATGAAGCATTTTCTGAAAATCATTGGGAGTTAATGGAGATGATCCAGTCGGGTAGTATTTTTTGCTGTGCAATGGCAATTTAGACTGGCAAGGTGGTTTCTGGAGGTATGGTCACAACCCGGTTGCGACCCTCATTCTTGGCCCGTAAAAGCCCCATATCCGCTCTACGTACAAGGCCATCAGCCGTATCTCCATGCTTGTAGCGTGTTACCCCAAAGCTGCCAGTGACGGGAAATGTTGCGATGATCTCGGACTTTTCTAGTTCATTGCGCAACCGTTCAGCCAGACGAATGGCAGTATTCTCGTCTGTGTTGGTGGCGATACAAATGAATTCGTCCCCACCCCAGCGCCCAAAATGATCTGTACTACGCAGGCTGTCTTTGATGACCTGTGCTGTTCTAATTAGGACCATATCCCCGGTGGAATGCCCAAACCGGTCATTGATACGCTTGAAATTATCAACATCAAACATGATGACGGCCAGCGGAAGACGGTGGCGATCTGTACGCTTTACCTCATCAATAAGGTTTTTTTCTAATTGCCGGCGATTATCCACTTGAGTGAGGGTATCTGTCATGGCTAAATTCGCCATGAGGTCTGCTTCCACCTGAGCTTTAACATATTGCTCCCGAATACGGGACATTAGATAGAGAATAATGATATAAAAAATACTTGATAGATAAATCTCAGTAAGTACATTTATGTTGTGATTGACTATCTCCAATGCACCTGATTGGTAAATAACAAAAAAACCAAATAACAGGTTGATCAACAAGAACGATAATGAACAAAGAAGCCCAATGAGAGTATCAAGAATTCCAAATCCCAATATATATATAAAGGGGATCAATAAAATAAATTCGGAGTCAATCTTATTTCCAAAGATGATTGCCTCCTGCATGACCGTAAAGATTTTTATCGTGAAGAATATGTATGCAAGGATGTAAACACAAATTTCAAACAGCCTGATCGGCAAGAGCCGAATACATAGAAAAAAGAACAAAATCAGGAGCAAAATGACAATAACAGGTAAAGCGTAATAATCCACAAACGACAAGGTATTAAAATAATCAGATACAACCCATAATACTGCCAAAGTTAATATTCCCATCGGAGTCGCATATAGATATGCGAGTCGCTTATTAGCCTGGACGGTATTGGGCTTCGGCTTGCTCTTAAAAGGCTTCTTTTTCTTCATTCTATAAAAACTGTTCCATCAACTGATTCGATCGTTGAAATATATTTATAAATTAATATAAGTGAAATTCCTGTCCTTCTCTTTCTCTTGCTTATAAAAAGAATTTTGAAATGATAATTGTTTGTAGACTATACAATTACTTTCAGTATACTTATTTTTACCTGTCTTTCAATAGACACATATACCGATTTTTACAATCTGGTGGGTGACCGGTGAATCCAGAACGGGTGAACTAAGATTATTAACCCCTGGGGTCTATAATGAAGTCAGATTCCGAATCAAACTGATCAACAAAGGGCAGGCTATACACAGGCTGAGGACCAGGCAGATGATGCCAACGATCAGACCCCACTTCAATCCACCCGCCTGCCTCTCGAGGACAGCTTCAGAAGGCTTGTTTGGATCATAATAAACATTCACCTGTCCACCAACCGGGTAACGCTCGAGGTCTTTTTGAACAGAGGCCGGATTCTTCTGTGCCACCTGTCCGCCAAATGCCAGGCGTTTGCCTGTGAGCGTCTGTCCACCAACCTGGTAGGTATATTCGACCATCGGATAGTATGCATAACTCTCATTTCCATCATCATCCCGGTTGACACTGCGCTTGACCTCTGTCTGCGTGACCGTGCCGGGTACATTAGGCCAATTTTGGCTTTCTTCAGCTTTCTTTTTACTGCGCAAGCTGAAGACCACCAGGTAGATTCCCAGCACCAGCAAGACCAGGACGAAGATGCTGCCACACAGGTTGGCAAACAGGACAGGAACCAACTCTCCAGACATATGAACTCCTTGTATTAGGACCTATGACATTTTGCGAATTCGAACTTCAATATTTTTTTCATGTTTAAGAATATCCTGCAGCCTGGCTGTATCCGTCTGTCCGTAATGGTAAGGGTATAAGATGCGGGGCTTAAAAGACAGGGCTGCCCGGGCTGTCATTTCCGGGGTCATGGTATAAGGCAGATTCATGGGTAAAAATGCAATATCAATGTCCTTCAAATCGCCCATCTCGGGGATGTTCTCGGTATCCCCGGCAATGTAAACACGCCGATCTCCAAAAGTCAGGACATAGCCGTTGCCTTCCGTTCTCGGGTGAAAGGGCTGACCGTTTTCACGAGTGTGGACAAGGTTATAAGCAGGAATGGCTTCAATTGGAATATTCTTGATGGTCCGTTTATCTCCATTATTCATCACCAACCCGCCTTTCAATTGCCGCTCACAGGCTTTTGTATAAATGATCTGCGTGCTGCTGGTCATCACCTGGTCGATCGCTTTCAGATCCAGGTGATCGCCATGTTCATGTGTGACCAGCAGGATATCTGCTTTGGGAAGAAGGGCATAATTAACTTGCTTTCCGTGCGGGTCTGAATATGGGTCCAGGTGTATGACCAGATCATTGATCACCAGTATGAGAGTGCCGTGACCGATGAAGGTGATCTCCAATAAGCCAATCGAGGTTGTAAATAGGTCATTTTCAAAATTCTGGGCGGGAAGCATGATTTTTCTCCATTCATAAAAATCACCCCTGCACCAAACCTTGACGGGAATGAGGGGTGATATGAAAAAACGGAGCGCATTTCAAGGTCAGATATTGGTATGTGTTTGATCCATGAACTATGAAATCAAGCTGCGTAATCTTCCATGATCTTTTCAATGATCCTTATATCACTTTGAGAAAGATTTATCATCTCAAAACCAATGTTATAAAATCCAGGTTCAAATCTGTCCGGGCGTACCCATTTGATCTGAGCCTTAAAATTAATGAACGGTTGGTCAAAAATTGCATCGTTCAAGTCAAGCCGCAATTTAACCACCTGGTCAATTGGCAAAATTTTTTGAGCATCGACCAATAAGCCTTTGGTTGTAATTTCAGACAATATCCCCAATTTTTCATAAGATTCGGCATTTACGATGGGAACATAATAAGAAATTTTGATCCTTTGGATGGAACGTCTTTCCTGTTGTTTTCTTTCTTCTGGGCTCATAACCTACCTCTTTCATTGTTAACTGAATGAGAACGATCGAATTACTCAGAAATGACGGTGGATTAAATTTTCTTTCAAATGCAAATTAAGTATAGCATAAATGTTCAACACCAATTTACTTGATTCAAAGGTGTTCTGTAAGGAAGGATTTCTTAAGTGACATACCCCCACTTCTCCAAGGAGCTTGTGCGACTTTGCCCCGCTAAAGTCATGCGGGACTTTGCCCCGTATAATACTGGTTGGGGCGAAAATTTTTTTTGCCCTGATCTTACGAAGGCACTGATTTGATGTTCAGGTCTGGTATTTCTTTTCGGACTACGGGTTCATGGTATAAGCATCTTTTAAACCATGGACATCCTGCCAGATACATTCAAACCTTTCGGGCTGTGTAGTAGGTTTACGCAGCATGCGCAGGCAGAATTCCATCTGTCGGGGGCTGCTGCTGGACTTGCTATGAAGATTGAGTGCATGGCGTGAAAAGTCCCGCACCATAAAGTCAAAGATCTGATCCAGCAGGTCATCTCCGATGTCATAGGTACTGGCGTTTTCCAGAACCAATTGGGCATACACAACCAGGGTAAAGATCTCTCCCAGTGCCAGAAGAAAATCCACATCCTTCTGCTGGGTTTCGTCCGGGGTGGCAAATGCCAGGAATTCTTTAAATACTGCCACCTGTTCACCAAATATGGAAATATTTGGCAACGCATGCTTCTCAAAGACCGGTCCGTAATCATGAAAACGGATCTTTCCAAGGCCGCGCGCCGGACCCTGGTCAAATAGAAAATCGTCATTTTTGGCATCATTGCAGCAAGGAATGGGTGGATATTCCTTCGGGTTAAAGAAGTAATTTGGCATAAACTTGACGATCAGGGCGATGTTGACATGCACAGTCCCTTCCAGTTTCGGCAGGGCACGAATATCACGCGCTGCCATTTCAAAGAATGGCTCGGCTTCAAAACCCTTGGCAGCGATCACCTCCCACAGCAGGTTGATGACATCCTCTCCCTGTGTGGTGACCTTCATCTTAACGATGGGATTGTATAACAAGTAACGGCGATCCTCTGCGCTGGCTGAGCGCAAGTAATCTGCGGCGCGCAGGGTGAAAAGCTTCATGCTGACCAGACGCGTGTATGCATCCACGAACATCTGGCGCACATGCGGAAAGTCGGTGACGAACATGTTGTAGAGGCGGCGGTTGGAGGCATGTTGAATGGCTTCGTAAAAGGCATGGGTGCAGATGCCAATGGATGCCCAGCCCAGGTTGTATTTGCCAACATTCACCGTGTTGAGACCCATATCCCAAGCGGCATCCGCACGCGCCAGGATCTCCGCTGCTGTGATGGGATAATCATGCAGGGCATACTGCCCAACATAGTTCTGGCTGGCTGTCACATTTTTGATGAGTTCATAATTGCTGTGCCGGTAATCGGCTATAAAAAAAACATACTCACCGGTATCCGAGATCTTTCCAAATGTGGAAACCATACGAGCCAGGTTGGCATTCCCAATGTAATATTTCTCGCCATTAGCCAGGTAACTGCCATCGGGTTGAGGGGTCAGGCTCATTTCTGTGGAATAAATATCAGCACCATGCTTGCGTTCGGACAGGCCGAAAGCAAAAACATTTCCTTCATCCAATAATTCTGCAGCTCTTTTTTTTAGAGGTTCGTTCCTGCTCATCCAGACTGGTCCCAAACCGAGGATCGATACCTGCCAGGTGTACCAGTAAGATAGGCCATAGAACCCCAATATCTCGTTGAATTCACAATTCCGCCAGGTATCCCATCGGTAATCCCCGCTTGCACCATATGGTGTGGGAGTTAGAAGGATGGCAAAGATCTTTTCACGCTTCACAAAATCGAGAAAATCAGCATACCAGGTACGGGCATGGTCATCTTCCTTGATCTTCCTGAGCCCTTTGTTCTCAAAGAAAGCCACCGTCTTGTGCATGATCTCTTTGGATCTTTCATCCGGGTAATAACGATCGAGTTGATTGGGATTGAGAAGGATCATCTTCTGCTCCTGTGTCTCTGTAGGATATGTTTATTTTTCCAACCAGATCGTGACCGGGCCATCATTGTGGATCTCAACCAGCATGTTAGCACCGAATTTTCCTGTTTGAGTTGGCACCCCGTGGGCAGTCAACAATTCCGCAAAACGGTCCACCAACGGACTGGCGATCTCAGGCAGAGCTGCATCCGTGAAGGAAGGGCGCCGGCCTTTGCGTGCATCTGCATAAAGTGTGAATTGTGAAACAACGATGGCCTCGGCACCTACATCCAATATGGAGCGGTTAAATTTGCCGTCCTGGTCTTCAAAAATTCGTAAAGTGGCTATTTTTTGAGCCAGAAAAGCGGCCTGCTCCTCCCCGTCTGAATTGCCGATACCAAGCAGGATGACCAATCCTGGTCCACAATCGGCGATGGTCTCTCCGTTAACGCTCACTCTGGCATGGGTTATCCTTTGCAGAAGTGCTCTCATGCACGACCCTCTCGCTAAGTAAATGATCCATCGGTTGAGGGCTTTGTCAAAACCCGTTCAACCAGGTCTGCCCGCCGACCTCACTTTTAATGAACATCTCTAAGGTTGTTAAAATCAGTTGGATTGATCGTAATCCTTCGGAATATTTTTGATTCTGGTAAAAATTTATCTCTTATCGTGGTAACTGGATCGCAGCACGTACTTTCTCCATTGTCTCGTCAGCAATAACTCTGGCGCGTTTGGCGCCATCATGCAGAATATCCCAGACAGCCTGGGGATTGGATTCCAATTCACTGCGCTTGCTACGGAATGATGCCAGGTTGGCATTTAAATTTGCTGCGAAGCGCTTCTTGCAATCCACACAACCAATGCCCGCCTTGCGGCATTCGGTGTTGATCATATTAACTTCATCAACCGGAGAAAAGATCTTGTGCATCGAAAAGACGTTGCAGACATCGGGGTTGCCAGGATCATCCCGGCGGATGCGCTGCGGATCCGTCACCATCTGCAGGACACGTTTATGGGTCTCTTCAGGGGTGGCAGCCAGTTCGATATGATTGTTCAGGCTCTTACCCATCTTGTTGACCCCGTCAATTCCCAGAACTTTGGGTACAACGGTATTTTTCATCTGTGGTTCGATCAGGGCTTCCGAGTTATAGCGGAAATTAAATGAGCGCACAATTTCGCGCGCAAATTCGATATGCGGCGCCTGGTCAATTCCCACCGGAACCAAGTGGGACTGGTACAGGACAATGTCAGCTGTCATTAGAACCGGGTATCCCACCAAACCATAGTTAATATTATTGGGATTCTCACGTACTTTTTCTTTAAATGTTGGCAGATCTGTCAGTTTTCCCAATGGGGTGACCATCGAGAGAAATGTGTGCAGTTCGGTCACCTGGGGTACCTGGGATTGCACGAACATGATGGTCTCTTCCGGGCGGATGCCGGCGGCCAGCCAGTCCAGCGCCATATCAAATGTATTCTGGCGCAGGTTGAGCGTATCCTCCACCGTGGTCAGGGCATGGATATCGACGATACTATAGACACATTCGTAATCATCCTGCAGGGCAACATAATTCTTTATGGCTCCCAGGTAATTGCCAAGGTGCTGTCGCCCTGTTGGACGGGCACCCGAAAAAACTCGACCTTTTTTTACCGACATACTTAACCTCACTGAGAAAGGAATTCTTTTACCAGGCCAACGACCTCACCCGGTTCGGCGTGCCGCCCATTTTGGAGCTTGGAGTAGAGCAGAGATCCGTTCACTTCCACTTCAAATCTGCCACCATCGGACGGCTGCATACTGATCGTCTCGATCTCGGGTTCGAAATTCTTAAGTAACATGGTAACCAGGTCAACGGCCCGGTCAGTGTAATGTCAGACTGCGCAATAAACAATATTGATCTTTAATAACATGTATTTTCCTGAACTTTTTATACTGGATGTGGCTTGAAATTATAACATATGGAGAATATTTGGAGTTGCGTAAGTATCTTCTGTTACGAATTGCACCGAGGGTGTTTAGAATAGGTTAGTTTCAAGACAAAGAACCTGAAGTCAAGGTTTGGGTGAAGGAAAATGCTCAGAAATACACCATGAAATTTGAATAAAGGGTAAAAAGGGCATGATTTTGACC
>Ga0172368_10006899_pt1 | contig 12053 bp, 9 predicted proteins | sample Lak11m_FD_114540 | JGI IMG/M metagenome (GOLD analysis project Ga0172368, IMG submission 114540) | Freshwater microbial communities from Kabuno Bay, South-Kivu, Congo - kab_022012_11m | ecosystem: Environmental > Aquatic > Freshwater > Lake | place: Democratic Republic of the Congo: South-Kivu...
CCGTTCTATCTGCTGTCGGCGCTGGTGCTGCTGCCAGTGCGCCTGGCGGCTGGCAACGGTTTCGCAGAACTGACCCAGATCAATTTGCCGCTGCTGCGCCAGCTGATCAGCCTGCTGCCAATGATCCTGGCGGCGCTGGTGTTCACTTACCTTGGGACGCGCTTCCGTTCGCTGGCGGGCGAAGTGCTGTTGTTTGTTTTGATCCTGAGTATACCCGGCGTGGTGCACAATGGGCTGCGCTTCTGGCACCCGGACGGGCTGACGGTCTTATTCATTGCGCTTACTTTTTTCTATCTTGAGCGCGACCGGCTGCGCCTTGGACGCAATTTTTATATGGCGGCTTTGTTTTGCGGGCTAGCCACGGCGGTGCGCCTGATGGGCTTCTTCTTTGTCCTGGCGGTTGCCGGTTATCTGCTGGCGAGCTGGCTGCGCCAGCGCAGTCTGGCCCGGCTGTTGGTCAACGCGAGCGGGTTTATCACCGTGATGGCGCTGACCATCCTGGTGTCAAACCCTTTTTTGTTTGATACAGGCGCGCGCGGGCGGATGCTGGATATCATGGGCGAGAAGAGCGGCGAGCTGTCGCAAGGGTATCGCGAGCCGGACCCTGAGAATGTCTACCGCACTGGATGGACAGCCTGGCAGCCGTTTTTTGAAAAGGAGTACGCGCAGACCTGGTTCAGCCTCTTTTTGCTGGTGTCGGCTGCGGCGGGCGCATTGGCCGGGCGCGAACGCGATTTCCCGGCCCTGCTGTTGGGCTGGAGCGTCATGATGGGCGGGTATCTGATCTTTTTCGTGGCGGTCAAGGCCTTTCAGTACAGCCTGCCTTTGTTTATGCCGCTTTACGCGGCAGGATTATACCTGCCGCAACTCTTTGCGGACGGCGGCGGGCTGCCACCGGGCTGGATTACACCGGCCACGCGCAAGGTTGCTTGGGCGTTGAGCGCAGCCGCATGTCTGGCACAGCTGGCATTCCACATCGCGGCGCTGGTGTGAAACAGCAATTTGAAAATTCCGCGCATCCTTGACCAAACTCCGTATAAAGGATACAATCCACGTTTGCGGTTTCCTGCCAGGGAGGCCGTGTGTGACCGGATTGCACCAAAGGAAGAATTTTTGGCGTGTTTGAGAACCTGACCCAGCGTCTCGACAAGATATTCCAAAACCTGCGCCGCCGCGGCAAGTTATCCGCTGAAGATGTGGATATGGTGATGCGCGAGGTTCGGCTTGCTTTGCTGGAAGCCGATGTGCATTACAGCGTTGTCAAGGATTTCATCGCCAGGGTGCGCGAACGCGCGGTTGGCGTGGAAGTTTCGGACGCGCTCAACCCGGCCCAGCAGGTGATTAAAATCGTCAATGAAGAGCTGGTGGCGACCCTGGGAGAACCCGCGCGGTTGAATCTGAGCGGGCCAAAACCGTGGGTGCTGCTGCTGGTTGGGCTGCAAGGCTCAGGAAAGACCACCGCGGCGGCCAAACTGGCCCGCCTGCTGCGCGCGCAGGGTGAACGGCTGATGTTGGTCGCGGCGGACCCGTACCGGCCCGCGGCGGTCAAACAGCTGCAAACACTGGGCGAACGGGTGGGTGTGCCGGTGTTCCACGAGGCGGGGGTTAAGCCGCCTGACCTGGTTGCCAAGGCCTATGACCAGGCTTCCAAGGGCGGTTATACGGTCATGATTGTTGACACGGCCGGCCGTTCGCAGCTGGATGACGCGCTGATGACCGAACTGCGCGGGATTACGGCGCGGGTCAAGCCGACCGACACGCTGCTGGTGGTCGACTCAATGATCGGCCAGGAAGCGCTGCGCGTGGCCCAGGGTTTCCGCGATAACGTCTCGCTGACCGGTTTAATCATGACCAAGATGGAAGGCGATTCGCGCGGCGGTGCGGCCATCTCGATCCGGCACGTGACTGGCGTCCCGATCAAATTTCTGGGAACCGGCGAAGGGATCGAAGCGCTGGAGGTCTACGACCCGGCGCGCCTTTCTTCGCGCATTCTGGGCATGGGTGATGTGCTGGGGCTGATCGAAAAAGCCCAGCAAACCTACGATGAAAAGTCGGCGCGCGAGCAAGCCGAGCGCATGATGTCCGGCCAGTTCACGCTGGAAGATTTCGCCAAACAGCTTGGGCAGGTGCGCAAGATGGGGCCGTTCTCGCAGATTTTGGAGATGCTGCCCGGGCAGCTTGGCCAGGCAGCCAAGTCGATCGATCCAAAGGACGCCGAGCGCCAGTTTAAGATGACCGAAGCGATCATCAGCTCGATGACGCGCCAGGAGCGCCGTGATCCGGATGTGCTGAACGCCAGCCGGCGGCGTCGAATTGCCCGCGGTTCTGGGACGGACGTGTCAGACGTCAACCGGCTGATCAAGCAGTTCCGCGAGGCGCAAAAAATGTTCAAAACCATCCAAAAGACGGGTGGGAGAGGTCTTGGCCGCCTGCTGGGCGGCTAACTGCAATGTCCACGCCAGGGCAATACAGCCAACACGCGTCCTCCCGCGGCCCTACAGCTGTCGAACCCGAGCAGGAAAAGAACCCAAAAACTGATACAATATCCGCACTTAGATGACTGAAGGAGAAAGAACTCAATGGTTCGTATTCGATTGCGCCGCACCGGACTGAGACACCAGCCGACCTACCGTGTCGTTGTCGCTGACAAAGAATCCCCGCGCGACGGGCGCTTCCTTGAAATCCTGGGTTTCTACAACCCGCGCACCGAGCCCTTTACCCTCGAGATCAACGAGGAACGCGCTTACTATTGGATGGGCGTTGGCGCTCAGCCGAGCGAGTCGGTGGTGCAGCTGTTCAAGAGCACCGGCCTGCTGGCGCGCTTTGAGCGTGTCAAAGGCGGCGAAGCCCAGGAAGTTGTTCTGGCTGACGCGAAGAGCGAGGGTGAAGCCCGCAGCGCGAAGATCCAGGCGAACACCAAGAAATAAGCATCCATGAAAGATTTGATCGAGTTTATCGCCCGTTCGCTTGTGGACCAGCCTGACCAGGTTGAGGTGTCGCAGCTGCGCGGGCCAGCCGGCCGGAGCCGGCTGGAACTGCGTGTAGCCCGTGATGATATGGGGCGGGTGATCGGCAAGAGCGGGCGGGTAGCCAACGCGATGCGGGTATTACTGCGCGTCGCGGCCGCCCGCGAGGAAAAGCAGGTCACGCTGGACGTGATTGAGCCGCGATGACCGGGAAAAACCCCGCGACGACGCCAAATGAATCCTCGACAGGCTCGCCCAAACCGGGTGAGCCTGTCTTTGTGGCGCTTGGTTTCCTGCGCCGCACCCACGGCATCCGTGGCGAACTGATTATGGACGTGCTGACCGATTTCCCGGAACGGCTGCGCCCAAACCGCCCGGTTTACCTGGGTGAGGAGCATATCCCGCACCGGCTTGGCACCGTGCGCATGGCGAACAAAGTCATGCTGGTGTCGATCAAGGGTTATGAAAACCCCGAAGAAGCTGCACGGTTCCGCAACTGTCATGTCTATGTGCGCGTCGATCAACTGCCGCGCTTGCCCGAGGATTCGTACTATTACCATGAATTGATCGGGATCCACGTGGTGGACGAACAAGGCAAGGGATTGGGCGTGCTGGAATCGATCATCGAGACCGGCGCCAATGATGTTTATGTGGTGCGGGCCGGGGATGGCAGTGAAGTGCTCCTGCCGGCGATCGCGGATGTCGTCCTGACGGTGGACCTGGAACGCGCGGAGATGGTCGTCCGGCCGCAGCAGTGGGATTAGGCGATTGGACCCCAAAGCTTTCTGGGTTGGTTTCAACCTGGTGCGCGGGATCGGGGCTGTGCGCCTGCGCGGTCTTCTGGATTTCTTTGGAAGTTTAGAAGTCGCCTGGCAGGCGCCAGCCGACGCATTGCATGCGGCCGGCCTGTCGCCAAAAATTGTCGAAAACCTGTTGAAGGTGCGCGCGGAGAACCTGGCCGAACGAGCCTGGGAATATACGCAGCGTAAAAATATTCGCGTGATGACCTGGGACGACGCGGATTACCCCGCCCGGCTGCTGCAGATTGACCAGCCGCCGCCGGTTTTATATGTGCGCGGCGAGCTGACGGCGCAGGACCACTTTGCGGTGGCGATTGTGGGCACGCGCCATGTGACCGGCTACGGGCGGCAGGTGACCGAAGAACTGGCAGCCTGCCTGGCGCACAACGGCATCAGCGTGGTCAGCGGGCTGGCGCGCGGGGTGGACGGCCTGGCGCACGAGACGGCTATCAAATCGGGCGGGCGCACGGCGGCGGTTTTGGGCTGCGGGGTGGATATCATCTACCCGCCCGAACACCGCGGCCTGGCTGAGAAAATCGAACAGCAGGGCGCGATCATTTCGGATTATGCGCCCGCCACCAAGCCAGACGCGGCCAATTTTCCGCCGCGCAATCGGATTATCTCCGGGCTGGCGATGGGCGTGGTGGTGGTAGAAGCGGGTGAGGAGAGCGGGGCGCTGATTACCGCCACCTTCGCGGCTGAACAGGGACGCGAGGTGTTTGCCGTTCCTGGGAACATCCATGCACCGCAAAGCAAAGGCACCAACCGCCTGATCCGCGACGGCGCGACCCCGATGCTGAAACCGGAGGACGTGCTTGAAGCGCTGCAGCTGAAGCACGCCCCGCAGCAGCAGCAAGCGCGCCTGCTGCTGCCGGCCGACGAAACAGAGGCGGCTCTGATAGGGCTGCTTGCCAATGAACCACTGCACGTCGATGAGATCTGCCGTCGGAGCGGGATGAGCGTTGAAAAAATTTCCGCCGCGCTGGTGATGATGGAGCTGAAGGGGATGGTGCGCGGTATGGGGGGAATGAGTTATTCGGCGGTGCGCGAGAAACCTGGCGAGTATCGCACTTAAATCAGGGCAGCGTGTAGGCGCCTGGCGGTCCGGAAGGCGGGCGCTGCGCCCCGTCGCGGTCGAAGCCCACCGTATTATACAGCTGTCCAGCCGGCACCGGCGGGGTAAAGCTGTCCCAGATGAAGTCGGGGATGTCAGGCGCGCTCAACGCGGCCAGATTGCCGCCAGGCAAGACGCGGAAGTTGCCCGCGGCCGGGTCGATAAGCTGCGGCTCCAGTGTGTTGATGTGGTTGGCGGCGCTGATCGCGGCGAGGCTGCAAGTGGGATGATCCGGCTGGCAGCCCTGGCCGGCCTCTTCGATGCCAAGCGGAAAGCCGGGCGGGCCGTTCCAAATGACGTTGCCCGCAATCAGCACTTCCAGGTCCGCGGTGGCCGGCGAGGGGATGTTCACAAACCCCTGCGGGATGGCTAAGGGGCCTGGGATGTTGAAATGGCTGTACAGGGTTTGTGCGGGGGACGGGTTGTAAAACAGGTTGTTGAATACATGTACACGCCGGTTGGGGATGGTCGGCAGCGAATCGGTCTGGAAGGGCGGGCCCCAGGCGCCGCGCGCGGTGAACAGCGGGCAGTTTGCGACCACGTTGGGGATTTCGTCGATGGGCGTGCAGTTGCGTTCGCCATAGACCAGCTGCAGCAAAGGGTAGCCCGGCTCGGGCGAGAAACCTACGCGGTAAAGGGTGTTGAAGGCAAACAGGCTGTTGTAAGCTCCGGCTGCGCTCAGCCCAACCCCTGGGATGTCGTGCAGCAGGTTGTTGGTGAAGCGGATGGCGTAGGTTTCGTAATGAAACCAGGGCTCGCGCATCACTGCCAGGTTGGCCGACTGGCCGGATTGAAAACCCAGCTGGCAGTGATGCAGTTCGTTGGCCTCAATCTCCAGATAGGCTGAGCCGCCTTTAATGTACATGCACCACTGGCCGGCGGTGTGGATTTGGTTGTTGCGGAAATGACCGTATTGGACAACAAAGAAATCCACCGCGGAATGCCAGGCGCCGCCAAACTGAGAATTTTCGACATCCAGATAGGAGGTCTGATTGACCTTCAAGACTTCCTGAAGGTTGTTGCAGGTGTCGTTGTCACAGTCTGGCCCGAGCACCGTCAGCCCGCTCAGCAGCAGGTGACTGCTGGCATCGATGTGCAGCAGGTTGTTGCCCGAGCTGTTGGTGGGCAGCGCGCCGCCCCCCACCAGGTTGAGGTCCAGCAGGTTGAGGTAGTGAACGTTGGAAATGTTCAGACCGCCGCGCAGGGTGACCGTGCCGGGTCCCTGGGCGGCGCGGATGACGAGCGGGCTGTCCGGGCTGCCCGAACGGTCCGAGAAATAGTTGATGCAGTTGGTCTCTTCCGGTCCAGGCTCGCACGGATATGTTCCTGGCAGCAGGTTGATACGATAGGGTCGGGCGAGCGCGCCAGGGGCAGGCAGGTTGACCCAGGCGGCGCTGAGGGTGCGCAGAGGTCGTTGCGGGCTGTCGCCTGGCGCGGCGTCATCTCCGGCAGGGGAGACATACAGCTCCGTGTAGGCGGAGCGGGTGCTTTGGATATAGGGCAGGTGGGTGCGAAACCCGTCTCTTGGCTGGAGGGAGGGCTCCAGCCGGTCACTTGGTGAGGGCTGAGATGGATTTTGCTGCTGCTCCGGCGTGCCGGCCTGGACCTGCGGTGGCGGAGCCTGGCGGCAGCCCATAACCATCAGGATCAGACAAAGGATTATCCAGCGTGCAGCGAAATGAACAGCATGGTTTTTCATAGGTTTGCATGGCCTGCAGCAATGGGGGATGCTTATTATTTTCGTCATTTTTCGTGAAAACCAAAGGGAAGGAGGATCTCCACAAAAGAGGGGTGTTGTATGTGTATCTGCTGCGCGCCAAATTTCTACAAGACCGCGCTGCTTTCTGAGCAAAACCGATGGAACTTACCGTTGATGGGCGCATGACGGCGTGCCGAGAGCATTTGCCCAACGTGACAACGTGACGACGTGGACTTGACATATTTTAGATTGTGGTATGATAGCCCGATGCGATGGGGGAATTGATTTCATTTAATGTGAGGAGAAAGATGTGCTAGAAGCCTACTGTGTCAAATGCAGAACCAAGCGGGAAGTTCTTCACCCACAGGCTGATTTTAACGCGACTGGCGCGCCGGTCACGCGCGGCGTATGCCCGGTGTGCGGCACGAAGATGTTCCGGGTTGGAAAAACAGACGCGCACGCGGATATCAAACCGCCTGAACCCAAAAAACCAGAGCGCAAAGGCAAACTGGTGATCGTCGAATCGCCTGCCAAGGCCAAGACGGTGGCGCGGTTTCTGGGAAAGGGCTACACCGTGCGCGCGTCGGTCGGTCACGTGCGCGATCTGCTGCGCTCGGAGTTGTCGGTTGACGTTGAGCATGATTTCACACCGAAGTACCGCGTGCCCAACGAAAAGCGCGAGGTGGTGAAAGAAATCAAAGAGCTTGCCAAGGGCGCTGAAGAAATTTACCTGGCGACCGACCCTGACCGCGAAGGCGAGGCGATTGCCTGGCATCTGATGGAGGCCGCCGCGATCGAGCCTGCCCTGACGCGCCGGGTGGTTTTCCATGAAATCACCAAACCGGCGATTGACGCTGCCTTCGCGCAGCCGCGCCAGGTGGATTTGCACCTGGTGGACGCGCAGCAGGCGCGGCGCGTGCTCGACCGCCTGGTCGGTTACAGCATCAGCCCGCTGCTGTGGGAGAAGGTGCGCAGCCGGCTTTCGGCGGGGCGGGTGCAGTCGGTGGCGCTGCGCATGGTGGTGGAGCGCGAACAGGAGATCGACGCTTTTACGCCGGTCGAATATTGGACGATCGACGCTGAATTCCGGCCGGAGGGGTTGAAAGAGACTTTTCGCTCGCGGCTGGTGAAAGTGGACGACAAGGATCCGCAGCTGGTCAATGAGACTGGGACACGCGCTTTAACCGAGGACATGCAGCCAGCAGCATTTCATATCGCGCGGATTAAGCGTTCGGAGCGGCGGCGCAGGCCTTCCGCGCCGTTCATCACCAGCACGCTGCAGCAGGAGGCTTCGCGCCGCCTGGGCTTTACCGCGCGCCGCACGATGGCGCTGGCGCAGCAGCTGTACGAAGGCATCGATGTGGGTGAAGGCGGCGCGACCGGCTTGATCACGTACATGCGCACAGACTCAACCAACATCTCGGACCTGGCCCTCAAAGAGGTGCGTGAATATATTGGCAGTGTGTATGGCAAAACCTACCTGCCGGATGAGCCAGCGACGTACAAGACGCGCGCGGCTTCCGCCCAGGAAGCGCATGAGGCGATCCGTCCTACCTCGGTGCTGCGCCAGCCCGAGCGGGTCAAGCCATATCTGACCAATGACCTGTTCCGCTTGTACCAGCTGATCTGGCAGCGCTTTGTGGCCTGCCAGATGGAAGCGGCTGTTTATGACACGCTGACGGTCGAGGTTGAGGCGGCGGGAAAACAGCATGCCTATCTGCTGCGCACAAGTGGCTCGTCGGTGAAGTTCCCAGGGTTCCTGGCACTTTATGAAGAAGCGCGAGATGAGGACCAGGGGCCGGATGAGGAGCTCAATATGCGCATCCCGGCCAAGATCGAGGAAGGCCAGCGCCAGCAGCTGATGCGCCTGCTGCCCGAGCAGCACTTCACGCAGCCGCCCCCGCGCTACACTGAGGCGTCGCTGGTCCAAATTCTAGAGGTGAACGGAGTTGGCCGGCCTTCAACGTATGCGCCAATTCTGTCGACGATCCAGGAACGCGGCTATGTTGTGCGCGAGAACAAGCGCCTTGTGCCGACCGAGACGGGCGTATTGGTCAACAATCTGCTTGTTGAGCATTTTCCGGAAATTGTCGATTTGAATTTCACCGCCAAGATGGAAACCGACCTGGACGAGGTGGCGGAAGGCGAGAGCGCCTGGGTCGAGATCATCCGCCGTTTTTACGCGACTTTTGCCCCACAGGTTGAAAAAGCGCGGGCTGAAATGCCCGAGACCAAAACCGAGCTGGAAAAGATTGGGAGAGCCTGCCCAACCTGCGGCGCGGACCTGGTGATCCGCTGGGGCAGGTTTGGCAAATTTATCTCGTGCTCGGCGTTTCCCAGCTGCCGCTATACCGAGGCCTGGCTGGAAAAGATCGGGGTGGTCTGTCCCAAGGATGGCGGCGAGATTGTGGAGCGCAAAACGCGCAAAGGCCGGGTGTTTTATGGCTGCGACCATTACCCCGAATGCGATTACACCAGTTGGAAGCGTCCGCTTGCGGCTCCCTGCCCGAAGTGCGGCGGTTTGATGGTGGTCGCCAGCAAGAAGGAAGCGCAGTGCAGCGTTTGCGAGCATACCATCCCGTTTGAGCAGGCAGCTGAAGAAGCCGCCGGGTAGAATGACTGGCAAAGATATTGCAACTTGGTGAATTTGTGGAGTTGCGTCAATCGAAACTTTGGTCTAAAATGAAGTAACAAGATTTGCGCGGTGATCCACAGCTTGGACATGCACATCAGGAGCGGAAAATGGAAAACCTTCGTACACAAATGAACCGGCCGATTGTAACCGGCGGAGTAGCGTTCGTCGCCGGCTTGTTGATTGGGCTGGTGATCCTGGGCTGGTGGTTATGGCCGGTCCAGTGGAGCGACGCGGAGGCGAAGCACCTGCGCCAGGATCTTCAAGAGGATTATTTGAGGATGGCGATGGACTCGTTTGCGCGCACCCCGGACGTGGAATTGGCCAAAAAGGTTGTGGATGGGTTGGGCAAAGAAAATGCCGCCAAGCTGCTCCCGATTGTCACCGAGAAGTATAAGGGCAAGCTGGACGACGCCTCGGTCAAAGAATTTACAACCCTGGTTGGGATCGGCGCGCCGACCCCCACGCCAGCCCAGGCGCCCAAATCCGCCCCGATCAACCTGGGTGTGGTGCTGGCCCTGATGTGTTTGCTGACCCTGGTGGTAGGCGCAATTCTGGTTTACCTGTTCTTCTTCCGCGGCAAGACTCCGGCTGTGCGGCGCCCGGTGAGCGAGGCGACCGCGCGTTCCACCCCGGCCCCGGTTTATACGGAATCTGCACAGGAACCGCCGGTGGTGCAGTACCTGACCACCTACTCCTTGGGCAATGACCTGTACGACGACTCCTTCTCGATCGATTCGCCGACCGGCGAATTCCTGGGAGAGTGCGGCGTGGGCATCTCTGAGACGATTGGCGTGGGCGACCCCAAGAAGGTGACCGCCTTCGAGGTCTGGCTGTTCGACAAGAATGATATCCAGACGGTGACCAAGGTGTTGATGAGCGGTCACGCATTCAATGATCCGGTGGTTTCGCAGCGCTTGCAGTCGAAAGGCGAGCCGATCCTGGCGGAAGGCGGCAAGCGGGTGATGCTCGAAACCGCGACGCTGACCCTCGAGGCGCGGGTGGTTTCGATGAACTACGGTCAGGGCGCGCTGCCGCAGAGCAGCTTCTTCGACCAGATGACGCTTGAACTGGCCGTCTGGCCCAAGAAAACAGCCGCATAAGTATCACTTCCAAAGTAAGGATGTGGCGTGAGAATTTGGCGCAACGCGCCAAATTCTCACGCCACATATTTTTCTATAACCAAAGTAATCGACAGCCCCCGGTGTACACCGGGGGCTGTTATTTTTGCTACTGAGTCGGAAATTTCGCCTATTCGATGGCGACAATCTTGAAGGTAAATGAACCGTTGGGGGTGTCAACGGTCACCAGGTCGCCGACGCGGTGGCCAAGCATGGCCTTGCCGATGGGTGACTCGTGGGAAATGCGGTTTTTCTTGGGGTCAGCCTCTTTGGGGCCGACGACCTGATATGATTCCGGGGGGTAATTGTCTTCCTGAATGGTGATTTTTGCGCCGATGTCCACCTTTTCACGCTGGGTGGTGGTTTCGTCAATCAGCGCGTAGTTGCCGAGAATATTGGTCAGTTCCTGGATGCGGCCTTCCAGAAAACCCTGTTCCTCTTTGGCCTGGATGTAGTCGGCGTTTTCAGAAAGATCACCTTGCTGGATGGCATGCCGCAAGCGTTTGGCCAGATCCTCGCGCGCGGGACCTTTCAAGTGTTCCAACTCGGCTTTGAGGCGGGTCAGTCCTTCAGCGGTCAGGTAATGTACTTCGGGCATCGTGAAATCCTTTATGGATAAGGCGGAATCATCTCAATAAAAGAAGGGCAGTCATGGGTGAATCTGGCACGGCGCGCAAAATTCACCCTCCAACTTTTTAAGATGAGCCAATTTTACCCTGTTTCAGCGCTTTGTGCCGGTCTATGGCAGGCGAGTGGGGTCAAACAGCTTTTGGTGTTCTTCGATGGCATAGCGGTCGGTCATTCCGGCGATGTGGTCGCAAATGGTGCGTTCCAGCCCGCGTTCCGCGATCAAATCCTGGACGTGGCGGGGCAGGATGGCCGGGGTCTGGCGATAAGCGTGGAACAGATCGGTGATGATGCGTTCGGCTTTGACCGACTGGCGCATGACGCGGTAGTTGCGGTAGAGGCGGCTGTAGAGGAAGTCCTTCAGTTCGCGGTTGCGCCGGCGGGTGTCTTCGCTGTACGCGACGACATTGTAGGGCAGACGCTGTAATTCGTCGACCGAATGGACCAGGCTTTCGCGCAGACGCTGGTCGGTGTTCTGAACGATGTCGGTGACCATTAATCCGATCAGGCGGCGGATGATGCGATGACGGTTCAGGTCATCGAGGAACTCGCCTTTCCAGCCAACGCTTTCGGTGACGATTTCCCAGAGTGAGATGCCCGAGAGCATCTGAGGGGTGAGCATGCCCGAGCGCAGCCCGTCGTCCAGGTCGTGGCTGGTGTAGGTCAGTTCGTCGGCCACGTTGGCGATCTGGGCTTCCAGGTGTCCGCGCAGATCGGGGTTGAAGTCGCGCGCGTCGGCGACATCGTACTCGGTTTCGTGTTTGACGATGCCCTCCAATACTTCCCAGGTCAGGTTGAGACCGGGAAACTCGGGGTAGCGCCGCTCGAGGTAGGTCAGGATGCGCAGGGTTTGCTTGTTGTGGTCAAACCCGCCGTGGTCTTTCATCAATTTGGCCAGGGTCATTTCGCCGGAATGGCCAAAGGCGGGGTGTCCGAGGTCATGCGCAAGACAAATTGTCTCGGCCAGGATTTCGTTCGCCCCAAGCGCGTTGGCGAGCGAACGGCCGATCTGGGCAACTTCGAGGGTGTGGGTCAGGCGGGTGCGGTAATAGTCGCCTTCATAGTTGATGAACACCTGTGTTTTGTATTCAAGC
>Ga0172368_10006900_pt1 | contig 12051 bp, 8 predicted proteins | sample Lak11m_FD_114540 | JGI IMG/M metagenome (GOLD analysis project Ga0172368, IMG submission 114540) | Freshwater microbial communities from Kabuno Bay, South-Kivu, Congo - kab_022012_11m | ecosystem: Environmental > Aquatic > Freshwater > Lake | place: Democratic Republic of the Congo: South-Kivu...
GCCACACCCATCCCCCGCACGCTGCACATGGCGCTGTCCGGCCTGCGCGAGATGTCGCTCATCAACACCCCACCGGAAGGCCGTATGCCGGTGCGCACGCTGGCACTGGAGGCGGACGATGAGGTGCTGCGCGAGGCCATTCTGCGCGAGCTGGACCGCGACGGCCAGGTCTTCCTGCTGCACAACCGCATCTCGTCCATCCATCACATCGCCGAGCACGTCCGCCGCGTGGTGCCGCAGGCGCGCGTCGAGGTGGCGCACGGCCAGATGGAGGAGGGCGAGCTCGACCGCATCATGACCGACTTTTACGCCGACAAGTTCGACGTGCTGGTCTGCACCGCCATCATCGAGAACGGGCTGGACATGCCCAACGTGAACACCATCATCGTGGATCAGGCGGACATGTTCGGCCTGGCGCAGCTCTATCAGCTTCGCGGGCGGGTGGGGCGCAGCGACCGGCAGGCCTACGCCTACCTCACCTGGAAGCCGCACAAGAAGCTCACCGAGACCGCGAAGGAGCGCATCGCGGCGATGAAGGAGTTCGCCAGCCTGGGTTCGGGTTATAAAGTGGCGCTGCGCGACCTGGAGATTCGCGGCGCCGGCGACCTGCTGGGCGCGGAGCAGAGCGGCGTGCTGGCCGCGGTGGGCTATGATTTATATTGCCAGATGCTGGAGGAAGCCGTGCGCATCGTGCGCGGCGAGGAGGTGCCGCCCGCGCAGGAGGTGCAGATCGACTTGCCGCTGGACGCCTTCCTGCCCGAAGATTACGTGCCCGAGCTCAACCAGCGCATCGACCTCTATCGCCGCCTGGCCGCCGTGCGCGAGTGGAAGCGCGCCGAGGAGATCCGGGCGGAGATTCTCGATCGCTTCGGTAAGCCGCTGCCCGCCCCCGCGGACAACCTGTTCCGCCTGGTGGCGGTGAAGCTGCTCTGTCTGGAGATCGGCGTCACCCATATCACATCCGAACGCGGCGCCGTGGTGCTGCGCCTCCCCCACGAGCGCAGCCTGTCCCCGCAGGCAGTGAAGCGCTTGCAGGCGGAAGCGCCGGAGTGGCGCAAACGCAACCTGCCCGCCCCCGCCTTCACGCAAGAGCGCGTCACCATCTTCACCATGAACGTGGACCAGCCCACGCTACTGAGCATGCTCGAACAGGTTGCCGACCGCTTGCGTAATATCGAGACGGAGGTGATGAAGAACCCGAAACCCGCACTCGTCCCTAACCGGCGGCGATTTGACACACACTGGTAACCCGCGAGCGCGGATCTCCGAGTCGCGCGAGATCACTGGGAGCGCGGACCTCTGAGTCCGCACGAGACCAATTGTAATATGGGAGGAACAGATGGCCGGATCAAAAAAACGCATCGCCAAACAGCTTCCCCGGTCGATGAGGGAATCGGGCGTGCCCCTGGATAAAATACTGCCGGAAGGTTATAAGATATCGGCAGTGCTGGCTGAATTCGCCCGGCCATACCTGGGAGACGCCTCCACCCTCGACGACGTCCACTCGGTCTACAACATAGCCGTCATCGCCTGGAATATCGCCCTCATGTCCCGGTACGAGCGTATCCGGGTACTGATGACGGTCCTGCAGGTCGTACCCCCGGACGAACGGTTGCTGTATAAAAGCGCCATCACCGAGCTGATCGAGCGCAAGGAACAGTACTTTGCGGAGTTTAACTACTCGATCGCCAGTTTCGAGGTGATCGACAAGGGAAACCGCTACGACCTGACCGCGATGACCAAAGTGATTGTGGATGAGAATGGCGAGGAAATCCACCCGGCGATATGACCGGTGATAATCCCGCGAATACGGAGATAAGTTTTCTGTTTACCTTCCATGCGCTGGAAATAGATAACCTGTTTCCGTATTCCTGTCCCAAAATCCTATTTCATGCTCATGCTCTGACTCTGACTCAATTCAAACAAGTCAGAGCATGAGTCAGAGTATGAGCATGAGCATGAGTGAGAGCATGAGTATGAAATAGGATTTTGGGATAGGCAACAACTTAGTCCCAGCAAGAATGTCAAACCGTATAGACCGCTTGTGTTTGAATGCACGCAGGGCGGCTGCGCCGCAACCAAACACGAAATCTGCGCGTAGCGGCGAGAAATCGCGGATTAGTAATGTAGGGAGTACTCACGAGGATGACCATGACCCGCTTTACACCCATGACCCGGCTCGCGTTCTGTTTGTGCGCGGTACTGGCCGCGGCGGTGCTCAACGCGGCGACGGTGGCGAACACCTGGCTGGGCAAAACACCGAAATGGACCGAGAACGCCAACTGGTCGACCGGCACGGCGCCGGCAGCGAAGAACGCCGAGGACGTGCTGATTGTGCCCGGCGTCGCCCCCCCGACCCTCGACGCCGACGCCGTCGTAGGCGGCGCGCTGCGGCTCGCCGCGGGCGCGCGCCTGGATTTGAACGGCCACAACCTGCAGGTGGGCAGCGCTGCCGTGCAGGGCACTGCTCCCGGCGGCGGCCTGCAGATTGACACCGGCGCCACGCTGGCCTCCGAGCAAGGCGCGTCCACGCTGACATTGTGCGCGGGCGGGCTGGTCAATCTCGGTCAGGTGCGCGGCAATATCAGCCTGCGGATCGCGGGGATCTTCGCCGGCTTCGCCATCAACGGCGGAAAGCAGCTCGAGCTGGCTGCGCTGACACTCGACTATTCGCCGTTTCCTTATCCGGTTGCCGTCGAGGGCAACGTGACGGTGACCGGCAACCTGGAGCTGGCCGGCGGCAAGCTGGTCATCAAGCCTGCGCCGTCCAGATTCGAGGTGAAAGGCGACCTGCTCTTTCGCGGCAAAACGCCCTGCGTGATGGTCGTGCCGGAAGGCAATCTCCTGCTGCATGGGACGATCAAAAGCGAAGGCTCGGCCTACTGCGTGGAGATGCCCGGCGAGAAGCCGACGTGGAACAAAGAGGACGAAGCTGCCTATTGCGAGACAAATGAAAACGCCGGCTGGGTGCGCATGGTCGGCGAAGGCGATCAGACGATCATCCCCGGCGGCCTGCTGCCGGCCATTCGCCTTGAAAAGCCCACCGGAAAGGTGACGGTCGCCGGCGATCTGCAGTGCAACGGCCTGAGTGTCGCGCGCGGCAATACCCTCGATCTCTCGAAAGGGCAGCAACTGATCCTGGGACATTTCCTGCGCGATTGGGCGAAAAATCCGGAGTTGAACGGCGTACCGGCGTATGGTCCATGCCGCACCTCCCGCGACCTGTTGAACGAAGGGACGATCATCGGCGCGCCGGCCGTGCCGGTGTCCTTTCGCCTCAACGTCGCGGGCGTGCGGTACGTGGTGCAGTGCCAGTATTGGATGCCCGCGCAAACCGCCGATGCAAAGGAAGAGGACGAGTTCGATCCCAACGCGCTGCTGCACCAGACCCTGACCCGCACGGCGCCGGGTACGCTGGGGATCAACCGATATGAGAGCCGCCTGCAACTGAAGGACGGCAAATTACTGCTGGACGGCAAACCCTGCGATGCGGCCACCGTGAAACCGGTCACTGATATTACGCTGGCCTACCTGAAAAGCCTCGACACCATGGACTTCAACGAGAAGGGCGGCGCTTTCGTCGTCAGCGCGAAAGCCGTGGTGCTCAATTCCGCGGTGAAGACGGTCAGCGAGGCTTTCCAGGCGCCGGCAGCCACGTCGGTGAACATCGCCCCCAGCGTGGAGCGGATTGCCACCCCCTCGCGCGGCTCGTTCGTGCTCGGGTGGTCCTGCGGGGGCCAGGGGCTGTACAACATCGTTGACGGCGATCCCGGGGTCGGAGCCGGCGGCGCGGCGTATTATGATTTCATCTTCCCCCAGCCGGTGACGGTGGGCGCGGTCCGCTTGCACAGCGATACTTCGCTGGTCGATGGGTGCCAGTTCACCGTGTCCGCCGATACCGGCAGCGGCGCGTGGGATACGCTGCTGGCCTGGGCGCGCGACGGCGTGGGGTCCGGGCTCGGTTGGGGCGAGAGCTGGACCAGCTTCTCGCCACGGAAGGTGTCGCGGCTGCGCCTGCAGGTCTGGGCCGCCGACGGCGACGCCTGCCGGCCTGCCGTGAACGAGTTTGAGATCTTTGCGGATGCGGAGTCCGCCAACCGCCTTGCCCGGCTGCCGGAGAAGATGTTCCCCGCGAAGGCGGCGTTTTTGTCCGGCGGCGATCCGGCAACCGTCACCTGGCCCGAGACGCCGCGGGAGGACCGCGTCAGCCGCGTCGCCTCGATGGCGTTCTGGATGGCCGGCATCTCCTGGAGCACTGCGGCCGATGAGTCGGCGTATGCGAAGATGCCGCACCTGCGGGATTATGCGCCGTGCAAACAGTTTCTCGCGGACGTGAAAGATAAGTACCGCTACGACGCGGTGACGATCTTTTTTGAAGGAGAAGCGACCGGTGTGCCCTGGCCGACCATCAATTTCAAATCGGCGTTGAACGCCAGCTACCTCAGTAAACGCGACTATGCCCTCATCAATCGCGATTTGCAGAAGAACCAGGAAGACGATTTCCTCGATCCCATGAAGGAAGGGCCGATGGATACGCTGGAAGCTTCTCCGGAGAAGTTTCCGGATGTCCTGAAGGTTGAGGACCTGCCGTGCCAGCGCAATCTGCTGAAGGAATTTTGCGAGGCGGCGCACGAGAAAGGCCTGTCCGTCTATATCATCTGCCGGCCGGAAGACATGGGCAAAATCTATACCGGTCCGAAAGAGCAGGATCCCTATGAGATGTTTCTCAAGGAAAGCGCTGCCGGCGGCGTTGACGGCGTATCGCTGACGCCGGATGAGGATTATCCGATCTGCTGGGGCTCCCCGCGCTGGCAGCAATACAACGCGCAGACGACGGCGGAGCAGCGCAATAATTTCACACCGGCAGAGACCCGGCGCTGGAACGAGGAACGCAATACGGTGGCCGGCCTGTGCATGAAGGACCGTGTCGAGGCGATTCGCAAAGTCAAACCGGATTGCGAATTTTATGTCGACGGCGCCCATGTCGGGAGCACGGATCCCTTCGATGCCATCTGGCACGTGGCTGATCCGGACTACGTGGGCTGCTCCTACCAGTCGTATCTGGTGCCGCTGTGGGCGGCGACATCGAACAAGCGGCGGGTGGCCATGGGGGAATACCCGCACCGCACGGTGCGCATGAACCTGGAAAGCTTGCTGCTGGGCGCGAAAATGATCCGGACCTATCGCTATAACTACATCGAGATGGCCAAAAGCGAGGAGCAGCGCATCCGGGAGAACCAGTTCATCGGGCAATTCATGCGCTGGGGCGGCACCAGGCCGGCCCGCCCGCCGACGGCGCTGCTGGTGTCGCGCGCCTCCGTCACCCAGTGGTCGGAAGACTGCGCCGCCGGCCGGGTGAAAGCCGGCGATCCGGGCCGCGGCTGGATGCTCGAGGGCATTCTCTACGATTTCCTCATCAAAAACGGCTACACCTTCGACGTGTATTACCTGGACCAGGTGGCTGACCTGCAGGCGCTCAAGGATTATAAGCTGGTCATCCTGCCGTTCGCCTACTCGGTGCCGCGCGCGGCGTTCGACCGGATGCGCGAAGCGTATGCCGCCGGCACGAATTTCCTGGTTACCGAACGAAGCGGCGATGTGGATGAGATCGGCCAGCCGTATGAGAAACCGCTGCTGGCGGAGTGGATCGCGCAGGGCAAGCAGGCCGGCCGCATTACCGTGCCCGCGGTCGATCTCGTCGCGCAGGAAAACCTGCGCTCATTCGAGCCGGCGATGGCGGCCATCGTGGATCCGCTGCTGGGCGCGCGGAAGGACCTGACGCTGCAGCGATACGGCAACCGGATCGAAGGCGTGGTGCGGGCCGTCTCGCCGGGCGAACAGTATGCCTCCTTCATCAACTGGGAGGATAAGGCAGTGAAGATCGAGGCGGGGCTGAACCTGCCCGCCGGCCAGTATAAAATCCTGCTCCTCTCGTCCGCCACCCCGGAGGTGACGCGCGAGGGCATAATTGCGGGACAGCGGACCTTCAGCGCCGAAACGCTGCGCAGTTTCGCTCTGCAGCTGCAGGCCGATGAGGTGGTCTCGCTCTATGTGGCGCCGGCAGACCGGGCGTGGGGAAAGTGGTAAGGCTTGTCCGCTGCCGGAAATGGCGCTACAATCGGCAGGCATTCGATTCACACGAGGAGCAACAGATGATTTTCGATCACCTTGACAACGCCGACCTGTACTTCGCGCTGCATCCGGGCTTCGCCGCGGGCTTTGCGTTTCTGCGCCAGGCCGGGCTGGAAGCGCTGGCGCCCGGGCGATATGAGATCGACGGCGACCGGGTTTATGCCCTGGTCTTCGAGGGTGACGGCAAAGGCCGGGAGGATGCCCTGCTGGAAGCGCACGAGCGCTATCTCGACGTGCAGTTCACCGTCAGTGGCCGGGAGTGCATCGGCTGGAAATCCACCCCCGCCTGCACGGACACTAATAAACCCTACGACCCCGACGTCGAAGCCGTCCTCTTCTCCGACCCCGCAACTATCTGGATCGACGTGCCGGCGCAGCATTTCGTGGTGCTCTACCCCCACGACGCCCACGCGCCGATGTGCGGCCAGGAGCACGTGCGCAAGGTGGTGTTGAAGATCGCGCTGGCGTAGTGAATAGTGATAAGTGATAAGTGATAAGTGAGTAGTATTCCTCCGTTATGTCTATTCCCGTAGCGCGCGCCCCCCGATTTTATCGGGGCGCCGTTGACGCATTTCCGATCCGCCTCGGGGAACGGCATACGGCGATCTCGGATACCGCTCTGCCACACGGATTTGAAAGTCGTTAACGGCGCCCCGATAAAATCGGGGGGCGCGCGCTACGGAAATGAATGTTACGGAGGATTGGAGTGTCGCGAGGCGGCGACGATACAGGAAAGACAGCAATGGATGTAGACTCGATACCGGATGTGCAAGGTGAGGCCGGCGAAATAGCGATCCGCAAAGCCACGCTGCGGGATGCCGGCGTCATTGCCGACTTCAACCGGGCGATGGCCTGGGAAACCGAACGGAAAGCGCTGCACCCCGACGTCATCACCGCCGGGGTGCGCGGGCTGTTGCAGCATCCGGCGCGCGGCTTTTATCTGGTCGCCGAGCACGCGCGGGAAATCGTGGGCTCCCTCATGGTGACGATGGAGTGGAGCGACTGGCGAAACGGCGTCTTCTGGTGGATCCAGAGCGTCTATGTGCGCCCTGAATGGCGCCGGCAGGGAATCTATACGCGCCTGTATGATTACGTGCGTCAAGAAGCCGCGGCGGAACCCGACGTCTGCGGCTTCCGCCTCTATGTGGATCGTGACAACACCGTCGCGCAACAGGTCTATGCCTCGCTCGGGATGGTTGCGACGCATTACCTGATTTACGAAGAGACACCGGGGGAAACGCCGAACGACGAAGCTGACTCTGCCCCCGGGACTCATCCCGCCGGATAAGCTAAATATTGTTTAGACCGATTATACGCAGGGACAGATTGTCTATTTAATCCCCTATGTGCGCTTGAAATCGATAACCTGCCTCAATACTCAACGGGCGGCACCGCGAATTTTCCCTTCACCGTGTTTTTATCATTGCGGAAGTATACGATCACGGCATATTTCGCGTATAATAGAGATGACCTCATTTTGCGGTATGGTTTGTCCTGCCGCACGTTAGGAAAAGGAGAACCACACCCATATGGTACAAGTTGAGATCCGCGATGGCGAATCGTTGGACAGCGCGATCCGCCGCCTCAAACGCCAGGTGATGAACGCCGGCATCTTGCAAGAAGCCCGCCGTCACGAACGGTATATGAAGCCGAGCGAGCAACGCCGTGAGCGCGCCGAACGCGCCAAGCGGGAAGCCCGCAAGAAGGAACGCAAGGAAGCAGAATAAGCACAGTATACATACCGGGACAGCTTCAATACCGTTCAAAAGTCCTGTGATCGCAGAACTTTTGATCGGTATTGCGGTTGTTCCTGTATTGCTGCCCCTCGCCTAACCTCGTCCTTCCTGCTCATTCTGCCCGTGGATCTGCTCGATCGCTTCTTCGGCGAAGGCGGCTGGGTTGACCGGTTGCATCTTTCCTCGCCGTCACCCCGGTACCCTCCTTATTATGTACCACCGCTGAAATTCCTTTCCGAATTGTGGCCGCGCCTGGACAGCGGCAGCGGTTGCACCGATGCCGCTCCTGGCTATAATTCTCGGCGAGTGAAAGGGAACTGAGCGATGCAAAAGATTACACCCTTTTTGTGGTTTGACCACCAGGCCGGTGAAGCGGCACAACTGTATACCTCCGTTTTTGCGGGCTCGAAAGTCATTCAGACGACGCGGCTGCGCAACACGCCATCCGGCACGACGGAAATTATCTCCGTCGAGTTGTATGGCCTGACCTTTACGCTCATGAGCGCCGGGCCGCTGTTCAGCATCAACCCCTCCGTGTCCTTTCTGGTCGCCTGCCGGACGATGGAGGAAACGGAAGCGCTGTGGGAAGGGCTGTCGCGGGAAGGCATGCCGCTGATGCCGTTGGACGCCTACCCCTTCAGCGAGCGCTACGGGTGGATACAGGACCGGTTTGGGGTGTCCTGGCAAATCATGTTCATGGGCGAGCGTCCCATCACGCAGCGCATTACACCCACGCTGATGTTCGTGGGCGCCGTGTGCGGGAAAGCGGAAGAGGCCATTCACTTTTATACCTCGGTCTTCCGGCATGCACAAGTCGGCGAGATCTCCCGTTATGGGAAGGACCAGGCGTCGGAGCAGGAAGGCGCCATAGCCCATGCGACATACATGCTGGAGGGGCAGCAGTTTGCCGCCATGGACAGCGCGCAGGCTCCGTTTTCCTTCAACGAGGCTACCTCCTTTGTAGTCAATTGCACCACGCAGGAAGAGATCGACTACTACTGGGATCATCTCTCCGCCGATCCGAACGCCGAGCAATGCGGCTGGCTGAAGGATCGATACGGCATCTCCTGGCAGATCGTGCCGGCCGTGCTGCCGGACATGCTGCGGGATGCGGACCCCCAAAAAGCGGCGCGGGTGACCGAGGCGTTTCTGCAGATGAAGAAATTCGATCTGGCAGCCTTGCTGCGAGCGTATGAGGGTGTATAAGCGGCTGGACAGCCGGCTATTTTTGACGACTTCCCGGGCCGCATGAGGACGCCCCGCTGCGCCCTTCGTTCTCATCGCTGTCCCTTCACGCGGGGCGCGCGCCTGATGGCCGACCGCACCCGTTAAGGGATGCGGCTACGGAACTCATGCGCGACGGCCTGAGGCAACCTTACAGATTGCCTGCCAGCACGTCCTTCGCCATCACCGCATACACCGAGACATTGACGCCGAACTTCGACGTTTGCCCCGCGCGGATGTCGCAGCGGGCGCCGGTGAGGGCGAGGGCCTGGGAGAAGGAGAGGCGGAGGGCGCGCTGGAGGAGGGCGGTCATGCCGGCGACGGCGGAGCGGATGGCTTCTTCGACGGTGGGGGCGATGCCGGGGAGCATGATTTCGTCCGTTGTTTCGAACCAAAGGCGGTCCCAGCCGGCGGCGGGGACGCGCTCGATGCGGAGAGCGACCTCGGCGGAGATGTTGACGCCGGAATAGACTTCGCCGAAGCCCATACTGGCGTGGGCGTCGCCAATAGACAGGAGGGCGCCAGGGACGAAGACGGGGAAATGCAGGACGGCGCCGGCGGCGATGTCGTTGCAGTCGAGGTTGCCGCCGTGCGCGCCCAGGTCGAGGGCGGAGATCGAACCGACAGCAGGCGCCACCCCGATGGTGCCGAGATTGGGGCGCCGGGGGAGGCGGAGGCCGTCATACCACAGGCCGTCAGGCCGCACATCAAAGCGCCCGAGGTAGGGTTCGATCGGCTCGTCGCCCAGCACGCCGATGCCGGGGATGACGGCCACGTAGCCGGTGGGCGCAAGCCGTATCTCATCGATGGTCACGGTCAGGCCGTCGCCCGGCTGCGCGGCTTGCACGAAGATCGGCCCGGTGACCGGGTTCATCGGCAAGCCAGGCCGCGCGCGCAGGTATTCGTCGATGGTCGCGCCCCTGTCGAAAAAGCCGCTGTAGGAATCCAGCGTCTCGACCACCAGCGCCGTCCCGGAATCGACCGCCAGCACCGGCGGATGGTCCGGAGAAAAGTCATAATGCACCTGTTCAGCGGTCAGTCGCTGCATGGTTCACCTCATACATAGGGGCGGAGTTCAGGGAAAAATGATTTTAAGATGTTAAACGATTGAAAAGATAATATATTTCTGGGGAAATTTCTTTATTGGGCAAGGTGTGCAGGCCATACTCTCAGTCTGGAAGGGTGCGGGAGCCCCGCCGAATATTGGTAAGCTGTGCAATATTCGGCGGGGCTCCCGCATCCTTCCAGACTGAGAGTATGGACTGCGCACTTTACCCACGATTGAAATCCTCGCAACGGTTACAATTACTTCTCAATCTATTGCATATTTTCAATCATTTTTCACTGAATATAACCTTTATTCATGGCCGCACCCCGGGTTGCTTGCCGTTCACGAAGGCCAGCGCGTTCTGGCCGAGGATGCGGTCGGCGACGGTGGGGGAGAAGCGGCCCGGGCGACGGATCGCGTCGAGCAATTCGCGCATGGCCGGTCCCTGGGCGAAGTGGGGGTAGTCGGTGCCGAACATGATGCAATCGGCGCCGGCGGTCTCCACTAACGCATCCAGCATGGGGTGGGCCGCGTCCAGCGCGCCCAGGTCGGCGTAAACGTTGGGATAGTCGCGCATCAAGGCGCCAACCTCGCGGGCGCGTTCGACGGTGAAGTTGCGGGCGCCGGCGTGGGCGAGGGAGAAATTGACGGTGGGGTAGGCGCCGAAGATGGCGCGGAGGTGGCGCGCGTAATCGGCGAAATCGGTGACGCGCTTCGCCACTTCCCGGTGCCCCTGCTGCAGGTCGTCCGGATCGACGGGCGAGTCCTCCTTGCCCAGGTACCAGAAGGAAGTGTCGATGATAACCTGCGCCTCGAACTCGCGCGCCAGCGCGTAGAGCGGGATGAGCCGCGCGTCATCCGGCAATTCGCCCCAGAAGGAGCACACCAGCTTCAGGCCCGCCGCGCCCATCGCCAGGTGTTCGCGCGCCATCTCGAAGTAATCGGAAATGGCCGGCCCCAGGTGGCAGGGGAACCAGTAGAAGCGGTCGGGATAACGGGCCAGCACCTCCAGCGCGTACTCGCGGTTCATGGTCTCGCGCACGCTGTCCGCCGCGATGCCCTTGACGGCCAGGTCGGAGGGGATATCTTCCGGCGACCAGCTGATGTAAAAGGCGCGGTCGATGCCGGCAGCATCCATCAGCGCCGCGTAATCTTCCGCGCTGCAAGGATTAGGCGAATAGACCTGCCGGTTGCCCCGCGTGTCGAACGGTCGAATCACGTGTACGTGCGCATCGATAATCATGGCCGGCTCCAACGGTTTTGGAAGAGTGAATGAGTGAATGGTTGGATGAATGTGATAATCGATCTCTCATCACGCCTTCTCTCGGTATCCGATTGGTTGGTTTCGTTGACCGGCGTGGTGTTTCCTGCCAGGCGGGGTAGAAACAGACTATTCCCTGCCGATGAGCCGACGCTTTTTGTCCAGGTAGTCGCGGTAGTGGTCATATGGGACGTCGGGGGGTACCAGGTGGTCGAGGTGGGGGATGTAGCCACCCTGTTCGAGCAGGGGGCGGATGCGTTCGAGCTCGCGGTCGATGGCCGCGCCGCCTTCCACCAGCGGGCGCTTGGCGATGCCGCCTTTCAGGCGCAGCTCCATGCCGAATTCTTCCCGCCAGGCATACGGATCCACTCCGGCGGCGACTTCGAGGGGGAACATGATGTTGACGCCTTCCGCCAGCCAGTGGGGAACCAGGTCGCGCGGATTGCCGTCCGAATCGACGAAGCCCAGCTCGCACCCGCGCTTCCGCGCCGCCTGCATCACCCGCCGGTATCCCGGCTGCAGGAACTCCGTGAACACCGCGGGACTGACCAGCGGGCCGTTCTTGCAGGCCATATCTTCCCACCACATCACCTGATCGATCATGATGTCCGCCGGCAGGCGCTCGAGCTGCCGCGCGCACAGCTCCGCCC
>Ga0172368_10006901_pt1 | contig 12049 bp, 13 predicted proteins | sample Lak11m_FD_114540 | JGI IMG/M metagenome (GOLD analysis project Ga0172368, IMG submission 114540) | Freshwater microbial communities from Kabuno Bay, South-Kivu, Congo - kab_022012_11m | ecosystem: Environmental > Aquatic > Freshwater > Lake | place: Democratic Republic of the Congo: South-Kivu...
TCATAGCTGACAGAATTTTTGCAAACTTAGAATTAGACCTGACATGCAAAAAAATTATGAAGGTTTATCGGGATGCCTTGAATTTTGGAAAAATTGCAACTTAAAATATTAACGAACTATTGCAGGTAAAAAACAAATACTTATTTATAATGCTATAATTATAGGGTTAATAGTATTTTGTGCTTTAATGAAAAGATAAGTTTTCCTTTTATAATTGTCGGGTATGTCGTGCCTATTGTTATTGTTACACTTTTTATTTTAAATGCAATTCTCTTTTTTATTCTAATAACAATAAAATATATCTTTAAGAAAAAGTTAATTAATAAAAAATTTAATAGTAGTGCCTTTGTTATTTACATTATTTTATCTTGCCTTTTTATTTTGTACTTCGCAATTGAAAATTTTTATCACTTAATTCATGCTCCTCGTTGATGTGTTCAAATCAAAACAAGAAACGCCAGGTATTACATCTTGGCGTTTTTGTATTATTTATAGACATCTTTACGGTGACTGACATTAGTAACCGTAACAGTAATAATTTTGTCTTCAATTTCGTAGATAATACGGTAATCGCCCTCACGGATACGGTAAGCATTTCGACCTTTAAGTTTTTTGTTACCAAACGGTCTTGGGTTTTCTTCTAAATTAAGCATTGCATTTTCCAATTGGTCTGCAAGTTTATCAGGCATTTTGCTGAGAAGTTTTTGTACAGACTTTGTAATTACGACAGTATATTTACTCATGCTTTTTTTTCTTTCTTAGTTCAATAGCTTCTCTTAAAGGTATAGTAGGTTCATTCTTTGCTTTAACAGCATCGTAAGCCCTTATATCTTCAAGCTCTTCGAGTTCTTCGAGCATTTTGTCATACTCTTTAATAGGCAGCATCACAGCAATACGCTTACCGGAATTATCCACCACAAAATTTTCTTTGTACATAATCGTAAAATTTAAAGTGCAGCAATCTTTTTGAGTTTAGAACTTTTAATAAAAGCATCAAGTGTGTAAAAGACATGTTTTTTATCTTCTTCATCCATTTTTTCAATTTCTTTCAATCGCCTTAAAGTCTCATTCCCGATGTTCTGATACTCGCCATCTTTTACGAGGTAGTCAATTGTTACACCAAGTGCATCAGCAATTTTTGCAGCCACTTCAATAGATGGTTTTATCTCGTCTCGTTCATACTTTCCAATAATATCTCCAGAAGTTCCAACAGTTTTTCCCAAATCACTTTGGGTCATTTTTTTCTGTTTCCTTGCGTATGTTATTCTTTCTCCAAACGTCATTATTAGTCAGATTTATGAGTTGAAAACAAACTAAAGCACAAAAATAAGTGAATAAAAATTCATAAACAATTTATTTAATACTTGTTTCAGGGCAAACGCATTATAATATTAACAATCAAATGCCCCGCTCCCGCATTCTTCCAGCTTAGGCCTGCGTGTCGGCGCGACTTGTGGGTTTTAAAACCTGCCTGTCGATCCCCGGTTCGGAGTAGTCTTCAAGGCTACGTGCAAGTAATCGTTAGTCTCCCCGTACCACTTTTTACTTTGCCGTTTGATTATTTGGCATTTTGACTTTCTATAAATGTTTATATAGTTCAAACTTTGAAGAAATCTGATCAATTATTTTATTCTCTTTTGGTACAATAAAAAACCGCTTCGTCTTTATTCAAACCATACTGGTTCGTTTCATTCCGGAATCCATTGTCATTTGTCCAGCTATAGGCTTCGACCTCAAAACCAGCCTCTTTCAGCCGCTGGCTGTAATCTTTCCCATAAATCCTTACATGGTCTTTTTGCCCGAAATGCTTTTCCCTTTCCTGTGGTGAGGTGATGGTAGAATCTTCATACGTCTGTTCAAGAACCTTTGAAACGGGAACCTGCAATATGGCCCAGCCACCTGGTTTCAATACGCGGTGAAGCTCACTCATGGCTTTCCGGTCGTCAGGAATGTGCTCCAGCACATGGTTACACAGGATTGCATCGAAAGTTTTGTCAGGATACTGAATGGCAGTGATGTCCATTTTTACCATCACCTGTTCAGGGTTAAGATCGGCGGTGAGGTAATCAATGTTATTTAGCCTAATGAAAATGTCCATCAGCGGTTTTTCGGGCGCGATGTGCAGGAGTTTGACGGATTTGGTAACCAGATTCGTTTTCGATCTAAGAAATAAATACAACAGCCTCACTCTGTCCGATGATCCGCACACGGGACATAGTGCCTGGCGCAATCCGCTCCCAATGATTTGCTTTTCGGTGATCACAGGAAGATCATATCCCAACGGCTTCCACAACCTCACATTCGAACGGCAGACAGGACAATAGTACCTGTTTCCGAAATACCACAATCGTAATACTACCCTTTTCACAACCGGACGAAATTCAACCGGAATAATCCATTTTACAGATTCCTTTAAACTCACAGCTTAATCAATTTTCCTGGCTATTAAGTACTTTTTCAATATCAGCGGCAATTTTTTGAGCTACTACCGAATTACCATACTCGCTGATATGACAGAAGTCAGTAAACACCGGTTCTTTCAGATTCTTAAATAGTTCACTGATATCATGAACTTTCCCGTAATTTCCAGCGGCCAGGTTTTCCCTGATCTTTTCTCCGACACCGACAGCAAATTGTTTGATATAATTTACTTTCTCAGCTTCCCCCTGTTCATATCGGGTAAGATTTGGTTTATTGAAAATGATGGGCTGCCAATAAAACAAAGTTTTAAAGCCGTATTCCGGTTCCAGCGATGAAATCAGTTTTACGTTCTCAAAATAAACAGCGCTTGTTTCACCGGTAAGTTTATCCGTTTCCTGTTCAGTATATTGGTTAATTTTAATTTCGCGCTTTATTAATCCGGTCACGAATCTGGCAGAGGAAAGGGTCATAAGTGATTCAATTAATACCCTGCTTGATTTTTTCTTTCCTTTGGTGGCATTGAATTCCTTCACTCGATTGTATTCATTTTGCGGAATTCCTGCCTGTTTCTGTTGATATGCGCTGAACACATCATTGACGCCATTGTAAAAAACCACCAGGCCGGGAAGATTGTTTTTTCGAAGTTCGGTGTAGAAACGAATAAGTTCCTGTGAACTTACATAACCTGTTTCGCCAAAATTCAGAACTTCAACATTCAATCCTTTCTCACTCAGTTCCGAGCCCACAAGAGAAGGAATCGTGAATTCATCTCTGACTCCTGTTCCCCACAGAGTTGAACCGCCGAACATGAATATTCTTAATTTCTTTTTAGCTTTGACTTTACTGTCGGTTTTAAAAACAGTTCTCCTTAGCCCGTCATCATCAATGTTAATATAGTTTCCTGAATAAGGACTGCGTTTCCAGTAAACAAAAGGAGTCCATTGTTCGACACTGCATTCATTGAATTCTTCATAATATTTTCTGACCCATTCTTCCCCGGAGTAGCAGTCCGCAGTTACACGGGAATCCTGCGTTTGCTGAAAATGGTAATAAACAGAAAATCCCGCTTCGATCAGCACAAGCATCATCAAAGTAATACCCAAGATGATCCAGGCATTTCTCAGGAAAATGAATAATTTTCTCATCCTGAATTATTTATTTATCAACAAAAATACTTACGGTAAGTAAATCAACTGATTTAACCGATTTAACCATTTTCCGGATTCAACCAATTCAACCCGATACAACAAGCCCGTTGGCGATAAACAGCCTGCACTCGGCACCAATCAACCTAATTAACCGATTTAACCAATTTAGCCCTTCACTCCTCCAAACTCCACTCCGCCCCTTCTTTTGTATCTTTCACAATGATATTCAGCTTTGCCAAATGCTCACGGATCAGATCGGAAGTTGCAAAGTCCTTTCTTTCACGCGCTTTTTGCCGGAGGACAAGTATAGTTCCCATCAGTTCATTTATCAGTTCAATGCTTTTCCCTGATTCTTCCTGCTTCAAACCGAGTATCTCAAAAACGAAGTCATTCATTGTTTTTTTAAGAATTACTAAGTCTGAAGCGGTGATGGATTCCTTTTTATCTTTCACCGAATTGATGATCCTTGCCCCTTCGAAAAGTTGCGCAATGGCAATAGGGCTGTTGAAATCATCGTTCATCGCATCATAGCATTTCTGACGAAGTTCAGTAATATTGGAAGTTGACTTTTCGGAAACCGGAAGCTTTTCCAGAGCTGCAACAGAAGCCATCAGTCTTTTCAAACCTTTATCCGCCGCCTGTAACGCTTCATTCGAGAAATCGAGTGTGCTGCGGTAATGAGCCTGAAGGATAAAGAACCGGATGGTTATCGGACTATAGGATTGTTGCAAAAGACTGTGATTACCAGCAAAAAAATCAAAAAGCGAAATTGCATTGCCCAATGATTTTCCCATCTTCTGCCCGTTCAGCGTAATCATGTTGTTGTGAAGCCAGTATTTAACCGGCGATTTTCCATTGGCAGCCACTGATTGCGCAATTTCCGATTCGTGGTGCGGGAACAGTAGATCCATTCCCCCGCCGTGAATATCGAACTGCTCACCCAAATACCTTGTTCCCATCGCCGAACATTCAAGGTGCCAGCCGGGAAAACCGTCGCTCCAGGGCGAGGGCCAGCGCATGATATGCTCCGGCTGAGCTTTTTTCCACAAGGCAAAATCGGCAGGATTGCGCTTCTCTTCTTGTCCTTCAAGCTCGCGTGTGGCTGAAATCAGGTCTTCCAGTATCCTTCCCGATAAAATCCCATAATTGTGATTCTGATTGTATTTTGCCACATCAAAATAAACCGAACCATTCACTTCGTAAGCAAATCCGGCTTCCAGTATTTTCCTGATCATTTCGATCTGCTCAATAATATGCCCCGATGCCTTAGGCTCGATGCCCGGACTGAGAACATTTAAAGCATTCGTGTTCTCGTGGTAGCGATCAGTAAAATGCTGAACCACTTCCATTGGCTCAAGCTGCTCAAGTCGTGCTTTTTTACCAATCTTATCCTCCCCTGAATCGGCATCATGCTCCAGATGGCCAACGTCGGTGATATTTCTTACGTACCTGACTTTATAGCCGATGTGCTTCAGATACCTGAAAACAAGATCGAAAGTAATGGCAGGCCGTGCATGCCCCAGGTGGGCATCGCCATAAACCGTTGGACCGCAGACATACATCCCGACAAAAGGCGGATTCATGGGTTCGAAGTTTTCCTTTTTCCTGCTTAAGGTATTATAAACGATCAGATTATTTTCCATGTCATTTGTATTTCTTTGTGGTTCTATGTCGGTTCATTAAATAACGGTTTTTATTATTGTAAATATCAGTGAGGTTTGTTTTTCTATTCCCGGGATTTAAGTTCGGCACGGGCTCCAATGTTCAAACCTTCTTTCTCACCATTATTTAAAACATTGTGTTTTGTGATGTTGTGTCTTATTTATGAATCAGCTTATCAGGATTTTGTCTGTTATCAAATAAGGTAATTATCCTGATTTCATAATTTATTATCCTGTAATATATGGTTGTCTGTCTGGATAAGACTGATTTCCTCAATCCATTTGATTTGTTACTTTCCATAAAAAGATATGGGTTTGCTTCTATAAGTTTAAGTTGTTGATCAAGTAGTTGAGCAAATTTTTTAATTTCCCTTTTAGTCCAACTGTTTTCAAGGTATTCAATGATACCTTTTAAATTAATCAATGCCTCATCAGACCAAATCAGTTTATAGGTATCTTTCATAAACCTTGCGGGCTGTATCGTGAGAATGTGTCCTCCCTTCTTCAAAATCCTTCAGACCTCTGTTTATTGACTCAATCTCCTCATTTTTTAAAGTATCCAACCAGTCTTTTGAATTTGAATAATCTTCTTTTATTCGTTTCAATCTGTCAATAATTGAAATGTCAGTCAATTTTGAAATCCATTCAATCAAATTTAATTTTTCAGTTTGAATATTCATATCTTATCTTTTAAACAAAAATAGTCAATATCAATTAACTCATGTTAAACAATTGCCTCACTTTTGTTATAACCTCATTTTCATCAGGATTGATGTTAAAAATCACTGAAGGTTTTAAATAATAAAGATCCTTATTGGATTTAAACCGTTTTTCTCCTCCTCCAGTTATATTCAGCATTATTACTGCTTCCGGGTCAATATTTCCATCTGCAACAACTCTGATTAAAGATGCGACAGCTACGGCAGCAGCCGGATGAATATCAATGCCTTCCAGAGATTCAAACATAATAGCTGCACTTTTGGCTTCATAATTATCAGCTAATAACACATCTCCTCCAGAGTCAACCAATGCATCATAAAGTCCGCCTGCGATGGAATAGGGAGGCTTACGGTTGGATAAAACCTTTGCATCAATTTCTTCTACCTGCTTCCTGGCTAAAATATCGTCCAGTGGAAGCATTGCCCGGGAATTTGCTCTCCATGCATCATACATGGGTTTAAAGGGACAATTCTGTGAAACCATCAGCTTCATTTTATGATTTCCAAAACGTCCGTCTTCAATCAATCGTAAGTTTGCTTCCCAGGCTGCAATTGCGCCGGTGCCGCTCCCGACCGCCTGTAAATAATAATCCGGAATCCTTCCGATAAAGGTTGTAGCTGATAAAACCGTTGTTCCCATGCCATCGCGCCGGGCAATATTTTTAGCTCCTCCTTCGGGCAGAAATCCTTCAATCCGGCTGGCAATATCAGATAAATGAATGGCATCGAAATAATCACCACCTGACCGGCAAGCAATCAGCTTTACATGATCTTTAATAGGTCCATCAAACCAAAGTGCATCTAAATTATCTTCAGGAACACAAAGTAAAAGAGGGATATCGTTGTCGGAACAAACTCTCGCAAAGGATCGGGCGGTATTACCTGCGGATGCTACTACTAAAATCTTTTTCTGAGCAGGATTTAGACGCGCACATACCGAATAGGCTTCTGTTTCCTTGAAGGAGCAGGTGGTCATCATCGCCTCTTTTTCGGGCCAGTGGCCACTGAAGGTGATGTACAGGTTTTCCAGTCCAAGTTCTTCTGCCAAGCCCTGGCTTTTATAAGTTACCGGAGCCGATGAGCCTTCAAGCAATCGACCGATGGGAAGCCAGTCGGCAAATTTGTAGATTCCATACCCATTGTCTTTTACTTCGATTTGTTTTTTAGTGTATAAAGCTCTTACCAACCCGGGCGTGGTTTCACCCGGTGCCTCCAGCATCCAGCCTTCATCGTTAAAGGTTTTTCCCGACACAAGGGATTGGAGAATATAATCTGTTTTATTGAAATTTAATTTCATGAGTGTGTTATGCGGAATCATTTCCCGCAAAAGTAAAAAAATAAAGCCTGATGCTTTTGCGAAAACATCAGGCTTAGTCATCAATCAATAACTCTTTATTTTATAACGCCAAGCTCTTTCCCGACTTTAGTGAAAGCGGCGATACATTTATCCAAATGCTCTTTTTCGTGAGCGGCTGAAAGTTGTACACGAATTCTTGCCAATCCTTTGGCAACTACCGGATAGTAGAACCCGATGACATAAATTCCTTCTTCTAATAATTTGGAGGCTACGTCCTGTGATAATTTTGCATCATACAGCATGACAGCGCAAATGGCTGATTTGGATGGCTTGATGTCGAAACCCGCTGCTTTCATCTTTTCCATGAAATAGTCTGTGTTCCAATGGAGCTTATCCTGTAGTTCGTGGGTTTCGGCCATCATGTCGAACATTTCAATTCCTGCTCCAACTGCTGCGGGAATCAGTGAATTGGAAAACAGGTATGGCCTTGAACGCTGCCTCAGCATCTCAATGATCTCTTTCTTGCCTGTTGTAAAACCGCCGATTCCACCACCAAAAGCTTTCCCTAATGTTCCGGTAATGATATCAACCTCGCCCCGAATATTAAATAATTCGGTTACGCCACGGCCGGTTTTGCCAACAACACCTGCCGAATGGCACTCATCAATCATGATCAATGCATCGTACTGTTTTGCAAGAACATTTATTTTATCCATGGGAGCTACATTTCCGTCCATTGAAAAAACACCGTCTGTGACAATGATTTTGAACCTTGCTGTTTTGGATGCTTCTTTTAGTTTTTCTTCAAGGTCGGCCATGTTAGCGTTTTCATAACGAAAGCGCTGTGCTTTGCAAAGTCTTACACCGTCAATGATAGATGCATGGTTCAGAGAGTCTGAAATAATAGCATCTTCCTCGCCGAACAACGGTTCAAATACTCCACCGTTAGCATCAAAACAAGCTGCATAAAGAATGGTATCCTCTGTTCCGAAGAACTCAGCAATCTTTTGTTCCAGTTTCTTATGCATATCCTGTGTTCCGCAAATAAACCTCACGGATGACATTCCAAATCCATGAGTCTCTGTAGCTTTTTTGGCAGCTGCCACCAGACGCGGATGATTTGATAAGCCAAGATAGTTGTTGGCACAAAAATTCAATACTTCCTGACCGGTGTTCAATTTTATTTCTGCCCCCTGGGGAGAAGTGATGATCCGTTCATTTTTGAATAAACCGGCTTCTTTAATATTTGCCAGTTCTGTAGTGAGATGTTGTTTTAATTTACCGTACATGTCTTAATATTTTAAATTATTATTTGATGTCTTGAGTCAGCAAAAATATTATTAATTGAATATAAATCAGATAACCAATTTTAAAAAATTTTGATGGCGTGCAAAAATATTTATTTTTGCTACAAAATTGTGAATTAATTAACACTAAAAAAATAAAAGAATGAAAAATATACTGATTATCGGTGCTGTCGGACAAATAGGATCTGAACTAACCATGCATTTAAGAAAGATTTACGGTAACGATCATGTAGTAGCCGGATACCGGAGCACTCAACCGTCCGAAGAACTGGCGAATTCAGGGCCGCTTGAGAGGGTGGATGCTACGGATGTGGAAAAACTGAATGAAGTTGTAAAAAAATATAAGATCGATACAATTTACAACCTGGCTGCTTTGCTTTCGGCTGTTGCTGAATCGAAACCACAGGCTGCGTGGAATGTGGGTGTTAACGGTGTTTTTAATATCCTCGAGATTGCCCGTGAGCACAAATGTGCGGTATTTTTTCCGAGTTCGATCGGTGCATTTGGTCCGACCACTCCGCTGGATAACACGCCACAGGATACCATTCAGCGCCCGACAACCATGTACGGCGTTACAAAAGTTACCGGTGAATTGCTAAGTGATTATTATTTCAAACGTTTTGGCGTTGACACAAGAGGTTTGCGTTATCCCGGAATTATTTCCAATGTAACTTTACCGGGTGGCGGAACTACAGATTACGCCGTTGAGATTTATTATGAGGCCATCAAGCACAGAAGGTTCACCTGTCCTTTACCCGCTGGCGCTTTCCTCGATATGATGTACATGCCGGATGCGCTGGATGCTGCTGTTGACCTGATGGAGGCCGATCCTTCAAAACTAAAGCACCGCAACGCATTCAATGTTTCAGCTATGAGTTTTGATCCTGAGATCATTGCTGCTGAGATTAAAAAACATATTCCTGATTTTAAAATGGATTACAATGTTGATCCCATGAAAAAAGCCATCGCTGAGACCTGGCCGAACAGTATGGATGATTCTGCTGCACGCAGGGAATGGGGATGGAATCCAAAGTACAAACTACCTGAAATGACAGTAGATATGCTGGAAATGATCAGCAAAAAGCTGGGAATAAAATATAAATAGGATATTTTTTTTTCTAATTCAAAGAGGCTGTCTCAAAATTGATGTTAGAACGTCATTGCGATCCCGCATTTCGTCAGGAGAAGCAATCCATTGATTTACAGTAAAAGCAGATTGATTCACTTCGTACGCAATGACGCGTAAGACCCTTTTGAGACAGCCTCCTTTTGTTATATTTTAAAGGATCCGATTATTTCCTGTCCCCCATAAACCTGAGCAGGAAGAGGAATAAGTTAATGAAGTCGAGGTAAAGCCTTAGCGCGCCGAGGATGACAAGTTTACGGGTGGATTCGGCACCATACTCAGCTCCGGTTCCAATCCTTTTCAAAGCCTGAACGTCATAAGCGGTCAATCCGGTAAAGATCAAAACACCAATAAAGCTGATAATATAATCAAAAGTTGCGCTTTTCATAAACATATTTACCAGGCTGGCGATAACGATACCGATAACACCCATCATTAAAATGGAACCAAACTTTGTCAGGTCAGTTTTTGTTGTGTATCCTACCACAGCCATGATACCGAACATTCCGGCGGTTACGGCAAACGTTTGAAATATTGAAGCAGAAGTGTAGATAAGCAATATAAAGCTAAGACTTGCGCCCATCAATACAGCATAAACGCCGAATAAAATTGTAAGGGTTCCGATTGAAAATCTTTGAAATCCCAGTGACATCGCCAGGACAAATCCGATAGGTGCCAGCATGACTACCCAGCCTAACATGGTCATACCGGTTTCTTTAACAAGCAGAGAAATTAATTCGGGTGAACTGGCAAAGTAATATGCTGTAAACGCTGTAAGCGCCAGGGCTATTCCCATCCAGGAAAAGACTTGGGAAATGAATGTCTTTGCTAAGGCTTTTGATTCAAAACCCGCTTGAGTTGTCTGATAAAAATTATTTTGTGTAATCATGTCAGTCAATTTTTAGTTTTTATGATTGAACGGCCTCTCCTCAAATTTAGTGCCTGAAATTATTTGTGATTATCTGTAGATGTGAAAATACTTCTGGTTGTTTTCTGTTCTTTGTTCTCAGTTCTCGGTTCTCTGTTTTCAGTTCTCTGTTCTCAGTTCTCTGTTCTCAGTTCTCAGTACTGAGTTTCTTTCAAAAAAATCATTAATGAAGTTTTGTCCCGATCAGGTGTATGAATTCTTCGCGGGTTTCGACATTGCGGAATGCGCCGGTAAAATCCGATGTGGTTGAAACGGAATTCTGTTTCTGAACACCCCGCATCATCATGCATAGGTGCTGAGCTTCAATTACTACGGCAACACCAAGGGGTTTAAGCGTTTGCTGTATACAATCCTTTATCTGGGTTGTGAGCCTTTCCTGAACCTGAAGCCTCCTTGCAAAAGCATCAACTACCCTTGCTATTTTACTAAGGCCTGTTATATATCCATTTGGGATGTATGCCACATGAGCTTTACCAATAAACGGGATTAGATGATGTTCGCACATGGAGTAGATTTCGATATCTTTAACGATCACCATTTCTCTGTAATCTTCTTTAAATTTAGCGGAATTAAGAATTTCCACAGGATCAAGTAAATATCCATGCGTCAGAAATTGTATTGATTTGGCTACCCTTTCAGGAGTTTTGGATAATCCCTCGCGACCTGGATCTTCACCGATTAATTTTAAAATTTCATTATAATGGCTACTAAGTTTTTCGATGTTTTTGTCATTATATAAATCTATTTTTTCATAGCCCTCAGTTAACTCAGCATCAACCAATGACTTTAATTTATCATTTGTCATATCAAAACGTTTTTATTTTCCGAAGTATTCAACAAAATTATTTTCTGTTTCAACCAATTTTATACAATGCAGCTTCGCACCCGATTGAATAATATAATTCTCAAGTTCATCCCAAATTGCAATTGCAATATTTTCAGTCGAAACGATATGATTTTTCATAAAAGCTACTTCGATATTCAGGTTTTTATGATCTACCTTTTCAATGATTTTTGTTTGTATTAATCTGCTTAGATTTTTCAGGTTGAGAATAAATCCTGTTTCCTGGTTCACTTCTCCCTCCACTGTTACGTAAAGGGTATAATTATGCCCGTGCCAGCTTGGATTGGAACACTTCCCAAAAACCTCCAGATTTTTTTCATCCGTCCAATCTTCACGAAACAGCCGGTGAGCCGCACTGAATCTTTCTCTTCGGGTTATAAACATAGTCAATATTGAATTTGAAGTAACTCCAGAATATTAAATATTTATTTTATGGTTGACAAAGATACATTTCTTTAGAGGAACCAATATTTTTGGGCTACATTTTATTTTGATGTGCTGGAAAATAATTATTTCTTTTATTGGCGGATCAAAATGAACCATTGAACTTTGCCCGTAGGGCATTAATATCCATAGAAAATAATAATATGTGCAAGGA
>Ga0172368_10006905_pt1 | contig 12046 bp, 14 predicted proteins | sample Lak11m_FD_114540 | JGI IMG/M metagenome (GOLD analysis project Ga0172368, IMG submission 114540) | Freshwater microbial communities from Kabuno Bay, South-Kivu, Congo - kab_022012_11m | ecosystem: Environmental > Aquatic > Freshwater > Lake | place: Democratic Republic of the Congo: South-Kivu...
AATTTGCAGTCCCAAATGAGGGAAATACTCCTTCTTAGCTCAGTTGGTTAGAGCATCTGACTGTTAATCAGAGGGTCGCTGGTTCAAGTCCAGCAGAGGGAGCCAGAAAATCAGGGGGTTACGAAAAAGCGTAACCCCCGATTTTTTTATTGTCACCACATTTGTCACCAAATCCCGGTCAATAAAATGACAGAATCTGATAAAAACTGTCAAACCAAGCCTGTCAACTTTTTACTAAAAGTTAAAAAATCGCAGGTAATACTCATCCTTACCAGCCATACCCTTTCCTGAATGAATCTCTATCCAAAGCCCAACTGAGAAATAACAATTCCTGTTAGTCCATCACAGACTTTCAGATATCAAACCTATCGTGAATTAGGGTCTATTGATATGAAAATGATAATAGATATACCCCACAGTTTTCTTCTTCTTCCATTGGATATACCCAATTAAGAGTTGCTGTGTGATAACTGATTCTTTTAAGCAGATTTTGATAATCCTCTTTGCCTGCACTTAACATGTTGTTGTCAAGAAGGAATAATCTTGCCCTACAGTAACCCGTTGTTTCAAGCGTAAGGATGTAGAGTCCATCTTCTCTATATTTCCCCTGCAGCCTTTTTTTGACAGCTTCCCGGTAGAATGCAAGCTGTCGATGGTACTTGTAACGCTTTACACTATCTGCAAATGTCTCAAGCAGTCCACTCGTGCTCTTTAGGTCAATAATCCGGTATGTTTTTCTGTTATGATCAATGATTAGCCTGTCAATTTTAGCTTTACACTCAAATACTTCGGGTGTATTTTGGAATGACTCAGCCGTAATCTCAAACAGGATTTCATACTCAGAAAGAATCTCCAGACCTTTTTTGTCAGCAGGATTAAGAATTTCCTGGATTGACCCCCTGAGAATTGACAGGGACAACTTCTCCAGGATTTCTTTCCAATCCGAAGGGATCACCGTTTTTCCACTATTCTTGAGCAGGAAATTAAAGTACTCCTCACCCTCTTTTACTACCCCTTCCAGCACTGTATCATCTTTTCGGTTGTTGTAATAACCATAGAAGCGAATAATCTTAAGCAGTGTCTCCTTGTCAGAATCAATATTAAAGATCCTAAGCCCCTTTTCTTTTAAACTGGCATAGTATTCGTCAAGTATCCTTGAAACCACTTCACCGGGTTTCTTATCGATCGAAACAAAGGATTCATTCAATAACAGATAGCGATGAATAATATCACCCAGACTTAAAGAGGAAGATGTTTGCTTATACACCCCATCCGTGAAATCACGATATTTTTCAGGATGGCCTCCTGTTTCAGGGTCAATACAACTCAAAGCAGAATTGCTGATTCTTGGTATATCAAAATAATTCATGGCTGATTGTTTTTAGATTTGTTCTGACTGATGCAGAAGGCTTAATACTACTTTCCTCTCTTGCTCACTTTCGATTGTTACCAGACCAACTTCATAACCAGCTATTACTTTAGAAGCATTCCCAGGTAAGATGCCCGTTTCTGATAGTGCATCCTGAATTACCCTGACCATAATCCAGCTCATGTTGTTGATATCTTCATAACCTTTCTCCTCTGTATTGTGGATTTCAAGTCTGAGTTTACAGCATTTAATAGCCTTCCTGGTTTGTGGAATATATTTCCCGTAAAAAGCCTTCATCTCTGTCAGGATTCTTGCCCTTACTGAAGTTTTGAGCTTATCGTGATAAAATTCCTGACCATCAATCTTCTTGATAAGTGCCTTTCCTGCAGTTTTAGGATTAGCAAGGACTTCCTTTCCAGTGCGTCTGTTTACAAGAATTCCGTAAGGACTAAAAGAATAATTCTCATTCCTGTAACGAAATGGAATTCGGGAGCATCGGGTGTAGAACTTCTCTTCCCTGGAATCACATAGGTTCACATGGGTGATGTAGTTTGGAATTTCGATCCTTAATATCTCCTTCATTATTTTTGGATGTTTTAGGGATTAGAAAGTCATTTCTTCATCATCAACTGAAGCAGAATCAAGAACACCTGAAGGATAATATTCATCTGCTACCTCATCCCGGCTTTCCTGATGCTGAGGAGAATTTATCCTGTCATGTTGGGGATCTATCTTCAGCCGTCCTGCATGTTCTGAAGGGACAATAAAAGGATTGAAGGCCCTGTCAGGGAAAGTGGTATAGCCTTTATCATTATAAACCACCTTGATAGCGAATTTTTTGTCCTGAAATTTATTACCTGCCAGGTCAATGTATTCTTTACAAAACTCTTCCCAGGTATTTGATTCAAGCTTTACCCTTGTTTCGCCAGTTAGCGCAGTGTAAATGTGCTTGAGCCGTTCACCCAGTTCTCTGTATTTGCGGGTTAGGGTTTCTTCATAGGTGGACTTCCTGAAATTCCAGCGGGAGATGGCTTCTTCATTGATAGGTAACTCAGTGTATCTGAATTGCAACCCACCCTTATTGAAGATAAACCTCAAAACCCTGATTGGATTATTTTGTGACAGGTCCTCAAACCTTATGGATACCAGCTCAACATCTTCATGTATGCCTCCGGGCAGTGGCCCCTGCATTTCCTGGATGTTCTGATTTAGTTCGTATTTGAAATTTGTATTCATGTTGTGTCTTTTTGTTAATTAAGGTTAGTCATTAAAGCTTTGTTCTACATGAAGTTATATTTAAAACTTATCAATGTAGATATTGTGCCAGTCGAATTCGATCACTTTGCCACGTAAATGAAGAGAACGACTCCCTACTTCAAGCTCATCAGAGCCCTGAAAGCTTACCTTCAGTTTATTTTCATCATCCCTGAAGACATAGCCAATGGCATCACTATCCCCACAAATGAGGTTTTTAAGTTTGCCAGTTAGGTCAAGGCTTGAGGAGGTAAATTCAACGGATGTTTCTCCAATGATGGTCTTTTTCCGGTGGCCAATGATGATCAGTCTGGGAAATACATGCCTGAAGGCTGATATCATCTTCATCACCTTCATTCTGACCAGCGTATAGCCGCCTCCATAAGGAATATCAGAAATGTCAGAAGCTTTCAAGGTCAAACCTTTTTCTTTTTGCTGAAGGTTGTATTCCTGGATCACCTCCTTTTCCATCCATTCTACCACCTTGTCAATGACATCAATGGCTCCAAAATTATACCGATGCTTTGAATTGGCTATAGCCATGGGAACCTGACGTAATTCAGCCAGTGAGTTAACCTGAACGATCATTCCCTCAACATAATCACTTCCTTTCTCGGTATCAATGATCAGGCAGTTATCAAGCTCAGTGAGTTTGGTGGTCTTGCCAACTTTTGACTGGCCAAAAAGGGTCAATAGTTTAGGGTCTTGCGTTCTGGGTTTTATTTTTACAGTTGGTAATTCAATCATAATAACTTGATTTTTAGGATTGGTGTTAAATTTGTCCATTCATCTTTTTCCTGATTTGGTCAATCTCCTGCTCTAATCGTTCCCAGGTTTTAGCCTCAACCCAGCTATCGATGCGAAGTCTGATATCTTCCCTCCCCTTTTGATATCGAAGCGCCCTCATGATTCTTTCATGAAGACCAGGATTGCTGCTGACAATGGAAGCGTACCGATTAAGGAATGAATCTTTCTGTATCCCTTTCAGTGGCATTCTTTTCTGGTCAGCTTCATAAAATCCAGGAAATATTTCCCAGAATTCTTCAGCTTGTAGAGATGAAGGATTAATCAGGATTACGAACTTTTTGGATACGATAAAACCATCTGCCCAGTAATCATTGGCAGATTGATTCACGTTAATGATAAAGCCCCTTTCTTCCAGATCAAACAATTCATTACGTGAGAGGGGACTTGTGGTTTCGAGGTACTTGTATAGCTTTTCATCCAGCTGATAGATTTTCAGGGACAAAAAGAAGAACTGGTTGGCTGTGAGCTTATACTTCAACAGCATATCGACTAACACCAGAATTAACTCTTTCATTTTCCCTCCTTTCTTCTTCTTTAATTACGTATTCCCAATACTGCTCCTCTTTGATTAGCAAAATATCACATTCATGAACTCTCGTATTGAAACGGGTTAAAATCAGTTCCTGAATAATGAAAGGGGTTGTATTGATGCTGATCAGATTTTCCCTCGACAGAATGTCCATGAATGACCGGGTTGACATAATCCCTGATTTGAGAGACACTGTTAACCCTGATGACATTGATTTCATTGGCGAACTGTCTCGCCCTGAGCCAATTTTCGTCTTTTGTTTCATTGATAAAAATGTTAATGATTATTGCTGTTTTACCGGGCTTTGCCCGCAAACTTCTGCCAATGCGTTGTATATACTGGCGCTTTGTACTGTTGCCGCTAACCAGGATGGCGACTTCAAGATCAGGAATGTCTAAACCTTCCTCCAGCGACCTGACTGCAGACAGAAGCCTGAACTGCTGATTTGATTTAAACTGGTTCAGATGGCTTTTCATTTCCTTTTTATTCTTGCTTCCTGTGTGATAAGCAAAACTTTCAGAGCCTATGCACTCGACTACTTTATCTGCAAATCCAATGGTTTCAGAAAAAACAATCATTTTCCTGTCAATCTTATCAAAAATCTCCCTGACAGTATCCAGCTTGGAAGGCAACGAATTGAGAAATGTTTTTCTTTTCTGCATAATCTGAATGAACCTTGCCGCATCTGCTTGAATATCCTGTGCTGACTTTCCTGATATACTTGACAGATATCCCCGGTAGGATCTGCTTTTGAGGGCGTTCATGACTTTGTTAAAGTCATTGCCGAACATGGAGAAGTGATGGTTAAAAAGCCTTGTGATCTCATTGTATTCTTCCATTTCTGTGGTTGTTAACTCAACGCCCAGGTTAAATACAATAAAATCACTCACATAGCCTTGTTTCAGCGCTTCATTCAACCCAATAGTTCGGAGAACCGGAGCATACCTTTCGATAAGCAGATGATTGCCATCCTGTCTTTCAATGGTTGCAGTTAGCCCAAGAACGAACTGAAATTGAGTACTACTGAATACCTTACTGAAAGTGCGGCTTCCATATCTGTGCAATTCGTCCAGAAGCAGGAGATGGGTATAGCGGTTTTTCCTGATATAAGTGTTGATTACAAAAACCTCTACATTCTTCAGGCTCCATAGCTGGATATGTTCTTCCCATTGCTTTTTAAGAACTATAGTTGGGACAATGACATGAGTTTCCCGTTCAGGATGATGTTGGTTCATGTCCTGTATGGCCAGAACACCAACAGTTGTTTTACCATAACCGGTTACAGCTACAAGACTGCCTCTTGCTCCATTGGCTTTCCAGAGATTTAGAAAACTTAGCTGACTTTCGAGCTTTTTTGAATCTGTTTGCATGACTCAAACCCTCTCCAGCTTTTCCTGAAAATATTCATTAAGATCAATGAGCTGCTGAAAGTACCCACCTGGAGCTCCGTGCTTCATAGATTCTGTAATCTGATTGTAAAGATTCCAGGCTGGAAAGTAGGCTGATGGATCAAGTGGAATTGAAAAGTTTTGGTCTGTGTACAATTTATCGCGTAACAGAGACATTTGTGTTACACTGAGCACCTTTTCTGTAAAGAATAGATCAGCAACCAAATCCATTGCAACCGGCCTTTGGATAAGCTTTTCTCTTAAAAACAAGGTGGCGTCCTTTAAGGTATTAAACCTGGGGGTGATCTCATCAAAAGCTGTCCTGACTATTAATCTAAGATCATCATGGACACTGCCTGTATGCTTGCGGAATGTAATGATATCGCCGCAAATCATGCCATTGGAGCATATCATTACAAGGGCTCCGGCAACAAAGCCTACGGCCCATTTTTTATTGGTTGAATTTCGGTAACCAATCATCCTGCTTAACCCCTGTTCCGGTTGGTCAAGGGTAAACATGGCAATAAATTCTGTCATAGAGGGATTGGCACGAAACCCACGTCCCGTAATTTTGTACTCCCTTTCAGCAGCTTCCCGATAAATCAGATCATTTATCAATTTGTTAGGCACCGGGATATATGAACTGGTTTGCTTTGGTAGTTCATGGTTGAAGAAAACATCTTCAGTAACTTTGTGTATCATAGTGTTTTGACATTTTGTAAGAATTATTTAATGATTGTTGAATGACCAGATCGGAGCTAAATACCCTCCACCAGCTCTACTTTGTAAAGGATTTCAGATGATTCCTTTTCCTTCAGTGAAAGAGATATAAGGGGAATGTTCCGTTTTGAAGCTTCTGCTTCAAGCTGCTGGATCAGCTTTTCAAGTAAAGCTGCTTTTGCTGCAGATGAAGTTGACAGGTTTCGATACTTCAGATACCTATACTCAGCAGAGTTATAGGCTTTTTGAAGATGTTTGTCTGAAAGCATATAAATGGGGATTTCTCCCTCTTTTGTTTTCCAGACAGGCGTTTCAATATGGCTTGTTTCCATAGGAATTGTGTTTAGGTTGAAAATTAAAAAAAGGGGTTCCGCTGCTCAATGGCAACAAGGAACCCCATGGAAAGTGATAGGCTTAGAAGTCTAGCGCTGCATCAGCTGTTGCGTATGATTCAGCCTTCTGAGTCCTTTTGGTTGACTTCTCTTCTGGAATCTCAAAACCGCTAGCTTCAACTGCAGACACCTGCCTTACCACTGCAAGGTCAATGTCTTCTTTTTGAACGTTAGAGAAGAAGAGTCTGCGGAAGAGCTGCATACCCGATCTGGCAATAATTTCACCAGTGGTAGGGTTGATGATTGTCTGGTTCCGCTTTTTAGTTTCCAGAAATGCCTCTCTTTCCCCTGAACTCAGGGTGTTCATGAAAGCGCGGTCATCACTGGTAAGGATTGGCTCGAAGCTAAGCACCTGGTAGATGCAAGGGCTGAGATCCTTGTTTTTGCTCATTTGGTCCAGGTGAGCCTGGGCTCTGACAATGTCCCAGTCTTTGGGAATGTCGACCCAGCAAACCCTTTCGGATTGGTATGAGCTGTTGGGCAGATTGTATGCCTCTTTTGGTGCGAATGCACTCTGCATGTCGTTACCAATGCTTCGGGTAGCATACTCCTTCTGGACGCTTTGACGAAGCTCTGCCTGATTGAAATTTGATTTGTAGGTATGGGCTTTCACGTTTTCCACCCTTACCTGGCTGACTGTTTTAATCATTTTGATTGAATTTATGGAATTGACTAAAACCATGATTTGATTTGAAGACGGTAAAATCATGACTTAAAGACCGTTGAGAGGGTTTGTTTGGGCAGTTATTAAGCCCGGGAGGGCAATGCCCGTCTCAAGGGTTAGTGGGGGTTGGTTGGGGTGGTGGGAAAAAGAATGAGATATAAATTGCCTTGAAAAAAATCCAAAAAAAAATCAAAAAATTTCGGGACCAGTCTGAGGTTTACCTTCTAACTGTGCGCAATTAAGAAAGGAGAATTTCAGGTATTCTTTAGTTCCGTTTTGGCTATATTATATAAAAGAAGTGTTTTCAAATCGCTCGAAAGAAAGAAGAATATTATGGTGTATTCCTATACCTTCAGTGCTATAGTGCCGAAGGTTGTATTTATGCATTATAAAAAGAGGAGACTACTGATGAGATAAGATGGGAGTTTGGCACTTTGGCACTGATACTTTGCAGATATTAGGATAAGACCATCTCATTTATACTTAATCCAATGTTGAATATATTCTAGTATCTATAATGGTTTTAACCACGCTAAATTCTGCAATCTTTGAACTTATAATACAGGATTTTAATTTACAGGGGAATTAAAATAGGATATCTAAAAATTGTATTATACATTAGCAGTGCTGATAATAATTATATTAAATGATATGAAATCAAAAGAAAATCAAAACAGTGGATTAAATGAAATTGCTAAATGGATTCTGTTAATCTCAGCAATAACATTAGTAGGTAACTTAATATATGTTGCACTTTCAATAGGATTTACCAGCAGTGATGCACTATTTGAAAGTGAGGATATGTCAATCTTCAGAAGTGCTTTTTGGTTTACTATAATTTCAGGGATAGTTTATCTTATCACAAAAAGAAAATAAACATTCTTAATTTTAATATTTGCAACTACTTATTTAAGAAAAATAAATCAGACATGGCTAAGTACAAAAATGTTGAACTTAAGGAAAAGCAGCTAGAAGATCTCGTTCGTCGTTTTCCTGAAAATATTGAGGAAGGACTTAGATATGTTGATCATCAAAAATTTACCGACAGAGGCCCGTTAGATGTTTTATTGGTCGATTCAGGTAATTCGCTTGTTATCTGCGAACTAAAAGTCGTTGAAGATGACAATATGTTAATGCAAGGCTTGGATTACTACGATTATATGACCAGGAATGTTGAAGGTTTTGCAAGGGCATATAGTGATAAAGGCCTTAAAATCGACCCTACACAGGAACCACGCTTATTTCTTATTGCACCTAGCTTTTCCATTACGCTGATTAATCGGTGCAAATGGATTGAACTGCCAATTTTTTTATTTTCTTATCAGGTTATTGAACTTGAATCCCAACCCGGAGATCTGATACCTATATATAAAGATTTAACGATCCCCCCAAAGCAAGTGACTATTGAAGTCTACTCTCTGGAAAAACGATTGAAATATATTACAGATAACCTGGTAAGAAAAAATGTTGAAAATCTTATTTCAGAAATTAAAACATGGGAAAAGGATAAGATTGTTGCAGAACCAACTAAGTATGAGATTTCACTAAAGGTAAATGGGAAGGTTTTCGCTTATATTGCTCCCAGAAGGAAGCATTACCTTATTTATACCAATGACGTTGATGGAATCTGGAAGGGATTTAAAATCGACAATCATGAAGAACTGCTTGGTGTTCTTCAAATTGTTAAAATCAATTTTAATCTTAAAAGAAATAATTAATTTTCATGAATAATAGACAAAAAAAATATTGACATAAACAAATTTCAAAACAATGAAGAAGATCATTATTTTAATTTATTTTATTTTAGCTTCATCTACCCTTGGTGCCCAAAGCTTTATCGGGCAAACAAAATCAGAAGTCATCGAAGAACTAAAATTTTATAATTTATCTTATACGGAGGAGCATTCGGATAAGTTAGGTCATTTTATTGAGATAACAGAATCAGATATGGTACAGTGGGTGATTTTTCACAAAAAGCAGGATGTTTGCGTGTCTGAAATATACCTTCCTGAAACTTTACCAGCTTTTCAACTATTTAAAGAGTCATTGGATAAGCAATATGAAGTAACCGGATACAACCGCTGGAAAGTTAATCGTGAAGGCATGATTCTAACAATTCAACTTTCCACTGAAGATACTACAATGTTTATTGTGAAATGCAGCAATTGCAATGGTTAAACTTAGTTCAGAATCACTGGCCTAGTTTGTCCGGAATATTTAAATATGTAATTTTCCCCAGATTAGAGGTTAAAACAGGCTCAAATTACCTTCTCCCTTCCCCATTGCAGTCAGGGCAAACCAGGGTGGCTTCACCATAACATTCGTCACACACAGTTCTTCCTTCGCCATTGCAATCTTTACACTCAACCATGCCTGACCTGCATTCATAACAATATTTTGTCCCGGTGCCATTACAGCTGTTACAATCTTCCTTTCCTATGCCGTTACAGTCATCGCAGGTTTCATCGTTATAATCACCAGTGTTATAATCATACTCTCTTGTGGTACCACGTCCGTTGCAGTTTGAGCAGTCTTTTTCGCCTGACCCCCTGCACCAGTTGCATTCCTCTTCACCTGTGCCATCACAATTTGAACATTCAGCGGTTCCTTCACCATCGCAGGTGTAACAGGTTAAATAGCCCTCTCCTTCACATTTTTCACATTCTATTTTGCCATCTCCACGGCAAGTACTACATCCTGACTTGCAACTGGTTAGGGCAAAAATCAGCAATAGCATTAGAAAAGAGGAGAACTTTTTTTTCATAATTGCATTCCTTATTAATCTTTTTTATTCATCAGATTCTTCATCATTATTATTACTATCCACAACATCCAAGCCCTCCTCCGGGATTATTTGTTCGCGAGGTATTGGCTTGCCAGTTGCATTTTCAATGCGAATCAATATCTGCTCCTTTCGGTCTGCGAAAAACCCATAAAAATCATCTTTATACAGAAAGTCTGGGTTTAGAACATGTGATCTTAAAATAGCATCTAAAACATCATCAGAGACTTCAATTTTTATTTTGAGACGGGATAAATATTTACTGGGCGCATCACCACTGACAAAACGATTGGTAGGCCCAGAAAGTGGAGTTTTATTGATGATACAATCAAAATCATTCCGGGAAATATTATTCTCCTTTTTTTCGCACCAAGCAACCGGGAAAATATGATGTATATCAATCGATTCAGAAAAGTAGGTGCTGAAATCGATCTTTGTTGCCGATAACCAATCTTTCGTGTTATCTTCCATAAGCAAAGCATAAACACCCTTATAAGCCGCACTGTTTCTGGTACGCAACGTATTGAGCCGTGAAGGTGAAAAATTGGCATCATAAATGGTTTTGGGCTCCGGACCGTTATTTTCAATCCAATCAATTACCTGAACCACATCTAATGCATATCTTGTTTCGTTGGCAGACCCATATAACTCGCCAAAAACCCCGCACCAGAACCAACGCATCAATTTATTCTTGTTGCTGATAATATCAATTTTATTACCGAGTTTTGTCATTATTACCGCCATTGGAACCAATTGGGTGCTGTATGGTAAATCGCGGGCTGTGTAGATGTGATTTTCAACCAGTAATTTTGAAGCTTTTATGAAACCCTCTGAAATTTCATGACGATATTTCTCATAATCAACAAGGGAGAGGTTAAGCATTTCCTTCCTTTTGGCGCTGACTGAAGGAACTTCATCATTTTTACCTGTAGCCAAATAATTGCACCTTTTTAAATAGGTAGAATATAGGGTAATCGCCTGAATAAGGTCAGTGTTACTGGTATTGCGAAGTACTTTATAATCGTGAAATCTTTTTCGGATTTCATCCCAGTCATCTTTCAGATAAAAGCTATCAGTCGCATAGGTAGCTGTTAATAACTCAAAGACTGTAAGTGAAACACCTCCCGTATTTACTTTTTCAAAAACCTGACAAACAGCCTCTTTGGGATTCTCTTTTGTCATGATGATGACAGGCAACATGTACCCTTTGAATCCCTGAATGATTTTATTGAAAAATTTATTCCAGAAGATAATTTTTTCTCTGTCATAATCCCAATACTCAAAAAATGAAGTGTACCAGGTATCATGCTCATCTACTTTACAAACAGGATACATCAGGTTTTTATATTCAGCCTCTTCTGTTGAAAGATCGAGGACAATATCTCGTCCAATATTTTCTGTGATAATCTTATTTTCATTTATAGAAAAAATGGCTTCTTCGAGGTCGGTACCCGGATCCATTGCTTTTACCATATCAATATAATACCAGCGCTTGATTTCAAAACCTTTGGCATTCTTTGTTTTGACAACCTTGTTGGTGATAATTGACTGATATAATGATGTTATCCTTTGCTGTCCATCCAGAATCAGCAGCTCTGGGTGAAAACCATTCAAACCAACTACCCCCTCAACAGCTTTTGTTTTGAAACGAATATTTTCATTTCCTGTTTCCAATAGCATTATTGCTCCGATTGGGAAGGATTTTGCCACACTTGCAAGAATGCCTTTTATGCGGTTGTCGTCCCACACCCAGCCTCGCTGGAAATCTGGTAACTGAATTTTTCCTGAATTAACGTCATTTAAGATTTCGTAAAGACTCTTTTTCGTTGAATCAAAAGATTCCATATAGTAATTGTTTTGGTTAAGTTTCGAGTTAATTACCCAAACAAATCCCCATACCCCCCATCAGCCTCCTCAGCCCTTGAAGTTACGGATTTTTTCTTTTTGTAGATTTTACTTTTATTAAACCATTTACTTACCTCTTCCGGCACCGGAACACCTTTTTGCTCATAGAACTTACGAACAGTTTCTTCTTTGTGCAGCCCTTCGCGGGCTTCCTGTTCAAATATCCTGTGGTTAAGTTCAAGCAGCCGTTTCAGTATTTCTTTGCGGGCATCGGGGTGTATGGTAAACCGCACCCG
>Ga0172368_10006908_pt1 | contig 12043 bp, 10 predicted proteins | sample Lak11m_FD_114540 | JGI IMG/M metagenome (GOLD analysis project Ga0172368, IMG submission 114540) | Freshwater microbial communities from Kabuno Bay, South-Kivu, Congo - kab_022012_11m | ecosystem: Environmental > Aquatic > Freshwater > Lake | place: Democratic Republic of the Congo: South-Kivu...
CACCTGCCATGGGATAGATTTTGCCCCGGCTCCGCTTCGTTACGCCATCAAAAACGCCCCGCGTGGTTGCTCATACCTGCTAGCCGATGTTCGCAGCGCGGATTACGATGGCGATTATGATCTTGTCATGTATATTTTTGGCGCTTTCAACCTTTGCCGCCCAGCTGATGCCAGTCTGATCCTGCAAAAATCCTTCACCGCCCTCAAACCCGGCGGCATGATTTTACTCGAAGCCTCCAGCCTGGATGCTGTCGACCAGATTGGAAACCAGCCAGCTATGTGGTATACAGCTGAAAGCGGCCTGTTTTCTGACAACCCACATCTTTGCCTGATGGAGACTTTCTGGGATGAAAAAAGTACAGTTGCCACCGAGCGTTTCTTTATCGTTGATGTCGCCACTGGTCAGGTGACACGCCTTGCAGCCAGCACCCAGGCTTACGATGAAGAACAGATCGAGTCAATGCTGGCTCAGGCTGGCTTCAGTCAGGTTACTTTTTCCCCATCTCTGACGGGCAAACCCGGAGATATGGCCAACGATTTCCTGGTAGTAACGGCTAAAAAACCTGCATAAAAAAAGACGGATGGGGGTCACCCATCCGTCAGGATCAACATTTACTTTTTCCGAAAAACAGCGGGAGAAACATGCTGCGTCATGGGGTACGTCTGGTATCAGGCCCTTGAGGCTATATACCAGGATCAATTCGTCCGGCCATCTTTCGGTTGTGCGTACCTTCGATCTTTTCTATGTGCACCTCCTGTTTGGAACAGAAGTAATACCTGATATTAGTGTAGCATACTTCAAGGTCTTATACCTTAGAAATAACCTGCAAAATTGTAATTAGTTTTGGACTAGGAAGTTCTTATGGATGTAAAATGGATGTATCGCCTGTGCTTTTTGTGATAAGGAGGAATCATGCTCAAAAAAGCCTTGTTCTTTTTCCTGATCATGCTTGCTGTAACGGGTTGTTCAAAATCCGCAGAAAGTCTCACCCCCGTCGGCTCAGTTACCGGCACTCCTGAAGCAACACAGCCTGTTCTTACCTTCCCCACCATACCGCCATCAACTCCCACCAGCAGCGCCAGCCCAACCCCCTTCACAACCTTTACGGTAAAACCGGCTGTTGATAGCCTGAAACTGCGTCTCAACCCGGGCTATTTGTTTGATGCGCTTGTATTGGTGAACCAGACTGATTCACTGACCGTGTTGGGCAAGGCACCTGGCGGCGAATGGACCTACGTACAGGCGGCAGACGGAGTGGAAGGCTGGGTCTTTACTCAATTGCTCACCAGCAGCGTCGATCTCAGGCAGGTGCCGGTGCGGGAACCCAAGGATGTCATTCTTATCAAGGGCAGGGTGATCGATGCAAGCGGTACTCCGATCCCCGGTGTTGAGTTCACGCTCAGCCAGGGCAGCGCCGCAGATGCTCCCAATACCGCCGTCAATACCGATCCCAACGGAGAATTTTTTGGCTACATTCCTGCCACCAGCACCGGCACATGGACTGCCGCCTATACAGCAATCGCCTGCGACAGCATCGTTTGGAGTGATTCTACTTGTTCTACTTACAAATCTGGTTATAGCGGTGTCATCACACCCGAAACACTAACTGTCACCCTGCCCCAACTCAGCCCTCTGGTGTTCACCTGGAAATAGACTTTCTTCTGACACCGGAAAACATTCAGGGAATCAAAGGCGGATGGGCTGGTGCCCATCCGCCAAACTTTCGATATTTCGGACTGTCGTGTGACCGGAGAAAGCTCGGGATTGAACCACTTTATCGTCGTGGTGGACGTCTGGCAAGGATTATCGAACTGGTTGCCAGGGGTTAAAGATCACCCGGTCTTTCCCCTTTTGTGCTTAGGTTCCATATTTTCGATTTTGAACCTCCTTCTGTGGCTGATGTGCCACTGAGATAATGGTACACCAGATGGTTGGAAGGAACATTAAAATTAGCCTACATATTTCCTACGTCAATATTAACAAATCCTCGACCTGTACAAACAGAATAAGCACCTGTAAAGTATTATTGTTTTATCCTAGTCACCAGATCAGCCCAGTTTTAAGCGATAAGATAAACCTGCTGGAAATTACCATATTCGCGTAAATGCCTGCTGTTCTCCAGGCACATGAGGTATATAATTCAAGTTGTCCGACAACTTTCTCCCCAATCAAGGAGTTCAACCCATGACCAAAATTGATCTAACCATCCACCCCGACCGCCGTAAACGCGCCATCCAACGTGCCCGCGAGCGCAACATCATTATCCCAACTTATGCCCAGATGAAAGACCCCGCCCGTATCCAGGCCAGTGTCAAGGAAGAACTTGCCCGTATCGGCTTGTGGGATATCCATCCACGCAACCTTTTCCGCATCAACTGGCATAATGAAGCCAAACCAGGCGGTGGCAGATACGGGAATGTCAACCTGCTTGAGCTGCCCCCTTCTGTGACAGGTGTTCCTGCCCGCATCATTGCCATCGTCGGTAAATGGTTCCCGACTGGCGCCCATAAGGTTGGAGCTGCTTTTTCCTGTCTTGTGCCTCGCCTGGTAACCGGACAATTCGACCCAACCACCCAGAAAGCCGTCTGGCCTTCCACCGGCAACTACTGCCGCGGCGGCGCTTATGATTCGGCTTTGCTTGGTTGCGAATCAATCGCCATCCTGCCGGAAGGCATGAGCCGCGAGAGGTTTGAATGGCTGGCGAAGGTGGCGGGTGAAACCATTAAAACACCCGGATCAGAATCGAATGTAAAAGAGATCTTCGATAAATGCAATGAATTGCGAAATTCAGGCCAGGATCTGATGATTTTTGACCAGTTCCAGGAATTCCCCAATTACCTCTGGCATTACGAAGTGACCGGTCATGCCATGGAGGAAGCCTTCAGGCAAATAGCTCGTCCGGGTGATGAATTCCGCGGCATCACTTCTGCCACGGGCTCGGCCGGCACGATCGCCAGTGGCGATTACATGAAGCAGGTATTCCCGGGCAGCAAAATTGCCGCCAGCGAAGCGCTTCAATGCCCGACCCTTTTGGAAAATGGTTTTGGATCGCACCGCATCGAAGGCATTGGCGATAAACACGTGCCCTGGATCCACAACGTTAAAAACACCGACCTGGTTGTGGCCATCGATGACAATGGTGTGGTCAGCACAGCGCGCTTGTTCAATGAGCCTGCCGGTCAGAAATTCCTGGCCAGCAAGGGTGTGCCTCAAGCCACTATCGCCCAGCTCAACCTGTTCGGTTTCTCGGGCATCTCCAATGTCCAGACCGCCATTAAAATGGCCAAATATTATGAAATGGGCGAACATGATGTCATTTTCACCATCGCAACCGACTCGATGGAACTGTACCAGAGCCGCCTGACGGAGATGCACGCTGAGTTGGGTGAATACAACGAGCGCGATGCCGCCGCTGATTATTCCCGCTGGCTGATGGGACAATCAACCGACAACATGCTCGAACTGCGCTACCCTGACCGCCGCCGCGTCCACAACCTGAAATATTTCACCTGGGTGGAACAGCAAGGCAAAACCTATGCCGATATCCAGGCCATGTGGAACCAGCCGGATTACTGGACTGATGTTCAAAAGCAAGCCGGTGAGATTGACGAATTGATTGTTGAATTCAACCGGGATGTGGACATCAGCTGACACCCACCTTGGTAACAAAATGCAGGGGAAAACCTGTTTTACCAGGCTCACCCTGCATTTTTTGGTTGTTTGATTGCTTCCAATCAGGCAGGGTCGGACCGTCCACCTGCCTGCTGGTTTCCTGACCTGGCCCGAGGTGAGTATGGATCTCTACACCATCATTTTTTACGCAGCCGGTTTTGGCCTGTTCGGCTACTTGGCCGGCTCGCTAACACCATCCATCTGGATAACCCGACTGGTCAAGGGCGTGGACGTTCGTGATGGCGGCTCAGGACACGCTACAACCACCAACACCATCCGGCAGGCAGGTTTTGGTCCCGGGGCGCTGGTTTTCATTCTGGATGTAACCAAGGGATTTCTACCCACCTGGCTGGCGCTGCGTTATGCATCCGATCCGTGGTGGATCGTCCCGCTCACGGCCCTTCTGACAGTTGCCGGCCATTGCTGGCCTCTTTTCGCAGGCTTCCGGGGCGGAATGGGGCTGGCTACAGCCGGCGGTGGCGTGCTTGCGGTGCAGCCGCTTGGGTTCCTGGTCGGGCTGGCGTTGTTGATCATACTCGTGCTTATTGTCCGTCACAGTGCGCGCGCAAGTGTGGCCACTGGCTTGTTGCTGGCTCCTGCCTTCTGGCTGGTGGGAATGCGCGGCACCGTTGTGTGGATCGGAGTTGGGGTTGGCCTAGTCATCGCCTTTCGTTTCCTGATCGATTGGAACCGGCATTACCGCGAATTCTGGCTGGACCGGGAAAAGCCATCATAATCATATTACCCTGCCCTTTGCTTTTTCCGGCGCCGCGCAATCAACATCAGGGCCAGGATGATGATTGCCACAAGGCACAGGCCTGCCAGCGCCAACATCACCGTAACACGCACCGGCTCAACTTCGGCAGTGTTGGGTTGGACCTCGAAGGCAATAAAAACAGCCCGGTCAAACCCAAATCCATCCGTGCCCTGGCCCGCCAGCATCACCTCCGCGCTGTATAGCCCGGTTTGATCGGGTTTGTAATCCACGGTATAGCCATCCCCATTTGCAGTAAGATTTAATGATTCCTGGGTTCCATCCGGTTTTCGCACCTGTGCTGTGGCCGATTCAACCTTCGGGCTGGAGCCATTCGACTGCAAACGGGCCTGGATCACCACAACCTGCCCCTGCGACGGAATGGTGACGCTACTGCTGGCAGTCATCGCCATTCCGCCCGTAAAGCGTGCGATGATCGAATAATCTGCGCCAGCAGGCGGGGTCACCCCGGTAGTTTTAAGGGTGACAACCCATTTTCCAGGCTTTGGCTGTTTAAACCCGTAACCCAGGTACAACATGGTGGCCGGGTCTTCGATTTTCAAAACCCCATTTTTCTGCGTATCCAACACGATCACGTTGCCGCTTGCTCCTCGCACTTCGATCTCCAGGCTGCGGGACGAATCATACAGGCTGAAATTGGCCAGGCTGACATTGGGGTCAATATTGATCGTCACCTGGGCTGTTTCACCTGGTTTAAGGTGACCGGTATAAGCCCGGGAAAACTGCTCTGACAAGGTATTCTCGGAAGGGGCAACCAGGTCTTGCCGCGGCGCGAAGGAACCTGGCGGTGACTGCAGCAGGTGGCGCACATCATTGTCGAAAACCTGCTTGTTGGTGGTCAGATCGCCATGGAACATCGGCAGTTCCTGGATTCCATCTAACGCGATCGAGGTTGCGCTGCCAAAAGCCACAACTGTATCGGATGGGGCGGATGCGCACGGCGATGTAAGCGGGTCAATCAACAAGGTGCCTGCCACCATGTAGAAAGGAATGCCGTGTCGATGGATGATTTGTTGGTTAAATATATGGATCATGTAATCGGGCAGGATTTCCAGCGAAGCCGGCAAAAGAAAACCGAGTGAAGCCAATGGATATGTGCAGGCTGATCCAGACATCGGCGAGCCCAGGAATATCACTTGGGCCACGGTGTCATTCTGCATCACCCGGTCGATGTAAAAGCGCGAGATCATCCCACCCATGCTGTGCACCAACAGGTCCACCTTTTCAGCTCCGGTCTGTTTTTGCACCGCAGAGATATATTGCCCAAGTATTTCTGCATTCTCTTTGATCGAATTGGTGCGACCAGCCGGGTTGGATGGGCTGCCAGTGTTCAACACGCCCGGCGCCTGCCCATCCCCTACAGCAAAACCCTGCAGGCCAATAGATGCAAGGTAACCATCCGGACCCAGGTAGGGCTTCCAGGTCACCCAACTCGAAAGAAAGCCGTGCACCATCACCACCGGGCGCGGATGGATATCGATGTTCAACGCAGATGGCGCCTCCTTTCCACCAACAATGGCATGGATCACTCGTTGTGCATGCGAAGCGCCCTGTGCATCCCAAAACCAGCCTGTGGTTGCAAATACAGAGCTTGTGCAGCTACTCGAACCAACCGGCAGGGAGCAGGTAGCCACCGGTTCCGTATGGCTCTCCAGGATAAAAGCAACATCCACCGCAGCCTGTGCGGCGGAAGGCAGTTTTACACGCAGTTGCACATTATTTCCATCCATAATGCCTGAGACCTCGGCCCCGTTGCGGTCAAGCAGGCTGATAATGACACCATCTCCCTGGGCTTGCACCAGCGCTGCGTTAACGATCAAAACCATGCTCAATACCAGGAATAACATTAATTTATACATACCGCCTCCAGACGCACAATAACGGTGCACAATTATTGTACATAAAATAATGATGAAAATAAAGACTTAATTTGTCATATTTTCAAATCCAGAATTATGCTGTAGTATTAATCTGGTTCACATCGCCTGTTTTGCCAGATAATCTTCAAACTTCAGGTTTATTCCATGGAGGATCATGCTCTCACCAACATCCCTGGTACTGGTCTGCCTGCTGCCCACACCGCGTGATCTGGAGATCGCCCGGGTTTTGGGCTGGTACCGCATTCCTTTTCGCACCGCACCAAAGGTGGTAGCGGTCGATTACCTGGCGTTTTACCAGCCTGCCAGTTTTGGTGTTCAAGGTGGTCAAATCCAATTCGCTGCCCCGGTTCGCGGGCATGAACTTGCTACCCGCGCAGAACTGCTGCGTGACGAGCCGGAACATCCGCGCGCGCGCGAAGAATACTTCAAAATCCAACTCGGCCCTCTCGAACGCTTGAAAACCCCCATCAAGACCGGTAAATGGAAACGCATCACTTTTTTTTACACCACCGGGGAATACCTGGCCCGAGCCGGCTCCCTGGCCGAATTGATCGTCAATTCGGATGAACGCCAACTCCTTTGGCAGTCCCTGCGTGAGCGCGCAGAAAACGGGCAATTATATAGAACGGAGCTGCCAGAAACCGACCTGTCCCCCGAGATATTGCTTGCCTTGCTCGGCATCAAAGACCTTCAGTTGCCCTTCGATGAGAATTAGTTCCACTACCTTTGGGAATGAGGAAAGAAAATGATCTTATTGATAAAAAATGGCACTTTGATCACTGCTTCAGACACCTTTGAAGCGGATATCCTGGTGGAGGATGAACGTATCAGCCAGATAGGGAAGGATCTTGTACATCCCGGCGCTGCAGTGATCGACGCCAAAGGGAAATTCATCACTCCTGGTGGGATTGACCCGCATACACATTTCGACCTGCCGATGTTCGACACGGTATCTTCGGATGATCACTACACTGGGCATAAAGCGGCTGCTTTTGGCGGCACCACCACCGTGATGGATTTTGTTGTGCAGGAACCGGGAAGTTTTCGCCGTTCGGTTGATCTTTGGCTCGAAAAAGCGCAAAAAGCGGCGGTTGACTATTCCTTTCATATGAACCTGACCCGGTTGGATGATTCCATCGCAGCCGATATATCATCCCTGCCTGGGATGGGCATCACCACCCTGAAAGTATTCACTGCCTACAATGGCCGCTTGCGCCTTGATGATGGCGGCATATTCCGCGCATTGCGCATCGCCCGTGAAAATGGAATGTTGGTTATGTCGCACTGCGAAAACGGCGATGTGATCGAACAGCTCGTCCCGCAGGCCCTGGCTGCTGGTCACACATCCCCGGAGTGGCATGCTCTCACGCGTCCAGCCTGGGGAGCGGTCGAATCTACCCTGCGCATGTGCGCCATGGCCCTGCAGGCTGACAGCCCGGTTTACATCGTACACATGAATGTCAGCGGCGAAGCTGATATGCTCAACTACGCCCGTGAACGCGGCGCCAAAGTGATGGGTGAAACCTGCCCGCCCTACCTGTTCTTTTCGATCGATGATCTACGCCGCCCGGACGGCGCCAAATGGATCTGCTCGCCGCCCATGCGTACTGTCGCTGATAATGCCGGCTTGTGGCAGGCGCTTAAAAACGGGGATATCCACACCATCGGTACCGATCACTGTCCTTTCTTCTTTGATGGCACCCGCCCGATTGTTTATGAAGGTAAGCAGATCGCCATCCCGGGCAAGGAGTTGGGTCGTGACGATTTTACAAAGATCCCCAACGGCCTCCCGGGTGTGCAGGACCGCTTGCCGATCCTGTGGACGACTGGTGTGCGTGCTGGAATGATCAGCGCCAACCAGTTCGTGGCCCTGACCAGCACCAACCCGGCGAAAATTTTCGGGCTTTACCCGCGCAAAGGCGCGTTGTTGCCCGGCGCAGATGCAGATATTGTACTTTGGGATCCGGATAAACGCGTTAAATATGGGCTGGCCCACAGTCACCAGCGCACCGACTACAACCTTTACGAAGGCTGGGAACTGACTGGTTATCCGGAAAAAGTCTTCCTGCGCGGGAAAATGATCGTGGATGGAGAAAAATGGCTAGGCAAAGCCGGCGATGGTAATTTCTTAATTCGGGGTGAGGGGCAGGTCTTGTAAAGCGAAGGATCCGCCGGGCTGCAGCCCGGCGGATCCTTCGCTTATTTAAATGTTCGAGGTTCTGGACGATAACAATTCTTTTAATCTGGGGTGGTTACTATACACCCCGCGATAGCGCTCGGGTAGGATGGCTGCGATTTGGCACATGATCTCATCCGTATAACCATGCAGGACTGCTTCGCGGTTATCTCTGGGGATGGGCGGAAGCGTAAAAGGTTTTCCAGCCGTAAGTGTCACCCTGGACCGGCGTAAGCGCTTTATATTGGAAGTTATCACCTTGTCTTCTGTGCCAGTGATGGCAACCGGTATCACCGGGTAACCTGACCGGGCTGCCAGATACGCCACCCCTGGTTTGCCTTCAATCAGGGCCCCGGTGCGTGACCGTGTTCCCTCTGGGGCGATCACCAGCGAATTGTGGTTCTCCATCAATCCGATCATTTTGCGCAGTGCTTTTATATCCGGATTAAAACGGTCTACAAACAAAAAATTCAACTTACTCCCCAAAAAGCGGATCCAACCCTGCTTTTCCCATTTTTCAGCCACGGGGATGAACATGTCATAACGGTCGAACTGGTAATGGAACATGGCAATATCGATGATGCCTATATGGTTTGTGGCAATCACAAAACCACCACTTGCCGGCACATTTTCGACATCGATGACCTCGATCTCAGCGATCAGGTTAAAAATTGTGATGATCAGCCAGCGCAGGAATTTTCGCAATCTTTTGTCCTTCCGACTCAGCCACCAATTCCTTTAAGCGCGGGTGCTCAGCGTAAAACCCGCGATATTTCTCAGGCAGCATGGCGCCAATCTGGCACATGATCTCATCAACGGCTGATTGCAGGGCCTGGTCCCGATCCTGTCCCTTGAGAGATGGCAGGGTGAATGGAACCCCGGCCTGGATGGTAATTTTTGACCGGCGGAAATGTTTGAGGTTTTCAACCACCGTTCGATCCTCGGTACCGGTCATGGCAACCGGAACAACCGGCAGGCCGGTCTTGCTGGCAAAAAAGGCCACTCCCGGGCGAGCTTCCTGCAGGGCTTCCATCTTTGAACGCGTGCCTTCAGGAGCGATCACAAATACACCGCCCTTTTTCAGCCGTTTTAACACTTCGCGAATAGCTTGCACATCGGCATCAAAGCGGTTAATGAAGAAACCACCCAGTGCCACCACCAATGGTCCAAATAACCAATGCGTCTTGTATTTTTCTGCCACCGGCATGATGATGTCTTCTCGACGGATCGCATAATACAGCATTGCCGAATCCAACCGACCAAGATGATTGGATGCCAGGATAAAGCCACCATCTGGAGGCAAATTCTCATAACCCTTGATTTCAATCCGGGCGATAAAAAACATGACAACTTTTACAAAAATACGAAAGAGTTTCTGGACCATGTTCCCAATTTTACTGTAAAACCATCCCGGATTTCGATATATCACAGAATTAATTTTTTACATCTCGGCCGGTAATGAAAGATCACCCGGCGGTTATCGCCCGGGTGATCCTGCCAGCATCCATCCCTATGGATTATTTTCAGTACGATTCAGAAGTGCCGTATTTCTCCACAATGCGTCGAAATATTTCATCATCTGCCGGTGTAATGTTGACGATCTCAAACCCCTCGACGTAAGTGTTTGGATCAAGTGGATCGGGATTGCTCCATATCGATCGGGCAGTAAATACAATATAAGGCTTATCCGAAATTTCCGGTGTAAGATCAAGTCGCAGGGAATAATCATGGTGAACCCGGATGGGCTGTGAGCTGTCCAACTTAAACCCACGCGCGCTGATATCTGATAGATAGCCGATATGCTCATGCGCAAAATTATCCATCACACGCATGTAATACCCAAACCTGCGTCGCTTTGTGACCCTTCGTTCTTCTGCCATACTGAATCCTCCACGATGATAATCATTATAGGATAATAAACTATAAGATTCAAGCGGTTTCGCTCCAATTTCTTACCAGAACGCCACCATGGATCATCCTTGTCTGTAGATTGAAAAGGCAGTCAGGCTTTCAGGTGTCAACATGCCATGCTTGTTTTAGCATTCTTCAATTTGGTTGCTCCCGCCTCCCTGACAGGTCTGCAGGTGACGGCACGGAATTGATGGTATTGCTGCCTGTTTCACCCTCAGCGCACCTCTAAACACATCAGTCCGCCGCATTTTGAAAATTACATATCCCTGGTAAAAAACCGGCAGAATCACACAAGGCTCCCTTGTCACCCGGGGAGTCTTGTGTTTTCAAAATCTTCGTTTATGGTTTTGGGGAACTGTCGCGCAGCAACAACTCTGTTTTGAGCACTAACGCCTTTGCAGCGAACTGCAAATCCTTTTTTTCAATTTGGACCAACAGGGTCTTGACTGCCAGGATGCCAAGCTCACGTAGGGGATGTGTAACGCTGCTCAAGCTTGGACTGTAATAAGCTGATTCAGCCAGGTCATCAAACCCTACCACAGCGATATCCTCTGGCACGCGGATGCCGTGCGTATTTGTATAATGCAGCACACCCAGTGCCATCTGATCATTGCTTGCGAAGACGGCATCCAATCCGGGATTTTTTTGGATCAGCTCGGCAAAAGCCAATTCACCGCTGGCTGATGACCAGGTGCCTTGTGTCCAGCTATCCGTTAAACCCGTCTCGCCACCTGATTTCAAGGCGTCTTCCCAGCCTTGTTTTCGCTGTCTCGCTTCCAACCATTCCAACGGACCGGTAATCAAACCAATATTGCGCCGGCCTACCGAAAGTAAATACTCAACCACCTTGCGGGCGCCACCATAATTATCTATACTGACAGTGGTGTAATTACCTGTAGGCTGGCTTTTCAAGAAGATGATTGGAGGGCAGAATGAAGGTAGTTGTGCCTGGACTAATTTTACATTTTCAATAAGCTCAGGTGCAGCGAAAATAATACCTTCCACCTGGTGTGCGATCAATGATTCAATCACAGACACAATATCCGGCGCATCAAAACGAGGTAAATCCTTGATCAACAAGGCATAGCCGCTGGCTTCGCATTGTTCTGCAATGCCATTAAGCGTTTGTGATACACCCACATACTTGAGCCCTGCGATGATTACGCCCAGCGTAAAACTACGCTGTTTCACCAAGCTGCGTGCCAGGACGCTGGGTTTGTATCCCATCTTGGCGATCGCCTTTTCCACGGATTCGCGTGTTTCAGGCGATACATCCGGACGCTTGTTCATAACGCGCGAGACAGTCTGCGTGGACACATTGCACATTTTCGCAATATCTTTTATGGTTGCTTTTTGTAAGCGCTCAGTTGCCATGGCGTTCCCGAATGCTGGGATTTCCTCTTGTAAAATTGATTATACCTTTGTTATAATAAATTGTGAACGATAACGGGAACGCTAACATTACCATTTTTGATAAATCACAGGTTTTTAATGAAATCATTCCGCCTGCATGGTCCCCACGATCTTCGAATTCACGATGAACCGCAGCCCGTTCCAGCGCGGGGGCAAAGGCTGCTTAAGGTAACCTCGGTTGGGATCTGCGGCTCCGATTTGCATTGGTTTGCCGA
>Ga0172368_10006910_pt1 | contig 12041 bp, 11 predicted proteins | sample Lak11m_FD_114540 | JGI IMG/M metagenome (GOLD analysis project Ga0172368, IMG submission 114540) | Freshwater microbial communities from Kabuno Bay, South-Kivu, Congo - kab_022012_11m | ecosystem: Environmental > Aquatic > Freshwater > Lake | place: Democratic Republic of the Congo: South-Kivu...
GAGCATTGTAGAAAAAATTGGGTCAAAAGCCCGATTTTTTTCGTTTAAGCCTTGTGGTACTTGATACTTTTTAGGTTCGAACTTTGGAAATTCTGACTTTATACCTTTTATGCCTTCAACAAGAGTGTTTATTGATTTTCTGCTATAAATACTAAGTTTTTCATCGTTCCAGACTAGGTTCGAACCAAGTCTTGATAGAATGTTTCTTTTGGCCTCAAGGGTCCCTTTTTCTATTACTTTTTCTATTTCTTCAATAAGATTTGTTATTTCCATCATTTCTGAATACCAATCACTTTCTTTAACTTCTTCATTTATATCTTTATACTGATTTACAAGAATTTGAAGATCTGATTTATATTCATCATTTGTGATTTTACCGTCTCTTAACAATTCTCTCATTTTAAATTTCTTTAGCTCAAATTCCTCACTTCTTTTTTTCTTGTCTTCTCGCATTAAAATATCTTCATTTATTTCTTTATCTTTAAGTTCGTGAATATATTTTCTGGACCAGTCTAACAAACTATTAGAAAAGGTTAGATTATCTTTTATGTAATTTTTTAGTTCTGTTGTTATTAATTCCTCTTCTATTGATTTGTAGGGTAATTTATTTTTCTTTTTTCTACTGTTGTAGTAATAGCATTTTGTTAAATACTTAGAATTTTCTAATTTATCTATCTCTCTTCCACAATTAGGGCAGTGAGTTTTTCCTCTATAAGCAAACTTATGTTTACAATCACAGATTAATTGAAATTTAAAATCTGGTCCCATAAAATCATTTTCATCCGAATTTAAGAATCCAGCATATAGGCTCTGGTGATGTTGTGTTTTTGGAATATTTTTACTTGATAGTAATTGTAATATTTTATTTCTTTGAGTTTCTGTTATTAATCTAGGTAAATTTCTATCCAACTCATATCTTTCACCTCCATAAAAGAAGAATCCAGCATAAACAGGGTCCTTTAATAACTCATAAATTCTAGATAAGGTTATCATTTCACCTCCAATCTTTTTTCTTTTTACGGTATTAAGTTTTAAAACTCCTATGGCATATTTATGTAGTTTCCCAGCCGAATATTTACTAGTTAGAAATTCTTCAAATAATTTTTTTATTTTCCACAATCTTTCTTCATCAACTTTCCATTTCCTATTTCCTTTTTCTTCTGTTTTGTCGTTAGTAAAACCAAGAGTGGCTACACCAGAGGGGATTCCTTTTATGGCTTTTGATTTTAATCCTTCTTTTACCATATCTCCTTTATCATCGCTATCTTTTTTAGAAAAAATAAGCTCAAGAGCAATCATCATTTTGTCAGTAGAAGAAGTTGTATAACAAGTAGAATTTGGAGTTCTGATATATAAAAGTTTCTTTTCATCCATTAAAGAGATTATATAACCTGCATCAATAGAATTTCTAGAAATACGATTAGCTCGGATAACTAAAATTGCGTTGGCTTTTCCTGTGTTAATGAGACTAGTTAACTTGTTAAAACCTTCTCGGCCAGTTTTAAAAGCACTTTTACTTTCAGAAATAATATCTACTATATTTAGTTTATTTCTTTCAGCATGTTCAGTTAATTCTCTTAATTGTGTATCAAGCGATTGAATTTGTTTATCTTCACCTTCACTTGATTTACGACAGTAAATTACATAATTTAATTTACTTGTATCTAGGTTTTTATAATTCATATAGTTTTTTTATAATCAAAAATGAGGCAATAACCAAAACTTCGTTGCTACACTAGGAGTGGTTATTACCTCGTTCTTGAATACAAATATTAATTTATATTACTCCTAATGTAGCACATCTATTATACCATATTTCCTCAATTTAAGCCCTTCTTTTAATGACTCCAGTAAAAACAATCCAATCTCATTAAGTTCTTCATTTTCAAGCTCAAAATCGGTCCCATATATCCTTTTGAGTTCTATTCTTAGATCTTGGATTGCTTTTTCTGGTAAGTTCATAACATTTAAATATTTTCGACCATACCTTTGAATCTTGATTTTTTATATTTCAAATTAAGACAAGTTCGGCATCCAATATTATTAGTAATGGGATGAATGTAAATTATTCCAACATTCTTATTACACATAGGGCATTTAAACCAAAACCTAATTCCACCTGTATGCGTTTTACTGGTTCCAAGTTGTATGCTTAGATTTTTAAATTCTAATTCAACTTTTAATAAGGCTCCTTTCAATTTAGTTTTTGTATTTTTAATAAATGAAGAAATTGATACTTTTTGACATTCTTCAACTATAAATTTTTTTCCTAAATCATTAGGCTTTAATGTTTTCATCTTTGTTTACATTTATCTGCTGATTATTAGAAACAAAAGCTGTATTTGCTTTTATATTCATTTCGACCTGAGGCATCTTTATTTGCTTTAGAGTTAATAGATTAGAGATGTATTGTCTATTTGCTCTATCTATTTGTTTACTTAAGTTGGCTATATAAATATTCCTATTTGGAGTAATATCTCTACCGTTCAATTCATTATTTAATCTTCGTGAATTATCTAATACTCTTATAAAAGCATTTACTATAAGTTCCACTAAAGATTTTTCCATTTCGTTTTGGCAATCAAATTCTTTCATCATCTGATCACACATTTCTTTGGATAACATTCGATAGTTTTCATCTAGTGATTCCATAAGGGCAACATGACTTTCGTTTTCAATAATTCTTAAATATTTTAATGATTTTTCTTGGAATCTTTTAAGATACTCATCTTTTTCTGGATTTTTTAAATCACAATAACCAGGTATAATTTCTTCTGCTAATTCACGTAGTAATAACTTTTTACTATCAGGAAACTCAACAGCTGACAATATTAGTTTCTTGGCTTCTTCGGGGTTGTATTTCTTGATTTCTTTATCGTTTTTCATAATTTAAAACCCTAATTCTTTTGCTGTTAATGGTTCTTCTTCTGTCTCTATAACGTTCACATCGTTCACGATGTTCACATCTTCACCTTTTATGTCTTCATCAGTTATTCCATATCTTTCTTTCCAAAAATTAAGTCGTTCTTTATTTCTTTCCAAATTAAGAACATACCCCTTTCTTGTCTTGTAGGGTTTCAATTGCATCTTTGAACGAAGGTACCAGCCTATCTTTCTTGGGGTTAGTTTTCCATCAAAATCAAAAATGTCTTGGTTAACATATTCAGCTATTTCTCCGACAGTAATTTCTTTTTTATTGGTGTCGTGTTCAAATTTTAAAATTGCAAAAATAATATCTGACTCTCTTGAAAGACCTCTATCAGCGATAAGTTCAACATTGTATTTTTGAACAAAATCCTTTAGAGATTCTTTCATTTCTTTAGATTCAATAATTGTCATCAAAGGGATAACTATCTGGTGAAGTCTAGGGTGGACCCCTTCAATCATTGCTTCATCAAATACAAGTTCTTTATGGTAGTTTCTAAAACGCCACATTAGAAGTTTATTTCGGAGTTCAAGTGCTTCGTTCCAAAATTCATCACTCAATCTTCTTGGTATATTCTCTCGGAGTTTTCCTCGTCCCATTTCTTCTGTTAAGAAACGACTTTCTAGTGCTTTATCGCTGAATGTCTCTCTGGTGGCAATTATCTTTGGAGAAAATACATCATAGGCTTTTATCTCAAGTAATTCTTTTCCTTGCATTCGAAGTACCGATCCGCCTTTCTGATAGCCCATATTGAGAATTTTTACTACATCTGTTGTCATATCACTGAATCGCAGATCTGCCTCATCTAGCACCAAAGTGCCCTTAATTTCGTCTAGGATGCGAAAAATTGGGGCTGTAGTTGTTGCTCCACCTGTAAATATAGGACGATAACAAATAGCTCCTATTGCTTGTAAAAATCTGCTTTTTCCGCTTCCGAAATCTCCGATAGCCCTTAAATATGGGACCTCATGGAAGCAATCAAATCTCCAAGTAAAAAGAACATAATAAGAGGCAATCTGTTCGTAAATCGGAGAAATGTCTAAATATTTATGTATAAAATTTTTGGTATCTGTAATTAATTTTTCTTCACTTTCATATTCAACCGGTTCAGATGGTAGGAGGACTACACCTTTTTTCACAATATCACTCTTGGCATCAAGGGGGGAGAACTCCTCATCGTTGTCATTTTTTATTGTATCAACTAACTCAACCGCACAGTTTTTATATACGGCAAATTGAGTTCTCTCTTCTTTAGGATTATAAACTGTTTCTATTATCTGACCATCCAATATCATGGATGCTTTTCTTGTTTTCTTTTTATTCTCATTCATATATTTATTTGATTAATTATTTTGATAAAGTTTCTCTTTTAATAACTTTGAGGAGTAGAATAGTTTTCTAGCATCCACCATAACTAACTCAGTGTTTTCTTTTCCGAAATTAAACTCATGGATTAATTCTTCGGAATAGATCCTATTGGCAAATACAAAGTTTGCCCGTTTTTGGTTTTCAAAACGGCTAATGTTTACAAGTTCAAATCCTTTAGCAAAGAGAAAAACTGCTAGATTGAAACTTGTGGTTGTAAAGTACTTATCTTCATTCTTCATATGTATTTACATTTTTAATTTATAAAAGTGTTTTTCCGACAAAATAAAAAACACAAGGTCATTTTATTCCTTGTGCAAGACATAAAATACTTACATTAAAAAAATGGATATTTAAATGTCCCTTATGTCTTTTGGTCTCTTTCTAACTTCCATAGATTTAGCAAATCTTGTTGCAGTTTTTTTAATAGCATCCTGTGACATATTGATGTTATATTCTTCCCATAAAATGCAAGAAATAATTTTTTCTTTATAAATATCAGGTCCTGAAAGATTTTCTTCACCCTTATATTTTTTTAGAAGTTCTTTTTTGGGTAATTTATATAATTCATATATTAATTGACTTTTTTCACTATCACTTTCTTTAATCTTTGATGGATGAACATCAAACTGTTTATAAAAGGTATTTTTTTCTATAATATGCTCTTTTAAACTTTCCCAATTATCTTTCACATATTGGACGACCTCTTCTTTTGTAGCATATGGCTTTATTATTAAAAACACACTATTGAAGTGTAAGGAAAGTAATTTTACGGTTTCCTTATTGAAAATATAATTTTTACCAAAAGGACCCTCATTTTTACCTTTCATGTTGTTTCTGTTTGGTGAAAAATGATTAACTCCTATATATCTACAATTTGTACATGTTATTTTACTTTTTATATATTGATTTATCCCATATTTACCCAAAAATAAGTATTTTTCAATAAAATGTCCAAAAATGTGCTCATCTAGTAGATCAAGTCCCCAAAATCTGTCCGTTAATTCAAAAGTTTTTGGAAATAATTTTGACAGAAATTTATTCTTCTTAAACAAAATGTTTTGAGTAAATATCTGATCATGGTTTGCTATGCCTTTTATAAGCCACAAAACCATTCTCATATATCTTTCTTTCTGATTTCCTTTTGTCTTGATGTATGTTTTAATAACTTCAGCTTTATTTTTATCGTCAATTGCAACGTTCTTTTTAATTGAATAATCATCTAAAAACGATAAAAATGATAAGACTTCTTGTTCTTCGGCATCCATTTTCCCGAGAAAATATTCTGCTAACTCAACTTCATTTTCAAAACCATTTTCTGGTATTTTTAATTCTTTTCGTGTATTTTTTACAGCATCTAAAAAACCATCTTTTATAATTAACTTATCAAACAATATATTAAATTTTTTTTCAAAATATTCAGTTGAGTATTTTTTCATACTTATTTTTATTCTCATTTGGTGCACATTGTGAACTTTGTGCACTTTACACGAGGTTATTCTACCATTTTTGGCTTATTTTTCAATCTTTGGTATACTTAAAATGCTGACAGATAAATATTAAAATTGCATTCATTAGAAACGAGTTTTCGCCGTTAATCGTGACCAGTATTGGCATTCCAATATGAGGAAACATGATTGACGGTGAATGCCGTTTGTCTGTCAGCACCTCATTATTGGGGTGCCTATTTTGTTTTTAGGCATCCTTGAGATGCTTATGGCAAATAAAACAGAACAAGAACTTAATAATTTAATTTCTGAATTAAAATCAGAAATAATAACTTTAAAAAAGGATTTAAAAACTAAGGTAAAATATGGTCTTACTTTTGAGCGTAAAACAGAAAAAGTTGTTGAAGAGTGTGAAAATAAACTCCCTGTTCTTAAAGAGGTTGTTGGGAAAAAAGTTGAAACAGATAAGACTAAACCAGTAAATATCCTTATTGAAGGAGACAATTATCACTCACTCCAAGTTTTAAATTATACCCATCAAAACAAAGTTGATTTTATATACATAGACCCCCCATATAATCGTGGAGGCGATTTTATTTACAACGATGATTTTATAAAAAAAGAGGATTCCTATAAACATAGCATGTGGCTATCTTTTATGGAAAAAAGACTTTTACTCTCTAGAGATTTACTTTCAGAAAACGGAATTATTTTTATATCCATAGATGAACACGAATTTGCTCCTTTAAAACTTTTATGTGATCAAATTTTTACTGATTTTTCCAGTGTTGGTCCAATTTGTTGGCAAAAAGCTAGTGGTGGAGGTAATGCTAAAAAATTAGTGATGGGACATGAATATATAGTATGTTTTTCAAAAAAGGAAAATACTTTAACACAAAAAAACCTAAAACATATTAATAAAAATTATAAGAAATCAAAAAATTATTTAGAAAAAGGTGGAAAAATATTTTTTATAAATGATGACATAATACGAAAATATTTTGGTAAATATCCAGAGGGAGTTGAAAGAAGATGCGAGTACGAAGAACTTCTTAAATATAAAGATTTAAATACCAAGAAAGAGATAGATGAAAAAATTAAAAATGGGGAATATATTTTAAGAAAAAATCCCAATAACCCTAAAAGAAATTTCATTTGTGAATTAGTTGAAATAAGTGATGCTAGGATGGTCCTTTATTCAATAATACAAAATATTTTTAATTCTGAAGGAAAAGATCTTTTACTTGATATGGGATTTGCAGAAAATATGTTTGATTATCCTAAGCCCGTTAATCTAATAAAAATATTACTAGATTCTACTAATAATAAAAATTCTGTAGTATTGGATTTTTTTGCTGGTTCTGGGACTACAGGGCACGCAGTACTTGAGTTAAATAAAGATGGGGGTAATAGACAATTTATACTTTGTACTAATAATGGTGATGAAAAATCAGAACATAAAATTGCTTCTGATATTTGTTATCCCCGTATACAAAAAGCAATTGAAGGTTATGTAAATAAAGATAAAGAAAAAATAAAAGGATTAGGTGGAAATATCAGGTATTTTAAAACAACTTTTATAGATAGAAAGAAAAATAAAGATGAAATGAAATTTAAAATTACTAATGTTTCTACAGAAATACTTTGTCTTAAAGAAGGCATTTTTGATGTCATTGAAGAAATTGGTGATGAATATTCTCCAACTTATAAAATAGTAAAAGGTTATACAAAAGATGGTCCAAAAGTAATGGGTATTTATTTTGATATTAATGATAAAAAATTAGATGAAATGAGAAAAAAACTTCTTAAATATAAGGAAGATAAGGTCGCTTATATTTTCTCACTTTCAGATGAAACTTTAGATATAAACCACAATGATTGGCTTCAAATAAAAATAGAACCAATTCCAGAAAAAATTCTAAAAGTTTATGAATATGTTTATAAATTAAATAAAAAATAAATATGAAAACAACTCAAATAGAATATCAAGTAAATGCTATTCAAAATCTATCCACAGAGATAATTAATTTTTTGTCTAAAAATACGAAAGATAGAATGCTAACTGTCCTAAAGGCTCCCACAGGTAGTGGCAAGACCTATATGGCTTCACAAATCATAGATAAAATAGGCTCTAGTGTAAAAAACACTACTTTTATATGGCTTTCTATTGGTACAGGGAATATTCATATACAAAGCAAAGAATCACTGGAAAGATATTATGGGGAATCTCCTAAGGTAAGAACTATTGAATATATTTGTTCTGGATCTCAGACTTCTTTAAGAGAAGGAGAGGTTTTAGTAATTAACTGGGAAAAAATACGAACAAAAGATAAGAAAGGAGAATGGAAAAACATTGTAATGAAAGATGGAGATAGTATTAATTTTAGAGAAATATTAGATAATACTATAAACGATGGGACTAGAATTATTTTAATAATAGATGAATCTCATCTTTCTCTTGATTCTGAGCGTGGAAAAGAAATTGTTGAGCTTATTAAGCCAAGTATAACATTAGAAATTAGTGCAACACCTAAAATAAAAGCTAGTGGTGAATATAAAATTACTTGGAATGAAGAAGTAAAGCCGAAAGATGTTATTGAAAGTGGAATGATTAAAGATCAGATTATTGTTAATGAAAATATTATTTCAAAAAAAGATGCCGAAGTTAGTTCTTCTGAGGTCCTTAAACAAGCTTTCTTAAAGAGAAAAGAATTAAAGGAGTTATATGAAAAAGAAGAAACCAATATAAATCCGTTGGTTTTGATTCAAGTTGCTAATGCTGAAGAAGGTGATGTAAAGATTGAAGAGATTGAAAGATTTTTAGAAAATGAAAATATTAATAAAGATAATAAGAAATTAGCAATTTGGCTTAGCGAAGATAAAGATAAAATAAATCTTGATGGTATTAGAGAAAATGATGCTAAGCAAGAGTTTTTAATTTTCAAAGAGGCAGTTGCAACAGGTTGGGATTGTCCAAGAGCTCAAATTCTTGTTAAATATAGAGAAACTAAAAGTGAAATATTTAAAATTCAGGTTATTGGAAGAGTACTTAGAATGCCAGAGCAAAAACACTATAAGGATTCGTTAGCTTTAAATAAATGTTATATATATACCAATCAAGGAGAAGCTGAGATTGATATTGAAAATTATAATCCAAATATACTAGGTGATTTATGCATTACAAGAGATATTAGTTATAAACCATTAAAATTACTGTCTTATTATCGTAGCCGTGCCGATTATCAAGATATAAAAGCTGATTTTCATCCTATATTTGCTAATAAATTAGAAGAACAACTAAGCCTTAAAGATGGTGATAAAAAACAAAATATGGCTAAGTTAAAGACTAAAAAGTTTAATTTTTCAGATGTAGTTAAATTAAATATTTTTAATGAGACCGAGATAAATACTGAAAGCATTGATATTATGGACCATATTGAAGGTGGCTCACAAAATGTTATCGCTATTGATAGTGAAATTTACTTACTTTTTCGAAAAGAAATGAAAAATAACATACATCCATTCACTAACGTAGTAAGGTCAACAGATATGCTTTGTAGCTCTTGGTATAATTTTTGTAGTTTGTATTTATTTGAGAACATTAGAGATAATATTATATTTGCCCAAAAATTATTTTTAAATAATAAAGATATCTTGGTCCCGATTTTGAAAAAATCAGTAAAAGAATATGAAGAAAAAAAGATAAGAAAATCTGACAAGGAAAGAGATGTCTACAAAATAGATTATGAAATTAAAGAAGTAGATTATCTTTCTAGTAAAGAGTATGAGAAAGTAAAATCTGAAAGATGTTTAATGAGCCCTTGTTATCTGAAGATAAATAGGTCAGAACCAGAAAGAGAATTTGAAAAATATATTGATAAACAGTCTAATGTAAAATGGTGGTATAAAAATAGTACTTTAAGTGCTGAATATTTTGGTATTCGTTATGAATATGATAATGAAGATGGAGAAGATAAGATTCATACTGCTTATCCTGATTATATAGTTCAGTATACAAATGGGCGTATTGGTATTTTTGAAACTAAAGATAAAGATGATCCAGATCATCAAACTTGGACTAAAGCGAAAGCTGAAGCAGTAGTAAAGTATATAGAAACAGAAAACAAGAAAGGTAAAAATCTGTTTGGTGGTATTGTTGTAAATAAGGATGAAAACTATTCATCAAAGGAATGGAAACTTAATGATAAATTAAAATTTAGTCTTTATAATGAAAAAGATTGGGTGAGTATATAATTTTATGCAAATCTCAGATAAACATTTCGCTGAGTTTAAAAGAATCTATAAGGAAGAGTTTGGTGAGGAAGAATTTAATAAAAGAACTGAGCAAGAACTTTTTGAAGAAGCTACAAAACTAAAATCTTTAATGGAGATAGTATATAAACATCAAAACTCGCCAGATAATCAATCAAAAATAGATAAAGCTTACGACATATTATTTGAAGAGACTTTAAAGACATATAGGGGGGAGGGTCCCATAAAAGAAGGGTAAAAATAAAGTCTGGATAGACCCATCCGCACACACTAAAAATTAATGAAAAGTAATGATTTTATCTGTTTTTATATGATATGGCTAAACATGTTGATTCTCCTTTAATTATGGTTTTTTATGGTATAAATTGGGGGTAAAAAGTGGTAAAACATTAAACATTACTACACACACTCTATACTCAGGAACAGCGTAATAACAGCATAAAACTGCATATATCTGTGAACTAGTGAACATCGTGAACAATATAGTGGTACACACTGTGGGGGAAATGTGATAATATAAATTTATGGGAAAAATAGAATTAAAAAATAGAAAAGGACAAAAAATAGTTGGAGTGCTTGAAAAACCAGAAGGTAAAATTAAGGGTACCTGTGTAGTCCAGCATGGATGGGGGGGCAATAGAAATAAATTAACAGTTCAGGCAATAAAAAATTCTTTTTTGGAATCAGGCTTTCAAACATTTAATTTTGATACAACTAATTCATTTGGAGAAAGTGATGGGGATTTTGAAAAATCTACCTTAGGTCTTTTTTATGAGGATTTAGAGGATGTAGTAAAATGGGTCCAAAAACAAGAATGGTTTATTGGTCCACTTGCTTTAACAGGTCATTCTAAGGGTGGATATTCAATTTTGAAATATGCCGAAGAATATCCAGAAGAAGTTTCTTATGTTGTGCCTATTGCTCCAGTGGTCTCAGGTAAACTTTCTTTTGAAAAATATGAAAAGAATAATCCAGAAGAATTAGAGAAATGGAAAAAGGATGGTTTCCGTATAAGAGTGGGCAAAGAAGGAAATATAAGAAAAGAACTTTTTTATCAATTTGAAGAAAGATTAAATCATGATCTAATTCCTAAGGCTAAAAATTTAACAATGCCTATTTTGATAATTGTTGGCTCTAAAGATGATAGTTGTCCACTAGAACATCAAGAAATACTTTTTAATGCAATTCCTGATGGAAATAAAACACTGGAAGTTATCGAAGGAGCACCTCATTCTTATAATGAAGTTTCTGAACAAGAAAAATGTAAGTCTTTAATAAAAGAGTGGTTGTTAAAATTTATATAATAATTTATGGAAAATTTAGATATTGTTGATGAAAATAATGTATTAACTGGAGAAAAAAGATTACGTTCCGAAGTGCATTCACAAGGATTATGGCATAGAACAGTGCATATTTATCTTTTTAAGATTATTGATAATGAAATATATTTTCTTGTTCACTTAAGAGCTAAAAATAAAGATTTACATCCAAATTGTTGGGATACCCGTTTTGGTGGGCATATAAAAAGTGGAGGAAGTATTGAAGAAGGAATTAAAAGTGAGTTAATGGAGGAAGTTGGATTAGAATTAGAGAAAGACAGCTTAATCCAAGGAGAAGTTTATAAGAGAGATAAATATCCTAATAGAGAATTTACTCATTCTTTTTATTATAGATTTGATGGAAACATAACTACCTTAAAATTTAATGATGGTGAGGTCCAAGAAATAAAATGGATGAAAGTAACTGATATTCTAGAATCAATGGAGAAGAATCCAGATATTTGGTCAGGAGGAATGACTGGGCTTAATCAAGTTTGGGAGGTCTTAAAATCTAAATTAATATAGTGTTTGGTAGTGTGGGGGATATTAGCCTTTTATTATTTCTATTCGAACATCATCCCAAGTTCGGAGCAAAATTTTGAGCCTTATTTTATAAGGGTCGTTCAGACTCTGAGAGTCTTCAGACTCGAATGAGTTATTTTTGCTACCTTTGTAGAAGTTCGAATCTATAGTATAATTTAAATATGAATC
>Ga0172368_10006911_pt1 | contig 12037 bp, 1 predicted proteins | sample Lak11m_FD_114540 | JGI IMG/M metagenome (GOLD analysis project Ga0172368, IMG submission 114540) | Freshwater microbial communities from Kabuno Bay, South-Kivu, Congo - kab_022012_11m | ecosystem: Environmental > Aquatic > Freshwater > Lake | place: Democratic Republic of the Congo: South-Kivu...
CCGACAAAATAACCTTCTTTGGCCAGGCTGATTGCCTCCTGGCCCGTAGTCACCCGGTGCAGCTTATACTCCGGATTTATCAGGCCGTTCTTTATGGCCTTAAACGTATTATCATCGTCCTCAACAACCAGGATATTGAATTCACGCGCTTTTACTTCATTCTTCATAACATAATCCTCCGGCTTTTAATTTTCAGTCAAATCCTCAACCCAAATCTTTTCCAGCTCTTCCAGGTTCCTTATTTTATATACGCCTTTAAGCGATTGCTCCCAATCCGGTTCATCCCGCATAGAACGGCAAAAATCCACAAATTTGTTCCTGCCGAACCTTCTTAAAAGAAAATCCACCAGGCTTGCCGCCTCATTATAAAAAATAAATGGTATAATTACGCTGGAATCCTTGATTTCAGACAGGTCATCCAGATGCGTGTATAATTTCAGATTTACCAGGCATTTAGCGGTTGCCAGGCGCTCTTTGCTTTCATACTCCTGCATGCAGGCAACCCCCTCGTCAAGCCAGAGGGGCAGGGCCTTGTTATAGCCGACAAACTCCCTGAATATGATATGGCCCATCTCATGCGGCAGTATCGTGTCAAAGAGCATCTCCTGCCACATGTATGTGCTGATTTCCTTTTTAGTAACCTGAACGCTTCCCCTTGACCAGCCAATAACCCCTGTTGTGCCTAAATATGTTTCCTCGTCGGGATAGAGGTAAATTTTACAGCGGTTATCCCAAACCCAGAAATCAAATCTTACAAACCCCAGGTATTCGGTAATATTCTTATAACAACGTTCGGCTTCCCTGACCAGCCGATTGATATAATCAGCAGATGCATCCTGGTAATAAATGACAAAATGCTTGCTTTTTTCTTCATTATTCCAGTTAATCCCGGCGGCATCTGCTTGCAGGGGAGCAAATAATAAACCGGTTAATAATGCCCAGTTAACCCAGGTTTTATTCTTTATACGCATAATATTCCATTAAAATTTTACCACATTAAAAATCTTAAATCAAGCACCTTTAGGTTTTATCCAACGAAGTCCTTGCGAGCTTTAGCGAGCAAGGGCAAGCACCTTATACCAGCGTGAGTCCTGCCGGGTTTACAGCGACTATTAAAATTCCGGGGACGTTTCTATTTTTTCAAACATTTGAATAGGTAAAGTAGAAACGTCCCCGGATATTAATCTGCAGGCTCTTCCGTCTTCTCGGCCTTTTTCTCGGTCTGGGCCATTTTTGCCTGTTTATGCCATATGATGAAAAGCCCGAATGAAAGCGCCGCCAGGAAAGCAACCACCAGCAGGATTATCCACCAGCTGGTCTTGACAAATACCTTGTTAAACGCCAGGCCTACGGCGGGCTTGGCCTGAAGCAGCATAGCTTCCACTCTGGCAAGGTCCTCTTTGATTGTATTTAAAATCTGCATATTTGCTCTATAGGCGGCAATGTGGGCGTCGGGTAATGCCTCCATGGCTTTCTTCTGCGCCTCTAATATCTGGTCAACTCTTGTCTGGATAGACTCCTTTATAACAGCGGCCTTGCTATAGAAAGAGCTCCCCTTTAGATCCAGGAGCATCTCGTTAATTCTTTCGATCGTTGCATTCAATTCTTTTTCGGAGATTACCCACACATCTTTAAGCTCTATCTGGCGCTTAGCCGTTTCTCCTGGGCCGAGGGTAAACTCCTTAAACACATAATACAGGTTCTCCTGGACATCATAGCTGACGGAAAGGTCCCCTAAATTCACGATATCTTCAGGCTTACTCTCGACGGGCAAATAAGCCTTAAGCATTGCAGTCTGGCTCTTTGTGGTTGAAGGGTTGACTACCATCGCGTTCATTAAAATACTGCCCGGCTCAAGCCAGCTCTTATTTATAGGTTTATCATTGGTTCTCTGGATTATCTCGCTGGTCAGTTCCGTTGCCGCTTTAATCTCCAGGGTCTTCTTCTTAAGGTAACTTACATCCTCCCGGCCTTTTTCGGATACATCAATCATCTTGTCTATTTTGACACTCTGCTGTTTAGCTATCTCTTTCATCTTACCCGAAGCCGCGGATAGCTGCTCAAAAACAGTCTTCTGGATGTCGTTAGTCAACTCGGAGATCTTATTGCTCATTGAACCCAGGTCGGTCATTGTGCCGACGATCTTTTCGATACTGGAGCTGACGACACCAATACTGGTAGACAAACTCTTCATCTGGTCGGTGTCGATATTGGATAACTGCGACATAGCTACAACCGCGGCGCTATTGATATCTTCCAGGTCTGCCTTTACCACCTCGATGCTTATTCCGTCAATTGTTCCATAGGTTGATTCTGAACAAACAATAGAGAATGACCCTGTGCCCCAGGCGGTTAAGAAAGTAAGGTCGTATTCATAAACCCCGGTTTCCTCTATTTCTTTCATCTCCCCTTTAGTTACACGCTGGGTATTCTCCGGGTCATATACATCTATCTCCGGGGTTAATCCGGAATCAACCTTATATTTGATCTTTAAGGTCTTTCCTGATTTTATGAAACTCTCCTCATTTATTATACGGCTGGAAGACTCCCGGCTGAGGTTCTCCTTTACCGTAGTAGCGGCTGTATTAACCGCCGACTTGGTCTCTTCTCCGATAACCGTAACCTTCTGCTCTATTGACTGCTGGGCGCTGGTTATTGCCGCCTGTGTTGCCGCCGCCGTTGTTTCCACTTTTGATTGCGTTGCCGCCGCCGTTGTTTCCACTTTTTGCTTTATTTGAGCGGAGCTTTCGGCAATCGCCGATGTAATGGTGATGACCCCCGCGGCCAGGTTATCTGATATATTCTTTATCTGCTCGGCGCTGCTTATCTCGAATGTCTTTCCGCCGTAGTGGAAAGCCCCTTCAAACTGGATCCTGAAACGGGCAAAATAACTCTTGTTTGTCTGAAGCCCCGGATGCAGCCACTTTGTCCAGAAGACGCCGCTGGTGTCTGACTGCGAGGCGGTATATTCAAAACTCTTGATCTCCGTATCGTTATCGTCATAAATTATTATTAAACAGCCCTGCAGGCCGCTTACTTCAGTAAGCAGTTTTTCTTCTTCCTGCAGCCAGCATTGTATATTTAAGGTATCGCTGGGCGCGTCATATTTTACCTCGGAATACACTGTCCTTGTTTTTAAAACCAGCATAGTAGCTAACTTTACGGTCACCACTTTACCGTCTGAATCCGCTACCCACGGAGAAGGCTGGACAGTAGCGTCCAAATAAGCGTCTCTTGACCAGGTAGTCTGATAAAGGTGGCCGGGGTAATAATAAAGCACTATGTCGTCGGCATCAACCGCGGGGCTCTTGATAGATTCCGAACAGCTCAAGCCTGTCCTGTCTTCCCATACGGTGTTATTATTAGTTACATCAAGCGAATTCACGCTTAAGCCGTCCAAATCACCCACTAAACCATCGGCATCAATAACATTCCAGGTAACCTTATAATAGCTTATCGTATATTGCCTGCTGGTATAGACCGCCGCGTCCGTCGCATCTTCTACCTTAAAATATACGCTGCTGTTAGGAGAACGGTCGATAAGCACGGCGTCAGGTATCGTCCATATATAATAGCCGTTATTAGTGGTATTTAATGCTATGTTATTCCAGGTAGTGCCGCCATTCTTTGAATAATACAGGTTTACTTTATTAATCGTGCCTTTGGTATCCCATTCTATCATCTGATCCTGACCCACAAAAAGCTTTGTTGCCGCGGCAGGGCTGGTAATAGAAACTGAACCCATTATCTTGAATGGGTCTGAAATCCCCGTGATAAAAGACCACCTGTTATTGGTAATCCTGAATTTTACCTGGGCGGAATGCACATCGGGAACCGTCCAATTTTCATATGAACCGTCATTTTGCGTAGAAGCCGCTATCAGGACCCATTCAGGGTTATCCCCGATACCATACTCAAGGCGTATAGTGTTGGCAGGGTCATTGCTGCATTCGGAATACATACCAATACCCTGCCAGGTTATTGTATGGGTATTGCCGAAGACCAAAGGAGCTGCCGGTACGGCAATATCGAAACCGGGCAAAGAAAGCTTGAAAGACGCTGATACCGCCGAAACAACCTGGCCGAAGGTAGCCTGGGAATTTAAATCAGTAATCTTGATCCATCCGGTATCCGAGACATAATCGCTGAAACTCTCTGTTATATCCCAGCTGTAAGATGTCAAAATACTGTTAGTATCATCTATTATGACCTTGGATGTGAGATTATCCTTAAAATATTCTATCTTTAAGTTATCGCTTACGTTTCCGGTCTTAGTCCAGGTGATCGACTTGCCGGTATCATAAACCGACCATAAATCCGTGGCAACGGGAGAGGTTATAGTTATGACAGGAAGCTTGATCGCGAAATTAGAAAGCGAAGAGCCTCCTCCGTTATTGGTCAGGCCCTGTATCTTAACCCGGCATGTCGAAGCGATAGTATTGGGTATTGTCCATTTATAACTAAGAGATGTGCCGGAAACGGTTATATTGTTTACATAGGTAGTATTGTCTCCCCCGGGGTTCTGGAAGATTACATACGGGTAGGTTGAGCCGCCGTCGACAGAATAGCTTATTTTTATGTCTTTGCCTAAAATACCGGTCTCCGACCAGATAATATCATGCTCTGTCCCGGCAATCCACTCTTCGCCTCCGGCCGGTTGGGAAATAGTCGCTATCGGAGCGGTAATAGAGAATTTGTTGCTTATGCAGGTTAAAGGCAGGCTCGAGCGCATTACCCCCATATCTTCAATCTTGATCTTGACATTATTACTGTAACTGACCGGCACGGTCCAGGCCAGCGTATAAGCGGTAATCGGCCCCGTGATTACAGAGGCTATTTTTTCATCATAAGAATCCACATTATAATCAAAGATCGTATTTGGATAAGTCGCGCCGCCGTCAATTGAATACTTGATCACTAATTTCTTTGTTGCTCCGTCGCCAACGCAGTTCCATTTTATCTCTTTTCCGAAAGAAGCAATCCAGTTATCATTGGCAACCGGGGAGGTAAAGGTAAGCGCGGGCACCGGTACAATGCCGAAGGTACCGGAATCAGCCCTGACATCGCCGCCTACCTGGAACAAATGTATCTTTACGTTGGTAAGAGCGGTAGAAGGACAAGTAAAATCTTTACTGCCGTTATTAGGCGCCGAGTTTGTAATCAATGTTTCCGGGATGCCGTCTGCGGTATAAGTTATCCTTAAAGATGAGCTGCTAAGCGCCTGGCCTTCAGAATTCCACTTTATCTGGTATTTAACCCCCACCACCCACTTATCCGCGGCAATCGGGGCCGTGACATCCAATACGCCGCTGGCGTTGACTTTAAACAAAGCGGATGTATCGGCAATCTCGTCATTATCCAAATTCGTTATTATTATTACGGCTGTCGCGGTCTGCTCAAGCTGCGCGCCTACTACCCATGGATAGCTATATAGCCATTTTCCTTCAGAGAAGGTCCTGTCTACCTGGCCGCTAAAAATCTCGGTAGTCGTAACCCCGGCATCATCCGAATACGTTATTTTAAACCTGGTGCCTGATTCACCCTGGCCTTCCCAGGTAATATTATTGGTTTCTGTCCTTACCCAGGTAACTCCGATAAGCGGGCTGGTTATTTTAATATAGGCATTTGCTATCTCAAAAGCGTCTGTAACCCCGGTAATTATATTATTATCGAGGTTGGTAACTTTTATTACCACTCCGGGATCGGGAAGGTTTGCCGCCGTCTCTATGGTCCAGTTATAAGACCATTTATCTTCATACCAATGCGCGCCGGCCGCCTTGACAACCTCTCCGGGGCTGACACCCTGTTCAAAGACAGTCGTCCAGGTGCCCTTGGAAAGATACTCAATCTTGAAGTTATTGGAGATTGCCCCCTGCGTGCTCCACTCGATTATATTGGCGCTGCCGACAGCCCATTTAACAGCCGCGATAGGCGAAGTAAAACCGATGAATCCTCCGGAAGGCCTCACGCTAAACTGCCCGGAAGTTGCGGTGACATCGGTATATAACGTATCCGTGCAGGAAACCCTGATATAAGCAACCTCTGAAAGCATGCTTGAATCTACCGATAATTCAAAATACAGATTGTTCTCCGCGTCTTTCTGCGCCAGGCCTTCATGGACGTTTATAACCGAATTGAAATCAGCGGTTGTAGAGAATTGCGCCAGCCAGTGGCTGCTGGTTCTGGAGATATCCCCTCCCGTAACCTGCCATTTAATAACCTTGGTATCTCCGACTGAATAAACATACCCTGCCGCGGGCGTAACAAATTGTATCTGCGCGGGCAATATGGCGATTCCCGCGTGTTCGCCTTTGTCAACAACGTTGTTTCCTGAATCCTTTATAGTCACCCTGAAAATACCCGTTGTCTGCGAATATTTCGGGTTTATGATACCAGCTATCTTCAGGCTTACATTAGCCGAAGTCGTGACTCCGGAATTTAAAGATACACTTAGCGTGCTTGCCGATACAGTTAAACTGCCTTCCGGGCTGCTCAATGTGGAATTACTTAAATCATAATCACTATCAAAAGCAATTTCAATCTTGCTTGTAATCGGGATATTGTGCGCCGCTACAAAATCAATGGTATATTCCGTAGTTGAGCCGGAATAAACATCCGGGCTGCTCACAGCGCTTATGGCTAATGTTCCGGAAGTAATAGCCAGGCCGGCAATAGTGCCCGTATCAATACTCTGTTCCCCGGTATACATAGTAGTAATCACAAAATTAGCGGTAGTCTGCTCGTAAGACGGGTTGGTAAGCCCGCCTACCTCCACGCTCATTGCCCCTGTGAATGCCGAATTTAGTTTGAATAAAAGATACCCATCCTGGCTGCCTGCTTCTGTAAGCAAGGTCAGGTTGGCCCCGGTAGAACTCTTAATATAAGGAGCTACAACTATATAATCGCTGTCCAAAGTAATCTTGATATAACCATCCTGGGGGATCGTATGCGTGGCATTAAGGTCAAATGTCAATTTTGTATCCGCGTTAAGCACGCTGAATGAACTGGCATTTACGGCTAAACCGGTCAAGGCGCCTACCGTAATATCGCGCCCCGCGGCCGTACCTGAATCCAAAGCGTTATTTGAAGAATCATATGTCCTTACGAGGAAATTTTCCGTTGTCTGCGCGTATCCGGGGTTCCTGAAAGTGCCCATGGTTAAGCTGACAGCCTGGTTAGCCGGAATTGCCGTTCCTAAAGTTACGGTAATAATATTTTCGCTTACCGCGGCTGTTGAGCCGGGATTACCTAACACAGTGCCGTCTAACATGAGCCCGTAATCAGAATCAAAAGTGATCTTAATCTTGCCTCCGACGCCTACGGCATTTATAGTGGTAAACGCGATAGTATAACTTGTCTGTGCTCCGGCTACATAGTTGCCTCCGGCGGCGCTGACACTTACCCCTGAAAGCTGGCCCGCGGTAATCTCAACTCCGGCAGCCGTGCCGGAATCAATGCCGTTCTGATTAACCGCCTGCGTATTAATTGCGAAATTATCCGTAGTCTGGCTATATGGAGGGTTGGCAATGCCGGCTATAGATATTACTATAGGCGTTCCTGCCGGTTTCGCGCTGTTTGGCTGCAAAGTAAAATATACATCAGTCAGGTTCTTTGTAAAAGAATAACCTGATACCAGGTATAAGTATGCCGAGCCTATATTAAAATCATTGTCCAGGTCTATTTTAATATAGCCGCCGGCAGGAATTGGATGCGCGGGTGTAAAAGTGAAGGTATAAATCGACTGGGCATTTACCTGCAGGCTGTTCGAACTGACGCTTACAGCGCCTAAAACTCCCGGCTCAAAAGTTAAGCCGGCTGCGCTGCCTTCATCTATTAATCCATCCTCGGCATTCTTGGCCTTAATACTAAAATTAGCCGCGGTCTTGACGTATGACGGGTTGATTATATTAGCTACCGCCAGCGATACATTGTCTGAAGCAAAAACCTGTTCACCCAAAGTAATAACCAGCTCTGTTCCGCTGACTGCCACGGTAGAGCCGGTATTGCCGGATACATCAGCAGCCTGGACCGATGCCAGGTTATAATCGGGGTCTAAAGTTATGGCTACTTTGCCTCCTACCGCGATGGCGTGGTCTGCCGTAAACCCAAAGGTATATGTGGCTGTTTCGGCGATCTTGGAATTAGTTGTCGTTACTGAAAGGTTGCTTAAAGCGCCCGCGGTAGTGGTAATCCCCGCGATGGTGCCGGTATCAATATTTTGCTGCGCGGGCAGCTGCGTGGCTACCGTAAAATTAGCGGTTGTCTGTACATAGCCGGGGTTCCTTATGCCGCTTATTTGTATTGTGCAATTTCCGCTGCGCTCCTGGGTAGTCCTGATTAATAAATAATCCGCCCCCTTAGATGATATCAAATATTGCGGGCTCTGGTTAACCGCGTTATCCAGGGAATAATCCGCGTCAAAACCTATTCTAACATATCCGTTGACGGGAATAGTATGCTGGCAGGTAAAATTAAAGGTATATGCCGCAGTCTCGCTTGTGCCCATTACCTCATAAGAGGTAGCAGAGGCGGAAAGCCCGCTTAATGCGCCGGCCAGGATGACCTTTCCGGCTATTGTTCCTTCATCCAAAGAAGTACCCGTGGAATCTTTGGTAACCAGAGAATACGCATCCGTAGTCTGCGCCCCCGGATTCTTGATATTAGGAATTACCAAAGAACAAGCTTCCCCTACCTGCAATTGAGTATTTAAAGTAATTACTAAAATATTTCCGGCTACTGTTACGCTGGCATCATAGCCTGTGACACTGGTAACTCCGGTAAGCACATAGTCGGCATCGAATGTAATCTCAACTCTGCCGCCTGCCTCTATCGTATTAATCGGGACAAAGCTCACCGTGTAAGTAGCTGTCTGGGTAGCTACCAGGTTGCTTGCCGAAATAGACGCTGACTGCATAGGCGCCGGCGATATATGCAGGCTTGAGCTTATGCCGGTATCTATTGTGGCATTGGCCGCGGTCTTGGTAGCCAGGGTAAAGTTGACGTCCATTGAGCGGCCGGGATTATCAATGCTGCCTAATCTAAGCGTGTACGCCGTTCCGGCTGCCAAAGCGGATTTAGCCTTAACCACTACATAATTAGCGGACTTTTCGGATATTTCAAATGTGGCGTTGGTCGGAGACATTACATAAGCAATATTAGCATCGTATAGCGAGTTTAAATCAATTCTTAAATAACCATTTACTTCTACGTTATGAGCAGGGGTAAAACTAAAAGTATAATCTGTCCTGGCGCCTGCTATTGAGCTGCCCGCTATTACGCTAATACCGCTTAATGCGCCGGCTGTAGTTGTTATGCCCGCGGCCGCGCCCTCATCCGTGATTGCCCCTAAAGCGGTCCTGGTCTGCAGTATAAAAGCCGAGGTTATCTGCACATAAGCGGGGTTCTTGATATTAGATATGGCTAAAGAAACGGTAGAGGAAGCGGCAACTCCCGTAGAAAGGATAATATTTATTTTCTTTCCAACCAGGTCCACAGCTTCAATAGCAGGAGTGCCGCTGCCGGAGATATCCTGGGAACCCACGGATACCAAGCTCAGGTCATAATCCGCGTCAAATGTGATGATTATCTTGCCTTCCGCTTCTATGGCATGCGTGGGCTTAAAGCTGAAATTGTACACGCTGGTTGCGCTTATCAACGAATCAACCGCGGCCGCGGATGTTAATGTCAGGACACCGGGAGTAATATTGAGGCTTTCCGTAGTCCCGGTATCGATCACTTTATTGTCGGCAAGCTGGGTTGTGATAACAAAAGGATCCGCTGCCTGGACATACGACGGATTTACTATGTTGCCTAACTGTAATATATTTGAGCCTATAAGCTGGGCAGTCCTCTTAAGCAGGATAAAGTTACTCTGTTTATCGGATATAACATAACCTTCGCTTAAGATATTGGCATTGGCAAACGAATAGTCGCTGTCAAAAGCCAGTTTCACATAACCATTAACCGGCACAGTGTGGGCTACCGTAAAGTTAAAACTATAGGTTGAGTTTTTGCTTATCTCGGTTGAACCTGCTGTTACCGATAGGCCTGTCAGGGAGCCGGCAATTATAGTAACTCCGGCAGCTGTCCCCTGGTCAAGCTCTCTATTCGTTGAATCTCTGGTAAGGAGGGCAAAACCATCTACGGTCTGGACGCCCGGGTTCTTGATATTAGACATGACAACTGAAACCGCTGTTTGCGTGCCGATTACGGTATTGGTGGTTAATATTAATTTGCTGCCGCTTAATTCCATACTTGCGGCCAGCGGCGTTGAGCCGCCCACTAAACCTGAAGCATATGTAGTTTGAGTCAGGTCGTATTCGGAGTCAAAAGTTATCTCGATCTTGCCGCCTAAGCCTATCGAGTTAACAGTAGTAAACCCGAATGTGTATGAAGTAACATTCAAAGCGACAGTGCTGGCGGCGCTTACGGATATAGCGGTCATGGGAGCTGCCAGCGTGCTTATAGCAGGAGAAACAGCCGTATCAACGGTATTCTGGGTAATATTCTGGGTGGTGATAGTAAAGGTGACTTGTTTTACGGAACCGGGGTTGACAATAGAGCCTATAACCACGCTTTGCGCCGTGCCGGCAGGCAGCGCCTTTAACGCATTAAGGGTTATACGGTTAGCTGACCTGGATAATAAACTAAATGTGTCAAGCGGGCTGATTACATAACCTGCCCCGGCATTATAGGCAGAATCAAAATCTATGACCACATATCCTCCCACGTTAATAGCATGAGCGGGCGTAAAATTAAACGTGTAATTTGTGGTATAGCCTGCCACAAGGGAATCAGCGCTTGCCGATACCCCGGTTAAGGCGCCGGCAGTTATGGCTACTCCGGCTGCGCTGCCCTGGTTAATTATCCTGTCTTGGTCATCTCTTGTCTGTATGGTAAAATTGGTTGTGGTTTGCACAAAAGCGGGATTTTTGACATTAGAGATAAGTATATTCTCTTCTGTCCCGCCAACCAGTTCATAGCCTAAAGTTATAATCAGGGTCTTGGAGCTTACCGCAACTGTCGCGCTGCCGCCGTTACAGGCAACATCGCCTGCCGATACCTCGCCGACATTATAATCATTATCAAAAGTTATCCTGATCTTGCCGTTCATGGGCACGTTATGCTGAGGAGTAACAACAAAAGTATAATCGCTTTGGCTGCTTACTTCGCTTTGCGCGGCGCTGGCGGATGCGCCTATTAAAGAAGCGGCGGTAATCGTAATGCCGCCGCAGGTGCCCATATCGATTGTATCCCCGCTTGAGGTTTGCGTAATTATGGTAAAGCCTGAAGTATTCAACACATAAGCAGGATTGATTATATTCCTTAAAGTTATGCTGGCAGAACCCAGCCTCTCTTCGGAATTCTGCAGCTTGAGATAATTACTGCCCCTGGTTATTAACGAATATCCAGATGTTAAAACTATAGCTGTACTTAAACCATAGGCGGAATCAAAATCTATCTCTACATATCCGCCTGCGGGTAAATTATGTTCGCCGGTGAAAGCGAATGTGTAATCCGTGCTCTTAGCCACTTCGGTAGAAACCGGCGTAGCTGAAACGGCAGACAAAGCCCCTGCCGTAATATTAATGCCGGCTATTACTCCGTTATCCAATATGCCGCCTGAGGCGTTCTTGGTATCTATCGTAAAGGCGCCTGTTGTCTGCACATAAGCGGGGTTCTTTATATTATTAATAGTTAACGCAACGGAGGCTCCTGCCGAGACTGAAGCGCCCGTGGTCACGATCAGCTTATTATTGCTTACAGCTACGGTTGAATTGGCGATTCCGGATACATCAAAAGCGGCTACGGAAGCAAGGACATAATCCACGTCAAAAGTTATCTCAACTTTTCCTCCCGCGGCAATAGCGTGCACTGTGGTAAAGCCAAAGGTATAGCTTGTGAAAGCGCCGGCTTGCGTGGAAACCTGGCTAACTGAACGGCCGGTCAATAGCCCGGCAGTAGTGGTGATACCGGCGGCATTCCCTATATCTATGTTCTTTTGAGCGGAATTCTGCGTAGTAATTGAGAAAACATC
>Ga0172368_10006913_pt1 | contig 12035 bp, 6 predicted proteins | sample Lak11m_FD_114540 | JGI IMG/M metagenome (GOLD analysis project Ga0172368, IMG submission 114540) | Freshwater microbial communities from Kabuno Bay, South-Kivu, Congo - kab_022012_11m | ecosystem: Environmental > Aquatic > Freshwater > Lake | place: Democratic Republic of the Congo: South-Kivu...
CCCCGAGGGGAGCGGAGCGCGCAGCTCTTTCTTTTGCGCGCGGAGCGGACACGAGGGGCCGGCTCCGTTGCCGCCGCCATGCAAGTACTTATGCGACGATTAATACTCAAGCCCGGAGGCGCCGATGGATCTTCGCCCGCACCGCGAGCAGACACGCGCCCGCGCACCCGCCGCGGGCCTGAAGACGTGGGACGACTTCGTCCGTCTGGAAGAGGACGACCTGCGCGAACTGATCGACGGCAAGTTCGTGGAGATCGAGGTGCCGACCGACCTGCACGAGTGGATCGTCCTGATGATGGGCCGCCTGCTCCTGAACTGGGCGCTTTCCCGGAAGGCCGGCATCGCCTTCGCGTCCGGCTACAAGGTCCGCATCAGCGCCCGTCGCGGCGTGATGCCCGACGTCCAGTTCTATCGCAAGGCAATCCGGCCCGGCGAGACCGCCAGGGGCTCATCCGCGGCTGCCCCGACGTGGTGGTCGATGTCGTCTCGCCCACCGGCGTGTGTTACGATCGCGTCACGAAGCCCGGCTACTACAAGTCGATCGGCGTGCCGGAGTACTGGCTCGTCGACCCGGAGCACCGCACGTTCGAGCGCCTCGTCCTGAAGGGCGCCGACTACAGCATCGTCGACCGCTGCAGGAGGACGCGGTGTTCCGGCCGCGCGGGTTCGAAGGGCTGGGAATCCCGCTCGCCGAGTTGTGGACGATTCCAGAGTAGGGACCCGGCGCCCACGCGGACCGGCACAGCCGAATTCAGCGCAGCCCCTGCTCGATCGCCGCCAGATCCGGGTCTTTCACGCCTTCCTGCTTCGCCCGGATCAGGTACACGGTGAGGAACATGCGCGCCCGCATGCCGGCGGACGGATCGTCGGCGGACGCGAGCGACCACGCTAGGCCCAGGTTCTTGCCGAAGTGCGGCAGGTGATCGGGTGAGCGGCGGTAGGCGAAGTCCAGCAGCGCGATGATTTCCTGCAGCGCCGCCCGCCGGTCGGAGTCCGCGACCGGGTGCGCCTGCAGGTGCGCGATGCCCCACGACGCCGTGCGGCTGAACAGCTCCGCCGCGTCGCCCAGCAGCGCGCGCTCCCAGGATCCGTCCAGCGTCGGAACGTCCTGGTCGAACAGCGCGGTCATCGGCCAGAGCGCCGCCCGGCTCGTGCGCAGCGCAGCCAGGAACTCGCGGGCGCCCGGCCGCACGATTTCCTGCAGCGGACCGGCCGGGACCAGCTCGTACCGGCCCGCCAGCGAGTCGTCGCCCTCCTTCAGCGAGCCCGCCACGAAGATCCGGAACTTCGGCAGATTCGCGTCCACGAAGGCGCGCATCGAGTATCCATCGGGCTCGAACGGATGGTATTTCGCCGCGGGAATCGCGACGTCCGGCCGGTGGTGCAGCAAGATCTCCTTCATCCAGGGCTTGGTCATCATCTCCTGGTCGAGGATGGCAAGGTCCGGTCGCACGCCCTCGCAGGTCTGAAGGTAGCGCGTCGAATTCGCGTACAGGTCGCCGCGGGTGAGCAGAATCGCGCCCGCCGGCACCGCGTCGAGCAGCGCCCGGCCGAAGTCCTGCGGAATGCGGTTGCGGCGGAAGTCCGCCTGCCCGAAGTGGACCGCGAGCGCCACGACGACGGCCCCGGCCGCGATCGCCGCGCGCGCACGCGGGTCCGGAAGCCGGCGGCCCCACGGCGAACGCAGCAGGATGTCGGCCCCGGCCGCCGCCCAGACGAAGACGCTCAGCTCCGGGACGATCAGGAATCGCGCGAAAACCTCGGCATGCAGCGGATCGCCGGGCTGGCGTGCCAGGGGGAAGAAGACCGCCAGGTACAGGGCGAGCAGGACCCACGCGAACAGCACCGGCGGCCGCAGCCGCCGCTCGCGCATTCCTCGCACCGCTCCGATCGCCGCCGGGACCAGCCCGAGAACCAGCAGGTCCCGCGGCAGCAGCGAAAGCATCTGCACCACGTGCGCCGCTACGCCCGCATCGGCATGACGCGCCGCGTCAAGACGGAACGTGCCGTAGTCCTCGCGCAGGAACAGGTGCAGCAGTCCGCGCGGGGTCGCGAGGCTCGCACCGCCCCAGGTGATCCAGGGGTGCTGCGAGCCGCGCACGACGAGGTACAGGTACGGCGTCAGTCCCGGGAGGAAGGCCGGCGCCCATTTCGCGAGCCGCACGAGGCGCGCGGGCGAGGGCCGGTCGAGCACCAGCATGACCGCGAGTCCAGCCGCCGCGACGAAGACGATCGTGTGGTGATGGCTCGCCCCCAGCCCCGTCGTGAGCGCGAATGCCCCGAAAATGCGCGGCTTTGCGTGTTCGGCTGCGCGAATATATTCCACTGTGAGAAGCAGCAGCAGGCACGCCAGCAGCGTGTGGAGCGCGAAGACCTCGGCGGCGACGGCCTGCAGCCAGGTCTGGCGGGAGAACGCGAGCAGCCCCGTGGCCAGCACGGCCGCCGCGACGTCGACGCCGGATCGCCGAAGTGCGCGCAGGAACAGCGCCAGCGCGCCCGCGGTGCAGAGCGCGGACAGGAGGTTGACGCCCCGGGCCGGCGTGCCCATGGGCAGGTGCGCGAAGACGCCGGCCAGCATCGTGTAGAGCGGATAGCCCGGCGGATGGGCGGTGCCGAACGAGCAGGCCGCCGCCGTCAGCTCGCCGCTGTCGCCGCCGGGCACCGACGGGTTGAGCGTGAACGCGTACGCTGCGCCGGCGAGGACGACAAGCGCAGCGGGGAGGTGTTTCAACGCAGGCTCCGCATCGGGGACCGGGCCGCCGCCGGCGTCGCGTTCCTCGTCGCCGGGCGTGCCTTCGGCGGGACGCGGCAGCGGCGCGACGCACGTTACCCCGGGTTCCGTCGCGGTCGCTCGCCGGGCACGGTTCCGGGCGCTGCTCGCGGAAGAGCGCCGGGACGTGGTTTTATGACGCGTGCGCCCGCGACCCGGGCGTCAGGCGGCGACGTGCTCGCCGCGGAGGGCCGGTGGCGGCCGTTGCGTCCATTCTGGCGGCATGGCTGGCGGCCGGCACCGTGCTGGCGGGCATCGGCAGCCTCGCGCGCCCCGGCTCGCCTGCGCGCCAAGGCGTCGCGGGCACGTTCTGGCTCGGATGGGCGTGGACGATCGGCGCGCTGGGACTCTGGCATTTCGCGCTCCCGATCGACCTCCGGTTCACGGCGGCGGCCGTCGTCGCAGCAGCTCTCGGATATTGGAGAGGCCGCACCGCATGGGTCGACGTGCTTCGTGACGCGGTGCGTCATCCCGCGCCGTGGATCATGGCGGGTGCGGCCGCCGTCTGGATGGCCGCGCGCGCGCTGGGGGACGACACCAACGGCGACGACGGCTTCTACCATCTGCAGGAGGTGCGCTGGGCGGCCTCGGCGTCGCTGGTGCCCGGACTCGTCAACCTCCAGGCGGGCCATCCGAATCAGGCGTTCCCGCTCTTCGCCGCGGCGATGGAAGCGGGGCCGCTGGCTCATCGAGGGTTCCACGTCGTCAACGGCCTGCTCGTGCTGGCGATGCTCGCCCGCGCCCTGGCCGGGTTGCGGTCGATGCTCGCAGGCGGGCGTCCGGCGGCCGCGGACGTGCTCGCGGCGGGCTTCCTGGCGCCCGCGGTCGACCTGGCGCTGGGGCGCGACCTGACGAGTCTCACCCCGGACGTGGCCGTTTTCGCGGCGGGAGCGGCGTTCGCCGTCGCGGCGATGGAGGTGCTGGAACAGCCGGCCGGACCGGCGGCGCGCGTCGTCGATCTCGCGGTGCTCGGCGGTGCGGCGGTGCTCGCCAAGCAGTCGGCCGCGCCTCTCGTCATCGCCACGGGAGCGTTCGTCGCGGCGGGTGAACTCCGTGCGTCGGTGCGCGGCGGGCGTCCCTCGGCGATGCCCGGGGTCGCGGCGGTCGCCATCCTCTTCACGGGAATGCTCGCGGTGCGCGGAGTCGTCACCACGGGGTTTCCGTTCTGGCCCGCGGCGGTGGCGGGGCTGCCGGTGGACTGGCGCGTCTCGTCCGCTCATGCGGACCGCGAACTGGGCTACCTGCAGGCGCTCGCCCGGGGCACCGCCGAAGGAGCCGGCCTCGCGCAATGGCTCGCCACGCGGGCATCGGAGATCCTCCTGGACAACCGGCGCGTGGTCGTGCCGGCGGGGCTCGCGCTGCTGTTCGGTGCAGGCGCCGCATGGCTGCGGCGGCGGGCCGGTGCGCCGGACGACGCGGGGCTGCCGTTTCGCGTCGCGATGCCGGCCGCCGTCGCGCTCGTGCTGTGGGGGGCGACGCTGCCGGATCCGCGCTATGCGGGCCCTCTGCTCTGGATGCTGCCGGGGCTGGCCGCGGGGCTGGGGGCGTCGCGCCTGCCGGCAGGCTCCGTGGCGAACTACCTGCGCGGGGCGGCCCTGGCGTTCGCGGTGTGCGCCGCGACGCCGTTTCTGGAACCACGCAACCGTACGCTGCCGGCGGCCGCGGGGCCGAGCGCCGCGCGGGTTCCGGAAACAAGCCCCTATCGCACCCGTTCGGGGGATGTCGTGTCCGTGCCGATCGAAGGCACGTGCTGGGACGCGCCGCCGCCCTGCACCGTCATGCCGCGCCCGGGGCTTTCGTTCCGGGTGCCGGGCAATCCGGCGCGGGGGTTACGGTTCGAGCCGGGGCCGGAAGATGCCGCCGCGCGCCGTCCCTAGACCGGTCGCGCAACCCTGCGGATTTCCTGGGTTTTCGGCCCGCGATCCAAGGCAAGGCAGCGGGCGTCGCAGCCGGGCACGCCTGTGCCCGGGCGACCCGGGCACTCGCGTGCCCGGCTGCAAGTTGCCGCGTCCTGCCGCAGATTGCTGTTTCGGCTCACGCCCCGTGCGGCTTTCGCTGCGGGCGGAGCACGATCTCGGTCGGGCACATGCGCGGGGAGCTCGCCAGCACCCACAGCACGGCGGCGGCGACGTCCTCGGGCGAGAGCATGCGCGAGCGCACGTGCTCGTCCAGACCGGGGTTGGTGTCGACGCTGCCGGGCAGGATGGCGCAGACCTTCAGGCCCGACTCGCGCACCTCCTCGAACAGCGACTCGGTGAACCCGATGACGCCGTGCTTGGCCGCCGAGTGGATGGCGGCGCCGGCGAGCGGCCGGCGCCCGGCCAGCGACGCGATGTTCACGACGGCGCCGCCGGCCCCCGCCCGCACCAGCCAGGGCATCGCCGCGCGCGTCGTGGCGATGGTGCCGCGCAGCGTCGTGCCGAGCACGCGGTCGATCTCCTCGTACTGAAGCTCGGAGAACGGCCGCTCCTCGGTGACGCCCGCGTTGTTGACGAGCACGTCCAGGCGCCCGAAACGCTCGGCGGTGCGTTTCACGGCGAGCGCCGCGGCCTCGGCGTCCTGCACGTCCGTGGGCAGCACGAGCGACTCGGTGCCCGCAAGGTCCAGCTCGCGCGCCACCTCCTCCAGCTCCGGGGCGGTGCGCGCCACCAGCGCCACGCGCAGCCCTTCGCCGCCCAGCGCCATCGCGACCGCACGTCCGATGCCGCGCCCCGCGCCCGTCACCAGCGCCACTCTGTCGGTCGAAGCCATGGACAAGCCCTCCGGGAGACGCGGCGACGATACCACCGGCGGGCGACGGCGGGGCCGGACGAAAGCGGCCGCCCCGGCACGGCGCCGGGACGGCCGGATCCATTCAGTATCTTCCGGATCACTTCGCGTAGCGGGCTCCGGCCTCCTCGGCGGCCTTCATCAGGCGGCCGGCGAGCTCGGAGTCCAGGTTGTTGCGCACCGGCGAGGGCTCCGCGGCCGGAGCGGCGAACGAGGCGAGGGCGCGCGAGGCCCGGGCGTCTCCGGGACCGGCGGAAGCGTCCCCGAACGCGCCGGCGTCGGCCTTCTTCACCTTGCCCTCGGCGACGAGCGTGTCCGCGCCTTTCTTCCACTCGTCGGCGGACAGCTCGCCTTCGGCCACGAAGGTCTCCCCGCCGGAGCTCAGCACGGTGCGGCGCCGCCCGTCGGCCGAGGCGACCACGCGCGAGTACGTCAGCTCCTCGAACTCTCCGCGCGTGCGCTCCGCGATGCTGCGGAACTGGGCGCGTTCGGCCGGCTCCAGCCCGCTGCAGCCGATGGCGTGTACGGCGATCTTCTTCTCGCGCAGCATCGTGACGGCGTGCTCCCAGCCGGGCTCGTCGGCGTAGGCCTGCGGGCCGGCGTCGCCCACGAGGAACGCGACGCGCGCCACGGCGGGCGAGGCGTCCCAGTCCAGCTTCAGGGCCGCGTGCAGGCCGGCCGACACCGCCTCGCGCTTGTCGCCGCCGCCCGCCGCGGACAGCCCCTCGATGACGCGCTGCACCTTCTTCAGTTCGCGCTCGAAGGGGAAGGTCCGGGCGACGTACTCGTCGCCCCGGTCGCGGAAGGGGACGACGGCGAAGCGCACGTCGGGCGCAGGCTGGCCCGAGGCGAGCCGCCGGGCGATGGAGACGAGCTGCTCCTTGACGACGTCGAGCTCGTCGCCCATGGACCCGGTGGTGTCGAGCACGAACGCGACGTCCAGCCGCGGACGGAGCTCCTGCGCCGGGGCGGCACGCGGCTGGGCCCGGTCGTCGGCGGCGAGCGCGGCGCCGGGAAGGGCCAGCATCAGGGCGAGGACGGGCAGGGCGGTCGGGGTCGGGCGCATCGCATCCTCCGGGAGCGGCCCTTCGGGGGCCTCGCGGGAGGGACGCACGGGGCGGGCGGGGGATCTGGCGGAGAAACACGAAGGGCCCCGGGGTTCGGGGCCCTTCGAGGATCGGGGTTCAGGGTGCCCGATCGGTTGGTGCCGAAGAGAGGACTCGAACCTCCACGCCGTTGCCGGCACTAGACCCTGAATCTAGCGTGTCTACCAATTCCACCACTTCGGCATCAGGTGGTGCCGCTCCAGCGAGCGGGGCCGACCTTGTATGCAGGCCGGCCGGGTGCTGTCAACAGGAAACGGGCCGGCGCGCGCGGAACCTTTTGGGGCGGCGCCGTTCACCGCGGAGCCCCCGGAGAGCATGGAGAAAAGGAATCAGGAAGATCTCCGTGGTCTCCGTGGCCTCCGTGGTGAACGAACACGCGCCGGACCCCGCGCCGCCGGCCGATCCGCGCACCACGGAAGCCGTGCTAGGATGGGCCGCTTTCCGGAGGCGCGATGCACCCCGCCCGCCGACGCAGCTTCCGTTGCCGCCCATCGAGCGCACTCGTGCCGGTGCTCCTGGCCGCCTCGTGCCGCCTCGCGCCGGATCACGTCCCCGCCGCGCCCGTGCCCGACTTCGACTCGCTGACGACCGCGCGCGCCGTCGTCGTCCTGAGCGGCCACGCCGAGCCCGGCAGCCGCCTCGTCGTCGCGCGCGACCCGGTCATGGACTGGGACGCCGTCGCCCCGACCCGCGCCGACGCGGGCGGAGGCCGATGGTCCGTGACCGTGCCTCTGGAGCCGCCCACCGGATCCGAGCCGCGGCGCAACACCTTCTCCATCGTCGCGAAAGGGCTGGACGGCCACGACTCGCCGCCCGCACGGGTCGTCGTCCAGCGCGTGCTGCCCGCGGCCGTCGGCATCGTGCTGGATCTGGAAGAGACCGTCGTCGCCCCCGACCGCACCGGCCATGCATCGCTGCTCGCGCGGGCTCGCGTTGCGCTCAACGACCCGACGCTCCCCGCCGACGGGCGGGCCGTCACGTTCCACGTGGACGGCTACGTGCGAGCGATCCCCGACGCCTCGTCCGCGACGGGCACCGACGGGCTCGCCGTCGCACGCGTCGAGGGCCTGGGCGGCGCCGGCAAGGCGCGGCTCGTCGCGCGCGTGGAAGGCACCGAGATCGTGTCGGAGGCGGTCGCCTTCGAGGTCCTGCCCGGACGGCCGGCCGCCGCGACCCTGGCGCTGCAGGCCGCCGCCGGCACCACCGAGAACGGAGTGCTCGTGGTGCCCGCCGGCACCGAGGTCACGGCAAGCCTCGCCGCAACGGACGCGGCCGGCGGCGCGGTCGACGCCGCGTGGACCCTCGAGACCGACGCGCCCGGCGCCTTCGTCGCCGGCACGCGCGTGCGGTTCCTGCGGGCGGGAAGCTCGCCTTCGGTCGTGTGGAACGTGCTCGCCCGGGTCCGGGACGGCACCGGACGCACGCTGGATCCGGCTCCGTCGGCGAAGGTGTCGGTCCGGGCCGGAACCGGTTCCGGGTCGTCTCCTGTCTTGGTGCCTTCGGTGCCCGCCGAGTCCGTCGCCGGCGTTCCATTCAATATCGACGCGGTCCTTCTGGACGGATGGGGCAACGTGCTGCCGGCCGGCACCGTGACGGCCACGACCACGGATGCGGCCGGCACCGTGTCGGGCCGCTCCGTCACGCTGCGCACGGCCGGCTTCGCCGCGGTGACGGTGAAGGCCGATCGCGGCGGCGGCCAGGTCGTGTCCGCGCCGCCGGTGACGGTTCGCACGAGCCCGGCCGCGCCCGCCTCGCTGGCGCTGCTTCTGGCGGGCCAGAGTGCACCGCCGGACCACCCGTACGCCGCCGTCGCCGGCCGGCAGATCGCGGTGTCGGCGGCGGTGCGCGACGCTTTCTCCAACGCGATCCCGCGCGCCCCGGTGACTCTCTCGGCGAGCCGCCCGCTGGAGCCGTTCGGGCTGTTCGTCACGGCCCCCTCGGCCCCGGGCCTCTACGCGGTCAACGGCATCGTCGACGGCACGTCGATCGGCGCGACCGCGGTCCTGCAGGTGAGCCCCGGCGCGCCCGCCTCGGTGACGCTGATCTGCCCGGCGCAGGCGACGGCGGGCATTCCCGTCGCGTGCGACGCTTCGGTGCTGGACGCGAACCGCAATCCCCTGCCGGTGGCCGCGTCGCTCTCGGTGGACGCCTCCTCGGCCGGCGCCACGGTATCCGGCCGCTACGTGACGCTCATCCAGGCCGGAAGCGCGACCGTCAGCGCGACCGCGGGCGCGCTGCGTGCGGTGCGCACCGTCGCGGTGTCGCCCGCGGCGGCCGCCTCGCTGCGCCTCACGGTGAATCCGGCCGCGGTGCTCGCGGGCGGCACCACGAACGCGAGCGTGTCCATCGTCGACGCCTTCCTCAACCCCGTCTCGCTGCCCGTCGAGCTCCGCACCGACATTCCCGGCGCGACGGTGACGGGATCGACCATCGACAACATCGGCGTGGTCGGGACCTTCCACGTCTTCGCGTCGGCGTCCCCCGCGGCCGGACGGCCCGGACTCGCCGACACGGCGACGCTGAGCGTGGCGCCGGCGGATGCGGCGCCGGCGCATGTCGTGCTCTCGGTGCCGGGACGCACCGTGGCCGGCGTGCCCGTGCGGGCGACGACGACCGTGACCGACGCCCGCGGCAATCCCCTGTCGTCGCCCGTTTCCATCGCGGTCGACGGCAGCACCCCGGACCGCGTGGCCGCCGTCTGGGATCCCCCGATGCTGACGCTGCGAACGCCCGGAGCGCACCGCGTGGCCGCGGTCGCCGACGGCGTGACCGACGAGCGGATCGTGGACGCCGTGGCCGAGGCCGACCTGACGCCGCCCTCCGTGTCGGTGTCGGTCGCACCCTCGGGCACCGGGCCGCGCGGGTTCTTCAAGCCCGGAGCGGTGCTGGACGTGCGCGTGGAGGCCCGCGACGACCGGGGGCTGGCGGGCGTGCGGCTGTACGCCTACTCGTCCGACCTGGGGCTCGATCGTTCGCTGGCGCAGGCGTTCGCGCTCCCGACGGTCGAAGCGGACGTGCGCTTCCGGGTCGAGCTGCCATCGGATCGCGTGGGGAGGCTCTTCCTGACGGCGGCGGCGAGCGACACGGGCGGCAACGGCACCGGCACGCCGGCGCCGGTCGTGGTGTCGGACTTCCACTTCGACCGGATTGCGTTCCCGGCGACGCCTGGGGCGACGGCGCGGTCGGCGAGCGTCTCTGCGGCGCTGGGCACGCCCGGAGCGGTCGCGGTCGCGCCGGACGGTGGCGTGTACGTGGCCTCTCCCGGGCCGGGATCGCCCCCGACCCGCGCGCTCTTGCAGCTCTTGGGCGACGGCGGCGTGCCCGGGCCGGGTTGGACGACGGCCGACGACGCCGGCACCGGAGCGTTCGCGGTGCTGCCGGGCGCCTCCCCGGGCGGGTGGTTCCTCTTCGCCGGCATGACGCGCACGCTCCAGGACGACCAGGTGGTGGTGCGCTTCGGCCCCGGCATTCCCGCGCCCGAGACGTGTACGACGCCGCCCCTGGGCAAGACGCAGGGGGCCGTCTTCAGCGGCGCGAGCGTACACGCGGCGACGAAAACTCTATACTTGGGACAATCCGGGGCATCGGCGGGCATGTCGGGGCGGGGCCGGCTGTGGTCGATGCCGGCGCGCGACGGCACATCGGGCTTCACCGTCGACGTCGGCAGGACGAGCGCCTCGCAGGAGGTGTTCGTCCGGGATCTGCCCGAGCACGACGTGCGGGGCGTCTGTGCGAACGACGGGGCGACGACGGATCTGCTGTATTTCACGGCGATTCGCACTCCGACGGGCGGCGGCGCGCGCAAGGCCGGCGTCTATTCGATGGCGCTCGAGTCGGACGGCCGGCTGCGGACGGGCGCCGCGCCGGCGACCGTGGACGAAGAGGATGCGTCGGTCGGAACCGCGGAGCGGGTCTGCGGCCCGTGCATCCGGGTGACTGGGCCGTCGGGAGCGTCGAGCCTCCTGTTCACGCGCTGGGAGGAAGGCCCGGGCGGTCCGACCGGCGGGTCGGTGGTGTCGCTTCCGGCGGTCGGCGGGGCGCGCTCCATCGTCGCGACGGGAGCGGCCGGCACGCCGCTGGGACGTCTGCCCGGGCTGGCCCGCTCGGGGGGCAGGCTGTGGGTGACGGAGGCCGACGGGCGCGTCGTGCGGCTGGACGGTTTGTACTGAGAGCCCAAGCACGAATCGGCGCACGGCGCGGAGATCCCGGAAAAACGATTCACCACGGAGAGCACGGAGGGCACGGAGGTTTCTCCTGTTTTCACGTCCCTGATTCTCCGTGCTCTCCGTGGCCTCCGTGGTGAAAAGTCGGTCGGTGCGGCTTTTCGACCGGAACACGACCTTGCCGCCACTCGGCCGGGCGATTCCTGTCCAAGCTCTGGGCGTCCGCCCGCCGGCCGGGGTGCGCGCCGGCGGGAATCGGGCCCGGTTCTGCCTTGTTTGGGCGCGCGGCCGGAGTCCGGATCGGCCTCCGTCCGCGCCGCCCTTTGCGCCTTGCGCACCGATCCGCGCGGTGCTAGGGTCGGCGCCCTTTTGCGGGGCAGGTGCCGGAAAAGCGGCGCGTCCCGCGGCGGCCGGTCCGTCGGTTTCCAGCATGCGTCGCGCAGCGCCCCGCGAGCGGGCGGCCGACGCGAAGGGTCGAGGAGAAGATGAAGAACGCAAACCTGCTCATCGCGCTTGTCATCGGCGGGGCCATCGGCTTCGTCGTCGGCCGCTCGACCACGAAGCCGGCCGAAGCTCCCGCCGCCCCGACGGCGGCCGTCAAGCCCGCGCCGACGCCCGGCGCCAAGGGCCCGACCGAGGACGCCAACACGGTCTACAAGATGCCGCTGCGCGACGCCCCGGTGAAGGGCCCGGCCGGCGCCAAGGTCACCATCGTCGAGGTGAGCGACTACCAGTGCCCGTTCTGCACCCGCGTGCAGCCGACGATGAAGCAGATCTTCGACACGTGGGGCCAGAACGTCCGCATCGCCTTCAAGAACAACCCGCTGCCGTTCCACTCGGACGCGCAGCTCGCCGCCGAGGCCGCGCTGGCCGCCGGCGAGCAGGGCAAGTTCTGGGAGATGCACGACAAGCTCTTCGCCAACCAGTCGGCGCTCAAGCGCGAGGACCTGAACCGGTACGCCGCCGAACTGGGGCTGGACGCCGGCCGCTTCGGCGCCGCGCTCGACACCCACAAGTTCCAGGGGCAGATCGAGCGCGACAAGCAGGAGGCCGCCAGCTTCGGCGCCCGCGGCACGCCCACCTTCTTCGTGAACGGGCGCAAGGTGCGCGGCGCCCAGCCGTTCGAGTCGTTCAAGTCGGTCATCGAGGACGAGATCCGCAAGGCCGACGCCGCCCTGGGCCGCGGCGTGAAGGCCGAGAACCTGTACGCCGAGCTCACGAAGGACG
>Ga0172368_10006914_pt1 | contig 12034 bp, 10 predicted proteins | sample Lak11m_FD_114540 | JGI IMG/M metagenome (GOLD analysis project Ga0172368, IMG submission 114540) | Freshwater microbial communities from Kabuno Bay, South-Kivu, Congo - kab_022012_11m | ecosystem: Environmental > Aquatic > Freshwater > Lake | place: Democratic Republic of the Congo: South-Kivu...
CCATAGGCTTAGCAAGTCCTGATGATATTTTGTCCAGATCTTATGGTGAAGTAACAAAACCTGAAACAATAAACTATAGATCATTCAGACCAGAAAAAGATGGTTTGTTTTGTGAGAAGATATTTGGACCTACCCGCGATTGGGAATGCTTTTGCGGCAAATATAAAAGAATAAGATATAAGGGCATCATTTGCGATCGTTGCGGTGTTGAGGTTACACAAAAAAGTGTTAGACGCGAAAGAATGGGACACATCGGTCTTGCAGTTCCTGTTGTTCATATCTGGTTTTTCAGAGCACAACCTTCAAAGATTGGTAATATTATCGGCGTAAGTTTAAAGGAATTAGAAAAAATTATTTACTACGAATCTTATGTAGTTCTTAATCCTGGTATTACAGGATTAAGCAGATTAGATCTGATTTCTGAAGATCAATATTTTGAAGTTATGAGTTCACTTCCTGATGGAAATGAAAAACTTGATGATGATGACCCAAAGAAATTTGTTGCAAGAATTGGCGGCGATGCTGTTAAAGAAATTCTTAAGAAAACAAATGTAGAAGAACTTTCAAAAACACTTAGAGAAGCTGTTAAAGTTGAAACATCTCAACAAAAGAAAGCAGATTTTCTAAAAAGATTGAGAGTGCTTGAAGCTTTTAAAGAAGAAGAAGGAAAAGTACCTAATAAACCAGAATGGATGGTATTAAGTTATATACCTGTTATACCTCCTGAACTGCGTCCGTTAGTTCCACTTGAGGGCGGAAGATTTGCAACAAGTGATCTTAATGATTTATATCGTCGCGTAATAATTCGTAATAATAGATTAAAAAGATTGATTGATATTAAAGCACCTGAAGTTATTCTGCGTAACGAAAAAAGAATGCTTCAAGAAGCTGTTGATGCACTCTTTGATAACTCAAGAAGAGGTAGTGCTGTAAGAAGCGATAATAATCGTCCACTAAAATCTTTAAGTGATATGCTTAAAGGTAAACAAGGTCGTTTCCGTCAAAATCTTTTAGGAAAAAGAGTTGATTATTCTGGACGTTCTGTAATTGTTGTTGGTCCGGAATTAAAACTTCATCAGTGCGGTCTTCCAAAAGATATGGCTGTTGAACTTTTCAAACCTTTTATAATCAGAAAGCTAATTGAAAGAGGACACAACAAAACTGTAAAGAGTGCAAGAAAAGTTGTTGATAGAAAAGATCCAGTTATTTGGGATATTCTTGCAAAAATAATTGAAGCTCACCCAATTCTATTAAATAGAGCTCCAACGCTGCATAGATTAGGAATTCAAGCATTTCAACCAACATTGATTGATGAACGCGCTATTCAGCTTCATCCAATGGTTTGTACTGCATTTAATGCTGACTTTGATGGTGATCAAATGGCAGTTCACGTTCCACTTTCTTATGAAGCTCAGTTAGAAGCATCATTATTAATGTTAAGCAGTCATAATATTTTATCACCACAAAACGGCAGCCCAATAGTTGTTCCTACACAAGATATAGTTTTAGGATGCTATTACTTAACCAAATATAAAGAAGGCGATAAGGGTGAGGGAATGACTTTCTCATCACCTGAAGAAGTTATTATTGCTTACGATAACAGAGTAGTTGGTTTACATGCAAAAATAAAAGTTAGAATTGATGGTGAAATGATTGAAACTACTACAGGTAGAGTAATATTCAATCAAATTGTTCCTAAAGAAATGGGATTCATCAATCAAGTTTTAATTAAAAAAGCTTTTGGTGGAATAATTGGTAAGATGTTTATTAAACTAAGTAACAAAGTTACAGCCAAGTTTCTTGATGATTTGAAAGATTTAGGATTTAGATATTCTACTGCCGGTGGACTTTCTGTAAGCTTTGGTGATATGATTATTCCCGAAGAAAAAGAATCACTAATAGGAAAAGCAAATAAAAAAGTAGAAGGCATACTTAACGAACACGAGCAAGGTGTAATTACAGATGCAGAAAGATATAATAAGATAATAGACGTTTGGACACATACCACAAACGATGTTGCTCGTGCATTGATGGATAAAATCAAACAGCATAATAAAGGGTTTAACTCTTTGCATATGATGGTTGATTCAGGTGCAAGAGGTTCGCAAGAACAGGTAAGACAGTTAGCAGGTATGAGAGGTTTGATGATGAAACCTCAAAAAACACTTTCTGGTCAAGCAGGCGAAATTATTGAAAACCCAATTGTTGCTAACTTTAAAGAAGGTCTATCAGTACTAGAGTACTTTATTTCTACTCACGGTGCAAGAAAAGGGCTGGCAGATACAGCTCTTAAAACTGCAGATGCTGGTTATTTAACAAGAAGATTAGTTGACGTTGCCCAAGACGTAATTATATCCGAAATAGATTGCGGAACTATTCTTGGCATTGAGATAAAAGCACTTAAAGATGTTGAAGAAGAAAGAGAACCATTAGGCGAACGTATTACTGGCAGATTTGCTCAAGAAGATGTTATAGATCCAAGAACTGATGAAGTGATTGTTGAAGCTGGTAATATGATTACTGAAACAGTTGCGGAAAAAATTGAAGATGCTAATATTGATTCTGTTTATATTAGAACTGTTTTAACTTGTGAATCTAAACGCGGTGTTTGTTTAAAATGTTATGGTAGAAATTTAACTACAGGCAAACCTGTAGAGATTGGTGAAGCTGTTGGTATTATTGCAGCTCAATCAATTGGCGAGCCTGGAACACAGCTTACACTCCGAACATTCCACCTTGGTGGTACTTCTTCAAGAATTGCATCGCAATCTCAAGTAGAATCAAACATTGATGGTATTGTAAGATTTGATAAAGTTAATGCAGTTGACAAAACCGAAAAAGATCCATTTGGTGGTACTGATATTAAAGTTAAAGTTGTTACTGGACGTAGAGGCGTTATAGAAATTTATGATGAGAATAATCGTCAATTAAAAAAATATGATATACCCTACGGTGCTGAATTAATTGTTAATGACGGTCAGAAAATTAAAAAACGTCAACCACTATATAATCACGATCCTTACAATGCAGTAATTCTTTCGGATATTCAAGGTAGAGTTAAGTTTGTTGATCTTATTGATGGTATCACATTACAACAAGTTACCGATGAACAAACCGGTCACGTTCAAAAAGTTGTAATTGAATCAAAAGATAAAAATCTTACCCCAAGCATTTTGATTGAGAACTCTAACGGTGATAAAAAATCATTCAGTTTACCAATTCGCGCTTATCTTTCTGTTGATGAAGGAGAATCTATTTTACCTGGTACAATCCTCGCAAAAATCTCTAAGCAAACAACAAAAAGTAGAGATATTACAGGTGGACTCCCAAGAGTTACCGAACTTTTTGAAGCTCGCAGTCCACACGAACCAGCTATAGTTTCAGAAATAGAAGGTTTTGTAAAATTTGGTGCGCGTAAAAAAGGTTCAAGAGAAATTTTAGTAAATGCGCCAGATAATTCTGATGAAAAGAAATATAACGTGCCGTTACAAAGACATATTCTTGTTCAGGAAGGTGATGAAATTCCTGCAGGCGAAAAAATAACAGATGGTCCAATTAATCCTCATGATATCCTTGCAATAAAAGGAACAAGTGCAGTTCAGGAATATCTGGTTAATGAAATTCAAGATGTTTATAGGCTTCAAGGTGTTAAGATTAATGATAAGCACATTGAAGTAATTGTTCGCCAAATGTTGCAGAAGATTAAGATAGTTTCACCTGGCGATACTAGATTTCTTGAGGAAGATATAGTAGATCGTATTGAATTCTATGAAGAAAACAATAAAATGATGACTATGGCTTATATTGAAGATAAAGGTGACTCGAAACTTAAAAATGGGCAATTGATTTCAAAATCAAAACTCAGAGAAATTAATATTGATCTTAAGAAGAAAGAAAAGAAAGAAATAGTTGCCAGAGATGCAGAATCAGCAACCTTTGAACATATTCTTTTAGGAATCACACAGGCTGCGCTATCAACTGAAAGCTTTATTTCAGCAGCATCATTCCAGGAGACAACAAAAGTACTAGCAAATGCAGCCACAGAGGCAAAAGTTGATAGATTGCAAGGATTAAAAGAGAATGTTGTGATGGGACATTTAATACCAGCGGGAACTGGAATTAAAAAATATAGAAATATTATGCTCGAAAATGAAGAAGTTTTAGTTGAAGAAGGTAAAGAAAAGGAAGCAGAAACTGCAGCAGAATAGTGTAAAGTTGATTTTTGGTAAATTTATTTTGATGTATTTACTTTAAAGTGCATTAAATATCAAAAATAATGCAAGTTTTCTTGACAAAATTTGAACCAAAAACTATATTTGAAATCTGAATTTTTTTGAAGAAGTAAATTTTTAGGAGATTTTTGTGCCTACGATAAATCAGTTAGTTAGAAAAGGAAGAGTTAGAATTCTATCAAAGAATAAAGCTCCAGCTCTTGATGCATGTCCGCAAAAAAGAGGTGTTTGTACAAGAGTTTATACAACAACTCCTAAAAAACCTAATTCTGCTCTTAGAAAAGTGGCAAGAGTTAGATTAACAAAAACTAATGTTGAAGTTACCGCTTATATTCCTGGTGAAGGTCACAATCTTCAGGAACACTCAATAGTTATGATAAGAGGTGGAAGAGTAAAAGATTTACCTGGAGTTAGATACCATATAATTAGAGGAACTTTGGATACAAGCGGTGTTGCTGATAGGAAAAAAAGTCGTTCTAAATACGGTGCTAAAAAACCAAAAGCGAAATAAAGTATGAGAAAAAGAAGAGCCGAAAAAAGATATTTAAAGCCAGACCCAAAGTTTAATGATATTTTGGTGGCAAAGTTTGTTAATTGTGTAATGTATGATGGTAAAAAGGCTGTTGCTAGAAATGTAATTTATGATTCATTTAAACTTATTGAAGACAAAACCAGCAAACCAGGATTAGAAGTATTTAAAAAAGCTATTTCTAATGTACAGCCACTTATTGAAGTTAGAAGCCGAAGAGTAGGTGGTGCAACTTACCAGGTACCTACAGAGGTAAGACCGGAAAGAAGAATTGCTTTGGCAATGCGATGGATTAAAAACTACTCGCGTGCGCGTGGTGAAAAATCAATGTCAGCTAAATTAGCCGGCGAATTGATTTCAGCATCTAACAATGAAGGTAACGCAGTAAAGAAAAAAGAAGATGTTCACAAGATGGCAGAAGCTAACAAAGCCTTTGCTCACTTTAAATGGTAATGAAAGAGTGTTTAAGAATTAATGGCAAGTAAAGTTAAAATAGATAAAGTTCGTAATATTGGTATAATGGCGCACATTGACGCTGGTAAAACAACTACCACTGAGCGTATTTTGTTTTATACTGGTAAACTTCATCGCATTGGTGAAGTACATGATGGCGCAGCTACTATGGATTGGATGGAACAGGAAAAAGAACGTGGAATTACAATAACCAGTGCCGCTACTACTTGTTTATGGGATGAACATCAAATTAATATTATAGATACACCTGGTCACGTTGATTTTACGGTTGAAGTTGAAAGATCACTTAGAGTTTTAGATGGAGCAGTTGCTTTATTCTGCGCTGTTGGAGGTGTAGAACCTCAGTCAGAAACAGTATGGCGTCAGGCAGATAAGTATGGTGTTCCAAGAATTGCTTTTGTAAATAAAATGGATAGAACAGGTGCTGATTTTTATCACGCACTTGAAATGATGAAAGAACGATTAGGCGCTAATGCAATTCCAATTAACCTTCCAATTGGCGAAGGTGATATGTTTGTAGGAGTGATTGATCTTATACAGTTTAATGCGAGAATGTATCACGAGGAATCTTTTGGTTCTACATTCGATGAAATACCGATACCGCAAGATTTAATGGAATTAGCTACAAAGTACAGAACGCAAATGCTTGAAGCAGTTTCTGATGTTGATGATAAATTATTAGAAAAATATTTAGAAGGTAAAGAAATAACCGCTGATGAAATAAAATCAGTTTTAAGAAAAGCAACAGTTGAGTTAAAAATTATTCCAGTTCTTTGCGGATCTTCATTTAAGAATAAAGGTGTTCAAAAACTTTTAGATGCTATTGTTGATTTCTTGCCTTCACCTGTTGATTCTGCAGAAATTGAAGCTCATCATATTGGATTAAATGATACTGTAAAGAGAAAAATATCTCAGGATGAAGAATTTACTTCTTTAGCCTTTAAAATTATGAATGATCCTTATGTTGGTAAACTTACATTTTTTAGAGTTTATGCAGGCACATTAAAAGCTGGGTCTTATGTATTTAATTCTGTAAGTGGCAAGAAAGAAAGAATTAGCCGATTGTTGCAAATGCATGCAAATCATAGGGAAGAAATTCCTGAAGTTAAAGCCGGTGATATTGCTGCTGCGGTTGGATTAAAGTTTACAAGAACTGGTGATACACTTTGTTCAGAAGATGATCCAGTAGTAATGGAAAAAATGTCTTTTCCTGAGCCAGTTATTCAGATTGCAATTGAACCAAAAACAAAAGCAGATCAGGATAAACTTTCAGATTCATTAGTAAAATTATCTGATGAAGATCCAACATTTAAAGTTAAAGTTGATGAAGAAACAGGACAAACTTTAATTAGTGGTATGGGCGAACTACATCTCGAAATTCTTGTTGATAGAATGAAGCGAGAATTTAAAGTAGAAGCTAATATTGGTAAACCACAAGTTGCTTATCGAGAAACAATAACTCAAACTGTTTCAGCACAAGGTAAATTTGTTAAGCAATCAGGTGGTAGAGGTAAGTTTGGTGATGTTTGGGTAGAGTTAAGCCCAAATGAAGCAGGAAAAGGTTTTGAATTTGAAAATGCAATAGTTGGTGGCGTTGTTCCTAAAGAATACATCCCAGCAGTTTCTCACGGTATTCAAGATGCAATGAGAAATGGTATAATAGCTGGTTTTCCAATGGTTGATATTAAAGCAAAATTATATGATGGTTCTTATCACGATGTAGATTCAGACGAAGTGTCATTCAGAGTTGCTGGATCAATGGCTTTTCAAGCTTGTGCAAAAAAGGCTAATCCTGTGTTGTTAGAACCAATAATGGGAGTTGAAGTTGTTACACCTGAAGAGTATTTAGGTGATGTAATGGGCGACTTAAATTCTAGAAGAGGCAAGATAGAAGGATTTTCTGCTAGAAAAGATGCACAGGTAATAAAAGCATTTGTGCCGCTTTCTGAAATGTTTGGCTATGCAACTGTTTTAAGATCAATGAGCCAGGGCAGAGCAATATACTCAATGCAATTTGATCATTATGCAGCAGTACCAAAATCAATAGCAGAAGAAATTTCTGAAAAAACATTAGGAAAAAAATCAGCATCAAACTAATTACTGAAATTAAAAACAAAAAAAATTATTAAAGGAGAATTCGATGGCTAAAGAGAAATTTGACAGGAGTAAACCTCACGTTAATATAGGAACAATTGGTCACGTAGATCATGGTAAGACTACTTTGACTGCTGCTATCACAATGGCTCTTGCAAGAAAAGGTTTGTCTGCGGTAAGAACATTTGATAGTATTGATAACGCACCTGAAGAAAGAGAAAGAGGTATAACGATTGCTACTGCTCACGTAGAGTACTCAACAGCAAATCGTCATTATGCTCACGTAGATTGTCCTGGTCACGCTGATTATGTAAAGAATATGATTACAGGTGCTGCTCAGATGGATGGAGCTATTTTAGTTGTTGCTGCAACTGATGGTCCTATGCCTCAAACAAGAGAACACATTCTCCTTGCTCGTCAGGTTGGTGTACCAAAAATAGTTGTCTTTATGAATAAAGTTGATATGGTTGACGATCCTGAATTGATTGAGTTAGTTGAAGTAGAACTAAGAGATTTATTAAATCAGTATGAATTTCCTGGTGATGAGATACCAATTATTAAAGGTTCAGCGCTTCATGCACTTGAAGCTGGTGCTTCAAACGCAGATGTAAGCGATGAAAGATATAATTGTATCTGGGAACTTATGGATGCAGTTGATAGCTATATTCCTGTTCCTGAAAGACATTCGGATAAACCATTCTTAATGCCAGTGGAAGATGTTTTTTCAATTACAGGTCGTGGTACAGTTGCTACAGGTAGGGTTGAAAGAGGACAAGTTAAGATTCAGGAAGAAGTTGAATTAATTGGTTTAGGACTTCACAAGAAAACAGTTGTTACTGGTATAGAAATGTTTAGAAAAGAATTAGATTTAGCTATGGCTGGAGATAATGCTGGAATATTGTTAAGAGGTGTTGATAAAAATGAAATTGAAAGAGGAATGGTTCTTGCAAAAACAGGATCAATTACTCCTCATACAAATTTTGAAGGTTCAGTTTACGTTCTGTCAAAAGATGAAGGTGGAAGACACACGCCATTTTTTAATGGTTACAGACCACAATTTTATTTCAGAACAACAGATGTAACTGGTGTTGCTACACTTCCTGCTGGAACAGAAATGGTTATGCCAGGTGATAATGTAAACTTAACTATTGAACTAATTGCTCCTATTGCTATGGAAGAAAAATTAAGATTTGCTATTCGCGAAGGCGGTAGAACAGTTGGTTCTGGTGTTGTTACAAAGATTATTAAATAATTATAAAAATTATTTATGTTGCTCTTGAAAAGGGAGTTAAATCTCCCTTTTCTAATCTAATTTAATAAAAGGAGTTGATTAAGTGCCCGGTCAGAAAATAAGAATTAAATTGAAATCGTACGATCACATTTTGATTGATAAATCTACTGAGAAGATAATTAAAACAGTTAGAAGTACTGGTGCAGTTGTTTCTGGTCCAATACCACTTCCAACTAAAAAAACTATTTACACAGTTTTACGTTCACCCCACGTAGATAAAAAATCAAGAGAGCAATTTGAGACCAGAGCACATAAAAGAATAATTGATATCCATAACTCAAACAACAAAACCGTGGACTCTTTAAGTAAGCTTGATATTCCTGCGGGCGTTGATATTGAGATTAAGCTTTAATGAATATTGGAGATAAGATGTCTGGCATAATTGGTAAAAAATTGGGAATGTCTAATATCTTCGGTCAAGACGGAGAAATTATACCTGTTACAGTAATACAGGCAGGCCCTTGCAAAGTTGTTAATATCAGAACTAAAGAAAAAAATGGTTATGAAGCTTTGCAGTTAGCATTTGGAGAGAGAAAAGAAAAACATACTACAAAACCATTGGCTGGTCAATTTAAAGCTAGCGGTTTAACTCCTTCTAAATTATTAAAAGAGTTTAAGAATTTTAATTTAAGTGATTATAAGATTGGTGATCAAATTGGAGCCGACTTTTTTACTGAAGGTGAAAAAATTAAAGTTCGCGGTAGAAATAAAGGTAAAGGATTTCAGGGAGTTATGAGACGCCACAATTTTGGTGGTGTTGGTGGCACAACTCACGGACAAAGCGATAGATTAAGAGCTCCTGGTTCAGTTGGTGCAAGCTCTTATCCTTCAAGAGTTTTTAAGGGACAAAGAATGGCTGGCAGAATGGGTTATGAAAATATAACTGTTGCTGGTCTTAAAGTAGTTAAAGTTATTCCAGAACAAAATTTAATTTTTGTTAAAGGCGCTGTTCCAGGTGCTGTGAATACAATTTTAGAATTGATTAAGAAGTAATTCGGTTAATAAAATGACGATTGATGTATTAAAAATTGATGGTTCAAAATCAGGTGATAAAGTAACTTTATCTGATAGCATTTTTGCAATTGAACCAAATGATCATGCAATATATTTATCTGTTAAAGCTTTCTTGGCTAACCAGAGACAAGGTACACACAAGTCTAAGGAAAGAGGAGAAGTAAGCGGCGGCGGTAAAAAACCTTGGAAACAAAAAGGTAGAGGTGGTGCTCGTGCTGGTACGAGTAGATCTCCACTTTGGGTTGGCGGTGGAACCATATTTGGTCCTCGTCCAAGAGATTATCGTCAGGATATTCCAAAGAAATTAAGAAGATTAGCTCGTAAATCTGCTTTCAGTTACAAAGCAAAAGATGAACAGCTTTTGGTAATTGAAGACTTTAATCTTGATACACCAAAAACAAAAGATTTTGCAAAAATCCTGTCTGCTTTAAAGGTTGATGGTAAAAAAGTATTACTGCTTACTGAAAATAATAATCAGAATATTTATAAGTCTGGTAGAAACATTGCCAAAGTAAAAATATTAGAAGCTGCAAAAGCTTCTGCTTATGATGTTTTAAATAATCAGATTTTGATTTTACAGAAAAGTGCAGTTAAAGTTATTGAAAAAACATTTGCTGAAAATGCAGAGGCGGTAAACTAATTATGAATAATATTTTAGTAAAACCTTTAATTACAGAAAAGATGACTAACATTAGCGCAGATCAAGCTGGTAAGTATGGATTTGTAGTTAGTCCTAAAGCAAATAAAATAGAAATTAAAAAAGCTATCGAAAAAAAGTTTGGAGTTCACATAGTTAATATTCAAACATTAAATCATCCAGGTAAAGTAAAATCTCAGTTTAGAAAAAGTGGAAGATTTGAAGGTAGAACAGCCAGGTTTAAGAAAGCCATTGTAACTCTTAAAGAAGGCGAAACTATTGAACTTTTTGAGCAAGTATAGTATAGGAAATAGGATTTTATAATGGGAATTAAAAAATTAAAGCCAACTACACCGGGAACAAGATTTAGATCTAACTCTACTTTTGAAGAAGTTACTAAATCAACTCCAGAAAAATCTTTAACAGTTGCTGTAAAGAAATCTGGTGGAAGAAATAATCTTGGACACATAACTACAAGATTTATTGGCGGCGGACACAAAAGAAAATATAGGATAATAGACTTTAAGAGAAATAAGGCTGGAGTACCTGCTAAAGTTTTTTCGATCGAATATGATCCTAATAGAACATGCAGAATTGCTTTGCTGCATTATGCTGATGGTGAAAAAAGATATATTCTTGCACCTGAAGGATTAAAAGTAGGAAGTAAAATTGTTTCAGGACCTGGCAGCGATATACAGATTGGTAACGCTTTGCCGCTTAAAGAAATGCCCCTTGGCAGCTTTGTTCATAATGTAGAAATGAAACCAGGTAAAGGCGGACAGTTAGGAAGAAGTGCAGGTGCATCTTTACAGGTTATGGCTAAAGAAGGTGAGTATGCTACACTTAAAATGCCTTCGGGTGAAGTAAGAATGATTAGACTTGATTGTATGGCTACTTATGGTGTTGTTGGTAATGCTGAGTATGAAAATTTAAGTTTAGGTAAAGCTGGTAGAAATAGATGGTTAGGTAAAAGACCAAATGTTCGTGGTGTTGCAATGAACCCTGTTGATCACCCAATGGGTGGCGGCGAAGGCAAAACTTCTGGCGGCGGACATCCTGTATCACCTTGGGGACAAAAAGCAAAAGGCTTAAAAACCAGAAAACATAAAAAAGATTCTAATAAATACATCATTAAAAGACGTAAGTAGTAATTAGAGAGTAAAATATGCCAAGATCCGTAAAAAAAGGTCCTTTTTTAGATATTAAGTTAGCAGAAAAAATTAAAAAGCTTAACGACACAAATCAGAAAAAGATAATAAAAACCTGGTCTCGTTCTTCAACTATTTATCCAGAATTTGTTGGACATACGATTGCTGTGCATAACGGCAATAAAATGATTCCAGTTTACATTACTGAAAATATGGTAGGACATAAACTTGGCGAATTTTCTCCGACAAGAATTTTTAGAGGACATCCAGGTACAAAGGCAGAGAAAGCATCTAAATAAAAATAGGATTTGAATTTAATGGAAGCTAAAGCAATAAATAGATATATAGGTTCATCACCAAGAAAAATGAGATTAGTTGTTGATCTTATTAGAGGAATGCAAGTTGATAAAGCATTAGAAACATTGCACTTTTCAGCTAAACATTCTTCAAAAGATGCTGAAAAAACATTGCGTAGTGCAGTTGCCAATCTGATGAATTCTGATGAAGCAACTCGAGTAGAGCCAAGTGATTTATACGTTAAAGAAGTTTTTGTAAATCAAGGACCAACAATAAAAAGAATTTCACCTGCACCGATGGGACGAGCATACAGAATTA
>Ga0172368_10006916_pt1 | contig 12033 bp, 12 predicted proteins | sample Lak11m_FD_114540 | JGI IMG/M metagenome (GOLD analysis project Ga0172368, IMG submission 114540) | Freshwater microbial communities from Kabuno Bay, South-Kivu, Congo - kab_022012_11m | ecosystem: Environmental > Aquatic > Freshwater > Lake | place: Democratic Republic of the Congo: South-Kivu...
AGAAATGGTTAGGAATTCTTCCAATTCTTGAAGATGGAACTTCAATTGGTTTGCCAGTGGCCAACAAAATATTTCTTGCCAGTCTGACAATCAACCTGACAGCGCATAAATCCGGATAGCATGCCTGTTTTCCGGTCATCGCTTTAATGTTCATTTTTAATGAGGTCTTGGATTTATATTCATAAATGTGATGAACATAAGTTGCGATGGATCACCGTATTGAATCAGACAAAACTTAATTGAGGACATGGCAGGCATGACAGCAATACCTGCCGATCCTTTCGTCCATCATTTTTTTACCTTTGTGTTTCTCAATGAGTCAGTGCTGCTTTTAATAATGGCACTGTTCGCATTTTTACCGAATAGCTCATTTTGCTGAGGACGCTTCGGAAATTTCGAGTGCCTGATTTGATTTGTGCAGTCAGTAATTGATTTTTTCAGGAATGAGTCCATCTTCAGAAAGAATTCAATTAATTTTGAGTCATCCATGTCCTGCAATGTTGAAAATTGACTCAACATCAAAATCCTGGATTGAACACACTCAGACGCTTGTGACAACAATAACCTTGATGTTGCCTTTGCGGTTATTTTCGCAGAGTGATTGATTAAATCAATTTGTCTGTTGGTTAAATTCAAGATGGATTTTTTGACACCTTTAAATACCTTTTGTTCAACAGGATTTTCTGGTTTGATAAAACTTTTGATTGAAAATTGAACAACGTATTGTGCACTCAGAACGGACTGGATTCTTATGATGTGACGATCAGCATCTGGTAAGATTTTTTCAATCGCGCCGCGTGCCGTGCTTTCACAATATCCCAGAATTTGAGACAGGTTTTCGTTATAGATGATCTGATCTAGTGTTGACATGGTGGGCCCTTTCTGATCAGCTTGACGCTTTTTCTTGGCCTGCTTTTTCGATGGCAGCCAGAGCCTTTTCCATGCTGATTTGCTCCACTGTGGTAGTGGACCGGGATCTGTGATCATTGAGATACTGCGCCAGCTTTTTCTTGGCCCATTTTTCATAGCGTTCGGAATAACCTGGAATGACAGAGCGAACCTTCACACTTCCACTACAGTCGCAGGTGCCAACAAGAAACACGATGCCTCGATCCTTCACAGCTTCAAGCATCTGGACATCAACATTGAACTCTGCCAATACCTGGTCACCGTCACTTGACAGCAAAACATCAACTTGCGGCATTGCTTCTGCGATCTGTCTCTGTTTTTCAAGGGTCTTTGGGCTTGGTGCAAATTTCACCTTGCACTGCTCCAATCCGCCAGCCTCTTTGACAAAGTTGGCGAAACGTTCTGGTGGAATTGCGGCTACATGCGCAGCCATTAGCGCATTCGAGTAGGCATTGACGCGCTGACGGCTTTTATTGAAAACGAAACGCACAAAAACAGAAATTGGTGTTGAGTTTTTCTGAATCCGGTTACCACGCTCTGCCAGGATCGCTTTCAATGAGCTCAGGGTAGAATCTAGAACAACTGAGTCGGCAGCAGCTTCCTTATAACGTGAATAAATTTTTTCAAGCATGCCAATGAGATCATTGTTTGCCTTTGACCATTCATTTTTTTCAAATACCTCACACTGTTCTGATAGTTTGTCTAACTCATTCACCAGTGCTGATGCCTTGTCATTAGCGTGGTTGTTGATGGTTTGAATCACTTTCATTACTCTTCTCCCATTAAAATGGTCTGCGGAAATCGCTTACCTACTATGTAGTTTACTATTTAACGGGTTAAGAATCAATAGTCTAATATATTAAAGTATATTGTCTATAAATTATTTTAAATATTTGTGCAACATATAAATCACAGAATTTGCAGATTTTTCAGAAAATTTTGAGTAATTTCAACTCATGGACATGCCATCTAGCCTTCGGCCAAGCAATGACGACTTCAATCATGGCGGCTTTTTTGCTGAGCCACACCCATGGTATGAGTTGTGGTTCAAGTTTTTACAGTTAAGCCCCAGTTATGAACTAGCGCGCCGGTACCGCGCCAACCAAGGACAGCTTGCCCCAGCGGACGAACTCCGATTACCTAAAGACTTTGACACCGTACTGTCCCTCTTTGATGAATTTGGAGACCTGCAACGGCAGTTTTTCAAGTCATGGCTGCTGGGGTGCGGTTTGAAGATGTTTGGGATCAAGGGTGTAAAACCACAGTCACGTTTGATTCATAAGGCACATAATAAAGATGGAGCCGGATTTGAAGCTGTTGCTCAAAGCCTGGAACGATACTTTGAAACGGATTGGAAAGATCAGAATAAACCAGATGTCATGCTGCTGGCAATCCCATTGAACCAGCCAAAGGTTCAGATTTTTAAGGAATTGAAATTTTTTGTAGATAAAAATATCTCATGTACTCGCCCCGCACGGTTGGGCAAATACAGGTTGCGTGAAACTACAATACATACCAGTAGTTTGAATGATGCTCTCAGAGTGCTTTCGATGCGTACGCAGGAGCCAGATTTAAAGCTGTGGGAACTTGGCGTCAAATCAAATATCAGCCCTAGTTATAGCAGTGCACTGGATATCAAGACGTCCCGCAGGACAGTTCTGGCTTGGAAAGACTTCCGTATCCTGGAAGAAATGACTTCTAAAAAATTGCGAATTGCACAGCACCTTGCTGAAAACGCTGCTCGAGGACAGTTCCCACTACAGAGTCAACCAAAGTACATGGTTGAATTCAACCCAAAAGAATTCCATTCCATCCTGGAGGATCGGCTCAACTGGGAACGGGAAGAAATCAAGAAGTACCAGCAGACGGGTGGCGGCACACCCACAAGCGTCACGTGACGTGACACTCGAGTCAACGGGGTGCAGTCTGTTGCTGCCGACCGAAAACTGAGCCACTTTTAGTGCTTTACGATCGCGCAACACCGTGCGCATCCTTCCAAAAAGTCAAATTTCCTCTTCTCGGTGTCCATTTTTTGTAGACCAGATCAACTTGCTGGACTTCTATTGGTAGTGCCGTTTAAGTTACCCCATCCGACCAGAACGAACGACTAGGCAAGACCGAAAACCAGTCATTACTCGAATGGGTGGGTAGACAGTTTCGTACAAACCAAGAATTGCAACGGTCAGGTTGTCTTGACCCGGACGCTCCTTGGACAAAACCCGTGATACAAGTTCTTCAGCTAGCATTTGTGCATCACCGCTCAAACAATCGGCGATTTCTTTTTCTTCTAAAGCAGCATACAAGCCATCGGTACAGAGCAACAAATGGTCACGATCAAGTAAGGCGATCGATTCTGGATTCTGGTCGATCAAGTCTAGTTGCGGCAATCCTAGAAAGCTTGTCAAAGCGGGACGATCCGGATGGCACTGTGCTTCCTCGGCACTGATCACACCATTTGCGGCATCTCGGTCAAGCTCAATGGCAAGGACATGATCCTGCGTCAATTGCGTCAGTTTTCCGTGACGTAATAAGTACAAGCGGCTATCACCGACTGACACCCAGTGCAATGCATTGGCATGAACTACAGCCGCCACCAGCGTGGTACCCACATTTTCTTGGCCCACCTCTAGCGCCAACCTGACGACGGCTTGATTCGCATCGTCCAAAGCCTGGCGGAGCGCCATTGGCACGCTGGTATCCACAAGTTTTTCCATGTAGCTGCGCAAAAAAGTTTGAACAGCAATATGGCTGGCTTCACCACCGAAGGCCATGCCGCCCATGCCATCGGCCACGACCGCCAAGACACCGCCATGCGCCACAAACGCTTGATCGTCTTTGTCGCTAAAGCCAAAGGCATCTTGCTGGCTACTGCGGGCACCAATGTGCTGACAGTTACCGGGGCTGACCTGCATCACATCTCTTTTAAAACTGTCAGCCGCAGTTCGGTACGGCCAACCAATATCAGATCACCATCATTTATCCTGCGTCGGCTTTTGATGGGTGAACCGTTAATGGCCGTGCCATTGGTGGAGCCCAGGTCATCAACAAACAGCAGCCCCCCCTCTGTTGACAGCGCACTATTCGTAGCTGAAATTTCACTGTCGTCGTCAATTACAACGTCGCAACTAACCGCGCGACCAATGACTGTCTTTGCACCGACCACGGCACGCCAGACGCGCCCCGGCTGCGCCCCCGATACAACGCAGAGTTGAATCGGCTGGCCTGATCGGGGGTTAGCCACGTCTGCGGCCGACAAATCACCAATACCCTGAATAGTACGCACTTGCAACGGTTCAGATGCTGGCGCTGGCGGCAGCACAGGTCCAGGCTTTTTGCGACGAAGCAGCATATAGCCCACGATGACTGCAAAACATGCGCCCCCAGCAAGCAAGCCCCACAGCCGCACACCCGAAGCTGTTTCAAGCGCAGCGGCTAAAGGCACATCGCCGGTCTGCGGTGAAGATGCAGGCGAGGACGCTGGCGCAATTGGTAGCGCGATGCTGCGCGTCAACCGCACTTCACTGCTGGCTGTCAAAACCCGCTGGTCAGCCTGCAGCCTTACGCGTAGCGGGTAGGCCCGGCCATCGCCGGGACACGTGGCACATTCCACCATCAGCAAACTGGCCTCATGAATAGCGGTGTTGAGCTCAGCATAAATTTGTTCCAAAGGCTTACCACCCGCAGCCGAAAAGGTGCCCCCAGACGCATGAGAGTAGCTACCCAACAGCTTGAAACCTTGGTCTATATCGCGAGCTGAAACACTGGGTGCCGCAAACCCAATGGCATAGATCGGCACTGGCTCTTCTTTGATGCGCGCTAGTGTGTCTTCACGGGTGCTGGCACCTGCTGCATCGTCAATACCGTCGGTTAACGTCACGATAACGCGGCGACGTGGTAGATCGGCATCAGCGCGCCGCCCCAAGTCAAGCGCGCGGATCAGACCTTCGTTGAGGCGAGTATGAACGTCGATGAGTGCCAGCTCTGAAATTTTTGCTTTCAGTTTGGCTTTGTCGGCCGTGAAGTCTTGCACGGTCTTAACCGATTCGCCAAAGCTGACAATAGCGGCACGGTCTTTGTCGCCCATTTTTTCAGTCCATTGCAGTAGCGCACTGCGAATCTGAGCAAACTGGTCTGGCTTGAGCGACTTGGAAACATCGACCAAAAAAACAGTGGCGATGCCTTCACCCGTCTGGGTAAATTCCTGGAAAGACTTGGGAACAGCGGGGTAGGGTCCAATGTCCGCTTGGAGCTGTTCGGCTTTGATGTGCGCGACAGCCTTGCCGGTTTCAGAGCGAATATCCAAATAGATAGCCACCGTGGGCGTGGTAGCTCGCGACTGAATAATGCGCACCTGGCTGACATCAGACGGACTAGCGATAACCGCAGGCGTTGAAACTGGCAAAACGCTCGTTGCAGCGCTTGGTGCAACGCCAGAGGCAGTAGCCGCACTGGGCGCTGCTGATGCAACTGCATTCGGTCCCGACGCGGGCACTGTTTCAGCCGCAGTTGTAACCTGTCCCAGCACAGCCAGCGCCAACCCTAAATACCAGGAACGATGCAACATTATTCTGCCCTTACATACAAACGGTTAATCAAATTCCGAAGCGTGTAGTGCCCAGCTTCGTTCACACTGCGCTCTTCCTGCGCCTGCACCAGGTTCATCAATAACACAAGAAAGGCGCTTTGCACCAGCGCCACCAAGGTGGTGTAAAAAGCCACCCCTAATGATGAAGTTAGCTCCTTTAGATTAATCTGTTCAGGATTGATTTGTTCCATGGCAAACGCAATACCGATCACCGTGCCGATAAAGCCGATGGTCGGTATCACCCAGACGATGTAGCGGGCCAGGGCGTAGCGCAAATCAACCCGGTGCGCAATCAGCTCCAGCGAACTGTTAAGCACACTCACCGTTTGATCCACCGAGCGACTCGCCTGAAACTGCAAAATGCACAGGTCGATGAGATACGGCAAAAAACCGTGCTCACCGTCAAAACACCCCGTCGTCTGGCGGCGAATGGCGGGCAGGTCGGGCGACTGCAAGACGGTTTCACCATCTTCGGGCAACAGATGCTGCGCTACAAAGGAAAATTCACGTTGGGCCACCCTCCAGCGCACAAAAAACTCACCCAAACCGACGAAGAAGAAAAGGTGCATCACGTTTTGGATGGTCAGTGGGTAGAGGAACGTGGTGGTGGCCGCATCCAGCAAGATAATGCCCGCCTGCCCTTTGCCCAGCAGCACGGTACACACACCGATAAAGATGCAGCCTGTCAGCAGCGCCAGCCCAAACACCAAACCACGATGAGGCAACAACCAAATGGACTTCATGCGCCACACACCTCACATTGCTGGTCTTTCAGCTTAACCGCCCCGCACGCACAGCGCACCAAGGCAGTACCCTCAGGCGGCAAATGGCTACCTGCACCCGCCACAGTGGGCGTGTGCTTTAAATGAATCGCCTGCAGTAGCTCTCGCACTGGCAGCACCACCGTGCCAAAGCGCAGCGTATCTTGGGCGCTCACCCACGCTTGCCGCACGGCAGTCTGTCCGCCGCCCGCAGGCAGCAACACGGTGCCCTGTGTGCTTTGGCAATCGGTCACCAGCCATTTGCCATTGGCAAGCAAGCTCAACTCGGCATGAACACGGCTGACGGATTCGTCGGCCAGCACGATGTCGCAGGTGGGTGCTCGGCCAATCACGTATTTTTTAATTGGAGAGTGCATAAGAGCCAATGAGCTTATGTCGCCGGCAGCAGCCGGCTGACTTTTTCGGAAAAAAACCGCTCGCCCCACACCGTCAGGCTCACCTGCTCGGCCGCAGGCAAAAACGGGGCCACGTCTTGTGCTGCCTGCGGCCAGTTGATGCTGCTAATTTTGGCCCTGAGTGCATCGGCCAACCATTGGCTGTTGATCCGCAGGTTTTTACCTTGCCATGGCCCGGTTTGCTTCAACGCATTGGCCAGGTGCAGAAAATTGGGCTGGGTCTTTTGCTTGCAATACCAGGCAAAGTCAAACCAATCACGCCCTTTCAGGTAAGGTCGGCACAGCAAGGCGTGCAGCTTCAGGGCAAAGTTGCTGGGCAGGTCTTGGGCGCAGACTTCAAAGTCCAGCGGGAAATCCAAATACTGCCAGCGGGTACCCGTGCCATCGGGGGGATTGGTGTCAATCTCAAGTTTGACCTTGAGCTTGGCGGGCGTACTGGCATCAAAAAAAGATAAATCAAGCTGGCGCGCCATCGAATTGTCTTTGAGCATGGCATGGCGCACCGCTTGGTCCATGCGGTTGCGCTCGGTTAACTCGCAGCGCACCCCAAACTGGGTCAGCACCGAGGTCAGGGCGGCGAAGTATGGCTGCCACTGAAAGTCGGGGTTTGGTTTGAGCAGGATGAAATCCAGGTCTTCAGAAAAGCGCGGCAAGCCATGCAAAATGCGCAGGCTGGTGCCGCCCTGAAAAGCTGCCACCGCAAAAAAATTGCCCCGCCATAAGGCATAAAGCGCCAGCTCTTGCAAAATTTCCTTGAGCGCCTGCTGCTCTTGCAATGCGTTGCCAGCGGCATAGGTTTGCAGACGTTGGCGTAGTAAATCAATCATCTGTCTGGTCCGGTCAATTTGTTCAAGCCTGACTTCAACACTGCCATATTGCGGGCCATACGTTGATGTGAATACACCTGAAGCAGCGCGTGCCAAGCGGGATCAGGCGTTTGCAACAACAAATCGGTATCCACGCGCATGGATTGGAGCAGTGCCAGCATGTCATCAGCCTGCAGCTTGCGCAGACAAACCATGTCCAACAGCGCCCGCAGAGGCTGCGCCACCAAGGCGCTTTGGCCAGCAAAGGTGTGCCGATCGACACACTGCAAAAACTGGCCGGGCTGCAACGCCAGTGGGTAAAACCGAAACGCGCCCAAGTCTTGTAGATCACACGCCAACTGCCGACGCCCCGGCAACACCGACAGCGTCATCGGCACCGCCTCCGGAATCCACCCGTGAAAACCGAGTGCAGACTCAAAAGACACATACGATCCGCTCTGCAGCGCCTGCGCCAGCACAAACGGGTGAACCAGCGGTGCTTGCCGGGCCAACACATACAAGCCCCGGCGCAATTGCAGCAACTCGCCATGCCGCATGGCGCGGTTCACAAGGTTGTAGCGCCGCTGCGGTGTGCCATCCAGCAACCGCGCCACTTGCGCGTGCGACAGCACCCGCTCACCCCAGCCCGCCTGAAGAATATTGTCGGTCAGTGCTTGCATTTATGCGCAATACTTGCACTTTTTGAAAGTTACGAGCATTTTTTTGAAAATAAGTCAAACTTCATAGTAAATGCCTCTGCCCTTATCCATCACCCTGCAGCGCGCGAATCAGCCACCGGGCGGGTGTCCAGATCATGGTAAAAGGCAAAAGAATCTGGCTCTGCAGCACTGTTTGCTGGATGTGTTTGCAGGGCAATCTGAATGGACTTGGCATGACCGTCCCAAACAAGCGGCTCCATGCGGTCATGCCAATAATCGAAGGGATCGAAAATCTTCAATATGCAAGCGCGTAATTTCCATTCGTCTTTCATGGTCAGATACATGTTGAAAACTTTTACCAAACCTTAGCTATTGTTTTTACATCGGTTTTGAATGTTACTGGTTTCATGGAGTAGAGTACCAATTGATAAGTCGATGGAAACAAATGGGTGACGCATTATCTCCATCACAAAATACATTTGGTATACCTCCACCATAATAGCGAACATTGTCGCGGCCAAATAGATCGCGTGCCGCGTCCAACGTCGTACAAGGTACTTCGTTATTTTTGATGTCGAGTAATAACCTGTCTATGGCATTTGGGCCATGCCAATAGTCTCCGCACTTTTCCCCAACGACAACGGAACATTTCACGGGACCTTCGTCATCTTTATTTTGACGTTGCCGTCGGGCCGCAAAAAATGCACGGTACATGACATCGTCTGGCGGCAGCGAATAGCCCATCAGGATGATGTGGTTGGCAGCTTGCGTAGCCACGCGTAAATCGCGCTGAACTTCGTCGATAAATGACGGTGGTGCAGCTTTGAAGTTGCTTTGCATTACAGCCTGCGTGTGTTCAGCGAAAGTTAACTCTTCGCAGTGGACGCATGCACGGGCATCGACCGCACCATGGTTCCATGCTTCGCCCTCTTTTTCGGTTTCATGCAAGATTGGCGTGCCAGCCAACTCCACGAAACCACGCAAGGGTGGCGGTGGAATCAGTGCGGGGGAAAAGAAATCCCATTCCTTGCCCATGAAAGCTGAGAGTTTTCCGCAACTGGGACACTCACGCCAGCACAGACAACCGTGGGGAAACAAAAACTTGCTGATTCGCACCCTGCGACTCTCATGGTCACGGTCGTTGAGACGCTGGGCAGATGCTTCATTGAGCGGATACCAGACGCGCTCTTTTTCATTCAGATCACATGTCTTGGTTGCAATCGTACTGACGGCCATAAAAATACCGAAATCATGGAATATCTTTAACGGAACTCGTGGCACACCAATGTGCGGCGGATTGTCGTTCGCATCTCTGTTGGCGATGAACTGCGCCCACAGCGCTATGGGGTCGTAGTTAAGACTGGCAAAAGCGATGTCGCCCAAATAGAACTCGCGAGAGTCGAAATATTGTCGATTGGTAGCCAGCTTCAATCCCATCTGCTGATGGTGCACAGTTAGCAAACGGGCGAAACCCAAGTGTTTGTCCAGTTCCACCTTATTTTTGACAATCGCATTTTGCCAATCGATATAAAACAATGTGTTCAAGAGCATTTGCAATGCTCGTCGAGCGGCAACCAGCCGGACGGGTGGCAAAAATCGATTTGGCACGGGGAAACCGTGGAAGCTGTGGGCGTGGAGATCAATTAGGTTGAATACGTCCTGAAGCTGAAAACGATCACCTTCTTTGAATCCTGGACAGGCACGCACTACATCTTTCAGAGCGGGCCAGTCAAACAACGCACGTAATTGGTTGATTCGAGCATCAAGCGCTTCACGAGATGGATCGTACCAATGACGACTCATGGCTTCGCGTGCAGCAAGGGTAATATGGTAGATGTCGTTGGTATCGTTGGTATCGTCGCCGAGTACGGCGAGCAGGTCGATAAGTGGGGCTACCCAATTGTTTAAAGTTGGCACCACACAATTGACTCGATCCGTCAATGCTTCACACACGTCTCCCCCTACCAGCGACTTGATTAAAGTGGCTTGTTGTGACGTTACACGCAGCCCAGCACTTGCCGTTGCACCGGCACCCCAAAAAATGAGCGTTTCAGCACCCGTGCGCATAGTCTGTTGGTCCGGGGAAGGTGAAACCTATAACTTTGATTTCGTCCAGCTTGGATAAATCCAAACTGAGTTCAACCGGCTTGCTTTGTGCCGCTAAAGAAACGAATGCAGACATATAAGGTGCGACCCCATCAGCTGCACACAGAAAGGTCTTACCATCTTTCAACTCAACGAGCGCGGCTATGTTTGATGTTTCAGATGGGCTCGGAAAAGCAATAGCCTTTTTCTTGTCGGGCGTCAAAAAGCCGGCACAGGGTGTAATCTGAAATGTCAACTTGTCACCTTCAACCTGAACCGAGATCGTGCCCCGTATTAAGTAAATATTGCTCATTATCTAGTCTCGTTTCAAAAATCAATCGATTCCCGTTCAACATGTAAACGACTTCCCATTACGTACGTGATGACCACAAATACGCTTTGAGCCTGAGCGATGACGGGAACGTGCCACGCAACCACCACCCACTAACGAACCAGGCGAACGTGGCTGCCATTGCTGCGCTTATAGCTAAAGACGCCTCCACCGTAAAAATCGACGAACCAGGCGATGCCCATCAAATCCGAATGACGCGATGCCGTCCAATAGGCTTGCGCCTGCGTATTCGGAAACCAAGTGCTGTCAATGCTGGGACTGTCCCGTTCAACAATTAAACCTGCCAACTCATCTTTGGTTGGTAAACGCCAGTCGCTGTAGTTACACAAGCGTATGGCATTGACGCTATCAACATATGCACTGGCATCACCAATGCTCTGGTCACCGAAGTTGGTGTACGTCTTACTACTGGCACGCTCACCGCTGAGTGGCTTGCCCTCCCATGTCAACCCTGTAGTGTTATCTTTAACGCAGTCGGTAATGGGGTAATCGCGCACGGTGCTGTAGTGGGAGAATTTTGGCTTTGTGTCGTTAATTATTTCCTTATGTTTTTGTGCATCTTCCCATTGTTGCCGAATAGCAATCGCTTCATTTTTAGTAGCTTCGTCTTTCTCCTGTCTTGTTGGCTTTACCGGGAAGGCGGGAGTAGTTGCAACAAAAGCGCGTGGGGTAAGAGGTCGATACGCAAAGAAAAGCACTGCATTTACGATGAGAAGCATCCAAATTAAATTACGCCTCAAATTTGTTTTAGGTTGATTTGATGAGACTATATAAGGAGTTTTTCTTGCTGTATGGTTCGCACTCTCAGATTTTGAATCGTTGGTTCGATTACTTCGCACTAATCGCACATAGTTGTGACCATAGCCGGAATATTTTCTGTTGAAGTGACTATTATCAAAGCAAACTAAACTGTCATTCCTGGTAGTGTTGGAATACGGTACTGCAGCGTGTGCGTAGGGTGGAGTAGTCCAGTAGCAGCTAGCTTTAGTATAGGGAAACCAAGTGTTATCAATGGACGGTTCGACATCTTTGATAATTAGACTCTCCAATTCCTGTTTGGTTGGCAAACGCCAGTCGCTGTAGCCGCACAAGCGCATGGCATTGACGCTATCAACATAAGCACTGACATCACCAATGCGTCGGTCACCGTAGTTGGTGTAAGCCTTATTACCGGCCCGCGTGCCGCTGACCGTTTTACCCTCCCACATTAGCCCTGTGCATTTATCTACTACGCAGTCGGTAATGGGATAAACACCCAAGGTACTGTAACGGTCAGATACCGGCATAGTATTGATGGTTGCCAAATCATCCAGCTGAGGCGTCCTCTTGGCCTGAGAGGTTGTTCCGCTATCGACCTCCCTTCCAAGCTTTTGCACAACATCTGTTGCCTCAACAACACTCAGTTTCAGCAGCGACCTCTGAAACGCAGCCATCGTCTGCGGTCGAAGTTTATGGTCCAC
>Ga0172368_10006918_pt1 | contig 12032 bp, 7 predicted proteins | sample Lak11m_FD_114540 | JGI IMG/M metagenome (GOLD analysis project Ga0172368, IMG submission 114540) | Freshwater microbial communities from Kabuno Bay, South-Kivu, Congo - kab_022012_11m | ecosystem: Environmental > Aquatic > Freshwater > Lake | place: Democratic Republic of the Congo: South-Kivu...
CGGCCAATCCATTCAAGCACCCATCCGACGCGGATTACAGCGAGGAAGCGGCCCACTGGTCCTACGGCATCGATGGACCGGGCATCGTACATTCGGCAATCCCGATCGAGGGGAGCACGCTGGACGGGATTCCGTATAGCGAGCTGTAAAAAGAATGGAAGGTTGGAAAGATGGAAGATTGGATGAGTGGATGAGAGTCATCCACTCATCCAGGCGATCCTTCACGCCGGTGAATTCCCGCGGTATAATAACCCCATGCCAGACTACCGCATACTCCGCAATGTTCGCGTACCGATGCGTGATGGCGTCACCATCGCCGCCGATATCTATCTGCCGGCGGGGGACGGTCCGTTTCCTGTCGCGCTCGTGCGTACGGCGTACAACCGCACGAACTATTTCGATCCCTACTTCCCCGAGCACGGCATGGTCTTCATGGTGCAGGACTGCCGCGGGCGAAATGACGGGGAGGGGAACCATTACCCGTTCATCTACGAGACGGATGACGGCGAGGACACGCTCAATTGGATCAACGAGCAGCCGTGGTGCAACGGGAAAATCGGCATGTTCGGTGATTCCTACCTGGCGGGTACGCAGCTTGCGGTGGGACCGCTGGGCCATTCCGCGGTGGTGGCGTTCAACCCGCGTTTTATGGCCGGCGATTGTTGGAAGCGCGCGTATTATATCGACGGCGTTTTCAGCCTGGCGCTCACCTGGAGCTGGCTCTGCTTCGAGTGCGCCTCACGCGTCTCACAGGCGGCGCTCATGCCACGCCTCGACGTGATGGAGACGCTGCGCCACCTGCCCATCCTGACCATGGACGAAGCTTCCGGCCACGCGCCGGTGCGTGTCTACCGGGATTATGTTTCACATAACCGGTATGATAAGCTGTGGGAACGCCTCAATTTTCGGCGGGACATGAGCGGCTACCGCGCCCCCACGCTGATCACCGGCGGCTGGTACGACAATTACGCGGCGGAGTCGGTGCACATGTACCACGCGCTGGTCGAGGGGGCGCCTACAGAGGAGCTGCGTAAAGGCCATCGCCTGCTCATCGGCCCGTGGACGCACGGCGTGAACTGGCAGACGGTGCTGGGTGACCTGGATTTCGGTCCCGAAGCCAGAGCGGAGGATGATCACACCCACCGCTGGCTGACCATCCTGTTAAACGGCGGGAAGCCGGAGGAGGCGCTGCCCGCACCGATTCGCCTGTTCATCATGGGCCACAACGCCTGGCGCGACGAATACGAATGGCCGCTGGCCCGCACGCAGTGGACGAAATTCTACCTGGGCGCCGCCGGCATGCTCTCTCCGCAGATCCCCGCAGAAACCGCGCCCGACCGCTACATCTACGATCCCAACGACCCCGCGCCCACGCTGGGCGGCAACCACTCCGTCGGCCCCTACAATCCCGGCCTCTACGAGCACGCGCTGCCCGGCCCTATCGACCAGCGCCCCGTCGAGGCGCGCCCGGATGTGCTCACCTATACTTCAGAGCCGCTCACTGCCGACCTGGAGGTGACCGGCCCGGTGGCGCTAAAGCTGTATGCTTCCTCCTCCGCGAAGGACACCGACTTCGTGGCCAAGCTCACCGATGTCTACCCCGACGGTCGCTCGATCAACATCGTGGACGGCGTCATCCGCGCCCGCTTCCGCGAGGATGTGTGGGGCGCGCCGAAGTTGATGGACCCCGGCACGGTATACGAATTCACCCTCGACCTGCAGGCCACCGCCAACGTCTTCCAAGCCGGCCACCGCCTGCGCGTGGACATCACCAGCAGCAACTTCCCCCTCTGGGACCGCAATCTGAATACGGGGAATGACCCGGCGACCGACACCGAGATGCGGATGGCGGAGCAGACAATCTACCATGACCCGGCCAGGCCGTCGCATATCGTGCTGCCGGTGATACCGTCTGTATGACCGGGAACAAAATCTGTTGTTTCACCGTCTAACAAGGTAACCCATCATCAGGAGGCACGTTGTGGAAGTCTCGCCTGTGACCCGCTACCGGGAGCCCGGTTACCCGACCCGCGATATTCTGCGCGACCACCCCGAACTGCTGAGCGCGGCGCCGGTCCGCTGGCAGCGCAACGCGGCGCTGATGTCCGTACTGGCCACCTCGCTGACGCTGGTATTGCCAGCGTGGGCGGGAGAAGACGGCGTGCGGCCATCAGTCGATGTGCCGGTTAAAATCGAGCAACTACTTCCTACTGATAACGAGCCGCGGCTCATGGGTGATGTGGCCGTCCCGGTCGCGCCCGTGCCGCAGGGGATAGTTATCTTGACGTTCACCCCCACGGATCGGGCGATCCGCGAGGGCAACGTGCTGACCGCGCCTGTGCGCCTGGTGGCGCAGTACCTGGGCGCGCAGGTGAACTACGATGGCCGGACCGGAACCACCACGGTCACCAGGGGTGAAACCACGCTGGAGCTGACCCGCGGCCGTGTCGCTCGCATCAATGGTAATCCCGTCACGCTGCCGGCGCCGGTTCGCTACCGGAAACCTGCCCTGTATGCGCCGGTGCGTTTCCTGGCGGAGCAGTTGGATGCGCGAGTGGAGTGGGACGCGAAGAGCGATGAGATCCGGATCATCTCCGCAACAAAGCCGACGATGCTGCTCAAGGTGCGCCACCTTCATGCGCAGCAACCGTCGCCGCCGGAGCACCCCGCCGTCACCCTGGACCAGCGCCGGGAAGCCCTGCGCGATTATGTGGCCTGGCTGAAGGCGCAGGAGATGATTTAGCGATCGTCCTTCAACGTGGTGAGCAGCCGCCCGTTCTTCGCGCCGTAGATGCTGAACTGCTTACCATGAGCGATAATCGCCATGCCGTGCCACAGGTATTGCCAGCGGGTGGCGTCGGGATTGGGCAAAGCGACTCGCTGGCCGTCGGGGATGCGCACCAGGTATGTTGTCTTCGCGGCTACCGAGGTGACCAGAATATGCGACCCGGCGGCCGGCACCACGACATAGGAGGCGGGGTACGGCTCGGCCCACGCTCCCGGCAGCGGCTTGAGCCTTCCCCCGGTCATATCGTAGAGCCACATCGTTTGGCGGGAACCCGGGCGCAGGTCGCCCAGCACCAGCCAACGCCCATCCACCAGGCCGTAAGCGATATGCCGCGGCGGGAAGGTCGCCACCGTGCCTTGCACGTCACCACGCCGGGAGATGCGCTGCAGTGTGCCAGGGGATGAGTCTGCGGTATTGGTGTAAAGGTAATAATTTGTTTCCACGCGGAACAGGCGCCGCGCGGGGCCGAAATATGAGCCATGCTCGCCGGACAGCGGGCGCAGCGCGGTAAGCATCCCCGTCGGACGCAGGTCCAGCCGCACCAGCAGTTGCGCGGCAATCGGTTTCCCGACCGGCCCCTGTTCGACGCAATTGAGAACACCCAGCGCCCCGTTGCCATTCGGGACCAAATCCGTCACAGTGGGGAACAATCCCCCGCCGTCCCCGGCCAGATAGCGCAGCTCATTCGCCGCCGCGTGCCCACCCCACAGCGCATCCTGCCGCAGCCAGACCGCGAGCTTATCCTCCAGGTAAATATAGCCATTTCCGACACCCGATTGCATGAAGGTCAGGACATGCTCATTCAGACGCGGATCGAACCACCGCTTTGGCGGCAATGGAGATGAAGGGAAGGGATTCATCACGCATGGCTTCCAGGCCTGCGTAATGGTGAGATTCCTTGTCAGCGCCACTTCTTCAGCCCAGTAACCGGGAATCCAGACGCCGTTTTCTTCGACCTGCAACTCCTCGCCACGATGGGATATATCCATACCCGACCAGGTGTTAACCCACATTCGAGATAGGCGCACGGCATGATCGGTTTCCTGCCCGCCAGCGTTGAGGGCGGCAATGGGTGGCACTAGCAGCAGCAAGCTAATCGCGCAGCAGAAAGGTCGCATGAACCTTACCTCCTATGGTCTCGGTACCTGTTGGATGCTGCCGGGGGGCGAATTGTTCCCGAAATAGCTGAAGTGATTTATCCTGTTTTCCGCCCGCTCACCAGAAATACCGGATACTGCTGCTCGCCACGTTCGATGACATGCGCGATGCTGCTATGCAGGTCCTCGAATCCCAGCCCGCGCAGCATGCCCGCCTCCACGCGGGGTCGAAGCCGAGGTGCTGCACACTGGTCATGTCGCCGTGGAAACTCCCGTCCTCCGTCACCAGGTCCGCCAGCGCGATATACCCGCCGGGCGCCAGCATGGTTGCCAGCTTGCTCAGCACCGCGGGCACGTCGGCCAGGTGGTGCAGCGTCATCGCGCTGACGACCAGACCGACCCGCAGTTCGGGCGCCGGCGCCTGCTCCAGGTCGAGCCGCAGCATCTCCATGTTGCGGATGCCAGCCAGCCGCAGCTTCTCGTTCAGCACGCTCAGCATGCCCTCCGAGCTGTCGATGCCGATCACCCGCCGCACGTGCTCCGCCAGGCCCAGCGCGATCAGCCCCGTACCGCAGCCGAAATCGACTGCCGTCATCTCCGCCCGCACCAGCGCCTGCGCGCGAATCATCGCCACGATCCCCCGCGCCATCGCCACCCGCTCCGGATTTTCATCCCATGTTGCCGCCGCCCGATCAAACCGTGATTCAGTCATGCAAATATCATACCCGGTTTTCATATTGAGGAGAAAGGGAAGGGGGGTAGTTATAAGTGATAAGTGATAAGTGAGTAGTGATGTGTCCGGTGGGTGGTTGAGAAAGCTCCCTTGCCTACTCAACCACCGGACCGGGTACATTACTACTAACTATTCACTACCCATCACTGACTTATCACTTATCTATCACTAATTACTTATCACTATTTCATCCGCGGCGGATACTCATTCGCCCCTTCTTTCGGCAGCGGGACGGCCCAGATGTTGCGGAACCAGATGGTGTTGCCGTGATCCTGCAGGCGCAGGTGGCCGGGGAGCTGCACGTCCAGGTCGGTGGGGGCGCCGGTGACGCCGGGGAGCTCGACGTTATTGTGAATGACGATGCCGTTGTGCAGCAGGGTGACGCGGGCGTTCTCCTTCACCACCTTGCCCTCGCAACGTGGCGCGCGGAAGATCACGTCGTAGGTCTGCCACGCCAGCGCCGGCTTGCAGGCGTTCGACAGCGGCGCATACTGGTTGTAGATCCCTCCGCAGTCGCCCAGGCCGGGGATGTCCCACCCGGAGCTGTCCAGCACCTGAATCTCGTAGCGCCCCTGCAGGAACACGCCGCTATTCGCCTTCGCCTGCCCGACGGCGTCCGGCATGTCGGACAGCCGGAACTCCAGGTGCAGGAAGTGGTCGGTGAAGCGCTGCACGGTGCAGATGTCGCCGGTGCGCGGCACCACCTCGATCACCCCGTCTGTCACGACCCATTCGGCCGGACTCCCGTCCATCTTCGTCCATCCGTCCAGCGAGGCGCCGTCGAACAACACGGCTGACCCTTCCGGCGGCTTCGCCCCCAACGTGTCAATCAGCATGTTCGGTCTCCTTTGCCGGTATTGTTCGACCGTGCCGGCGCTTTCTCCTCCTGATGCGGGCGCATACACCGGCTCACGGGTTGTTGCCCGGCACCACCACGCGCACGCTGGCGGAGATAAGCGCGTTATAGGTACGGCCCGTCTTTTCATCGACGATGCGCCAGCCGGTGGCGACGATGTCATACTCTCCAGGTGGCAGGGTGCGGCTGTCCAGCTCGTAGCCGCCGTTGCGCTCCGCGAATCGCTTGTCATCCACGTTCCCGATCGGTCCGCGCACCAGGTGGGCGGCCACGGTGAGGGTGTCGAGATTGCCGGTCGCCTGCACGGTGACGGCGATCTTCCCCGTCACTTCCTGGCCGGGCGTCAGGCCGCGGAGGGTGATGCTGTTGAACCAGTCGATGCCCGCGTAGCGCAGCGGCGGGGCGAATCCGGTATCCTGGGTGAGCACCACCTCGCCGTAGGCGCAATAACCAGCGTTGCCCACCGGGCGCACGGTCACATGCAGGAGCTGACTTTCGTCGGCGTCGAACGTGCCCAGCTGATACCAGCCGTCCTCGCTGCCGGCGGGTACTGCCTCCGCCAGCTTGACCTGCGGCTTACCCTCCAGGCTCGATTCGCTGATGTTTACCTCGATCCCGCGCGTTCGCGGCTGCGCCAGCAACCAGACGTGATAGCTGCCCGGGCGGGTGAGGAACAGGTGGGTATCCTCCGCGCTGCCGGCCGTGGACACCCGACCCCAGGCGCCCCATATAGATGCCGGACTCCAGGTGCCGGCAAAGTCGCGTCCCCCGACCAGCGCCACGCTGTGCCGGCGCGTGAGGCCGATGGTTAACACGCGGTACGGCGTGGCGGCGACGCGCCCCGTGGCATCCTCGGCCTCCAGACCGTAAATGAGCGGCTTGTCGCTGTCCGACGCCGGTACGGTGCCGGTGAAGAGCACGTTGCCGCCGTTTACCACGGGCGTCAGCGCCAGCGTGTTCAGCTTGCCGGCGCTGTCGCCGTAGCGCAGGCGCACCGTCTTCACCCCATCCGGCGAAAAGGCCGTCACCCGCACGGCCAGCGGTTCGCCGTCCGGTGGAAATTCCGGCGAGAACTGTGGCGGCAGCAGATACGGCCCGTCCGGGTTGCTGACCAGGCCCACCGCGTAGACGCGCAGCGGTTGCGGTCCGGCAGTGAGGGTGATGCGCAGCGTGCCGCTGGCGATGTGCGCCGGGATAATCGGGACATCGGTTTCGGCGACGTCCTCGCGGACAGCCTGCAGTTCGAGCGGCGCCGCCCGATTCACGCTGGCGGCGCCGGGACCTTCGGTTTGCAGGCGCAGCGTCATGCCCGCGGTCGGCAGCCCATCGACGGGGATGCGGTAGGTGATGGAGCTGCCGATGGGGACGACCCGGCTGTCTCCGTCGATGGTCGAAGCGCCGGCGTCGGACAGCGAGACAGTGTCGTCGGGCGGCGTAATCGGAGTGAAATATTCGGCCACCGGGCGGTCGGGCCAGGTCGGACGCGCATCCAGGCCGTCCGGCAGGCCGTCGCCGTCCGAATCCTGCTTATGGGGATCGGAACCCAGGTAGGCTTCCTGCGTATCGGACAGGCCGTCGCGATCTGTGTCCACGCTTCGCACCTTGACCATGACCGAGGGGGTGATGGTCTCGCCGAACCCGTTCCCTTCCACCACGCGCGCGTGCAGCGTGAGCTTCCCACCGGTCAGCATGGGCGGCAGCAGCGCGCTCCACTGCCCCGGGCCGGTCGGATACAGGTTCGCCGTGCCGGGCCGGCCATCCGGCGCCAGGTAGGCGATATGCGCCTCGACGACCGGCGCCTGACCATCAATACGCACCCCGACCCGCACTTCGCGCGCGTCATCCACCTCTACCGGGGCGGTGGGCATGGCAACGCCCAACGTGGGCGGGCGGCGGGTAAATTTTGTGAGCTGATTCGCCTGAATGTATGCCTGCATAGCATCCATTTCGCGCTGCGTGCGCAGGAGTTGCGAGGGGGTGACCAGCGTATGCGTGCGCTCGATCTCCGGCAGCATGTCCTGCAGCGCTGCCGGCGGCACGCCGTTCGGGTCCAGGTAGATCACCTGGTTGGGTCCCTTCAGGATGCCGAGGGCTTTGCGCAGCTCGTCAACCGAAGTGGCCCGGCTGGCAAGAAGCGCGGGGAAGCCGGCGGGAAGCGCTTTGTTGGCCAGCCAGGCCGGATCGTCCCGGCGGGTCAGCGGCTGTACGAAGGCGCCCAGCCAGCCGGCCCGCGCGATGTCGAGCATGGCGGCGGTGGTGAGCCATTCACCCGGCTCGCCGCGCACGGAAGCGACGGCCAGGTCCATCTGCCTTGCGGCCGCGGGGTCGGCGCCGGGCGCGGCGATCAACTCGACGGCGGTGTTCCGTGCGCGGGCCAGCACCAGCTCGTAGAGCGCCGGCGCCGCTGCCATGATCGCCGTGGGCACCTCCACCCCGACCGGCACCCGAGCGTCGGTGAGATCGTCGAGCAGGCGGGGCAGCGACCGGATGGTGTAATCCAGCGTCTGCGTGCCGGTGTCCACGGTCGCGCCCAGATTGTAGATCAGCGCCACCGTGCCCGGCGTCTCCACCGGCGGCATTTCATCACGGAACTGCACCAGCGGGCGGGTGATGGGGAACCGCGCGAAGCAGGACAGGTTGGCAACATCGCGCGCGGGCAAGTAGGACAGCGGGCGGTTCGCATGCAGCTGCATCAGTGCCTCCCGCACCGCGGCTACCTCCACGTCATCACCGCCCGGATGGCCGATCACCTGTCCGCCGTCCGGCAGCACAGCCAGCAGTTGGCGGAGCAGCTCCGCATCCTGTGCATCGAAGGGCGACAGCCCCACCGCCAGCAGTTTGCGCGCCGCGATCAGATCGCCCAACAGGTGCCCATCTTCCGGCGCCAGCACCAACGTCCGCGCATTCACAGCGCCCCCGAACTGGTTTGCCGCGCGAGCATAAGCCTGGCGGCGATCCGTCCAACCGGTCCGCAGGTCGAGCACGGTGGGCAGCGCCAGGGTATGATCGGTGGCGATCACTTCCCCCGGCGCCACGGCGGCCGCGGTAAGGGCGATGTCCCGCGTCCACGGTTGCGCCGGATCATACAGCACCTGCCCGGTCAGCGCCGGCTTGCTGAGATCCAGCAGCGCCCCCGGGGTAAGCACCTCTTTCTGCAGCCCGTAGGCGGCAACGAGGGCATCGGCCCAGCCGGCGTCCTCCGTGTTGCGCACCAGGAATACCGCCATCTCGCCATCCTGGCGGTTAATGACGCCTTGCAGTGAGCCAAGCCAGACTTCCAGTTCGGGTTGCCCCTGAATCCCGCGCAGGTCCACCAAGCGCAGTGTCGTGGGCGCGGCGGCCCACCCCAATACTGCGCACAACAGGATGCCTGCCAGTATCATGTTTCGTTTCATCGTTCACTCCTGCAAAGGTCGCCTTCCGGCGGTGAGTAGTGAGTAGTTGTAATGGTACGTCATGATGTACCATGCCGACATATCATACCGCTCGGTCCGGTGGTTGAGTAGGCACGTGAGCTTTTCGGTTTTTTCCCAGCTCCCGCGCCGTATCGAAACCACCGCGGGTATAGGTAAAGTTGGTATAAACGGGCACTATACCCTCGGTGGTTTCGATACGGCGCGGGAACTATGGAAAGAACCGAAAAAGCTCCCCTGCCTACTCAACCACCGCAGAGCGTAGCGGATGCGCCACCTGACAGAGCGCTATATTTAATAAGCTGAGTACAACGTGACGACCCGCTACAACTCCTCACCACTCACCACTAACTCCCCCCACGGCGGCCCCAATAATATTTCACGATTGTCCGCACACACGGACGAAGGAAAATCGCAATTGCCATGGAACATTATAACCGGAAAAGTATTTATCGGGAGTGTTTGCCCGGCCTGCCGGGTGCCGTGGCCGGGACGATCATGGGCGGTTTCTCTCTCGTTATCCCCCGCCTGCCGCCGCGTAAACGCCGGCAGAGAGAGTCATCACCGGATTCGGCCCGACGGCGGCGGATTTCACGTGGAATTAACGGCATCTTAATGATGCTGCTCGGTTTTTTGTGCCAGAGGCGGTTAGATTGGCAGGGAATGGGATATCATAGGGATAACGAGAAAAGAATCTGCCGCGGCATGGGAGCGGGCACCTGCCGTGGTATGCAGCGCATGTTGCGCGGCGGAGCCGGAAGAAAGCCGGCCATACCGCCGCGGGGTCCGCAGCGAGAACGGGTGAGCGCTATGCGAATACACCGTGCGGCTGGTTTCACACTCGTCGAGATTGTAGTCGTTCTGGCCATCGTTGCGTTGCTGGCGGCCATCATCGTACCGGTGTTTTCCACCTCCAGCAGACGCGTGAATCAGCAAACCTGCATGAACAATCTGCACGTCCTCGGCGTGAATCTCACGCAATACTGGCAGGACTACGGCGCCTACCCGGCCGCCCCCCTGCCACGGTATCTGCACACCCTCGACCCGAAATACGTGCCGTTCGGATTCATGCCGACGAGTGCCACCTGCAGTGCGATAAATAATTCGATTCCCGCGGACGAATTGAAAGCGGTCTCCGTTTACACGGGCGCGGATCCCTCGAGTTACCACGTGACGGTGGCAATCACCGATCTCGGATCAGGCGGGTCGCCGGATAAGTATAGCTGGGTAGACGCTAATACGGGACTCCGCCACGGACCGTTCCCCATCCCGGACATCGACACCAGACTGCCGATCAGCCAGGGGGTGTCCATCCTGTTCAGCAATACAAACGGCCACATGGTGAACGATGCCTGGACCATTACGCTGCAGCCGAACCTGCCGGCCGGCTGGCGGCAGTGGGAGCCGGCGCCCACCGCGACGACGGTCGGCGCGCTGTCGAGCGGCGTCTCAACCATCACGGTTGATTCCGTGCAGGATATTTATCAAGACCAGGCCGTGCTCCTGCGCGATGCGGATGGGGCGAATCCAGAGCCGTTGATCGTCAAGGCTGTCGATACGGCGAGCAATACTTTCCAGATCTATCGGTCTATGCAATATGACCATCCGGATCAGAGCGTGGTCGAACCGGGAGACTTCGAGTTTACTTCGAATCCGGATGAGGTGGATTATCCTTACGACCCCTCCCTCCTGACCCATTTCATTACCGGCAATTATGGTCTCGCGCAGTTCCTGCCGATTTACGGGCTCAACAAATCGCTGTACCACTGCCCGGAGATTGCATCCACCGAGGACGTGGAAACCGACACGAACCTGCGGGCAGCCACGGCGGGTACCGGTTACACCCGGAGTATGCGCTTCGATACGCTGCTGTCCGGGTTCAATACCTACGACGTGACATATAATTATAATCAATACAGCAACGCCATCCGCTATTTTGACGCGCGCCTCGGTTTCGGCGAGCTGAACGAGGCACGCCAGTTACAGGAACCCTACCCGCCCGCCGATACGGTGGTGTGCTGGTGTTATGGCCACCGGCCGGATCAGACGTCCGCGTTCGATCTCGGTTCGCCGGATAACCCGGATGTAATTCAGGCATCCGCCGTGAACGTGGCCGAACAGAATCAACGGAACAAGAAGGTGCTGGTGCTGTGGGTCGACGGCACCGTCGCCGCGATGTCGCCGTACCTGACGCGGGGTGCGGACAACGCCTATTACTGGGTTCCGCCGTTCCTGTATTCGCGGGGAGAGTGGCAGAAGTGAGAAGACCTGTGCTGCACAGCAAATCACGGACACCGCGCCGGGGCTTCACCCTGGTGGAGCTGCTCATCGCCATCGTCATCCTGCTGTTCGGCGTGGTCGCCGCCCTGCGCATCTTCCCCCCCGGCTTCGCCGCGTTCAGCGAGGCGCAGCAGGCGAATATCGCGCAGGCGCAAATCGATAACTGGTTCAACGATCTCACCGACAACGCGGACAGCCTGCCCGACGCGATCCTGCCCGTCGAACCGAGCGCGACCACTGCCATCGTCAGCCAGCTCAACTTCCACGACCTGCGCGCGGTCGATTTCATCCCCGGTCTCACGGATGCCTGGGCGTTTGCACATCGCTACACCTTCGGCAGCGACCCCTGGCCGCTGTGGCAGCCGCTCAGCGCGCGCATCCCTCGCCTGGTGGTCGGCGAAAAGGTCGCCATTCCAGCGGATGTCAGCGCCTTCGGCGATCCGAACGATACCGGCAATCCGCCGACACGCTACAACCTGCCGCGCTTCCCCACCTACATCCCGCGCTTCGCGCCCATCGAGGCGAATTCGGTGCACTCACTGCTGGTGTATGACCTGCGGTATGTCAACAGCAGCGCACCGTCCGACCTGACTTACAGCAGCGGCGCCGGCAGCTTTTCGTTTAAGGATACCGGCCAACCCCGCTTCGTGCGCATAACCTATACCTGCACCGATGGCATCAATGCCGTGCAGGTCACCCCGGCGGTCTGGCGGATCGATGGCACGGGCGCCGTCCTCTTTCAAGGTCGACAGGTGATCGATGGGCAGGGGATTACCGCAACGGTCACCCCGGCCACGATAGCAGGCATTTCTTGCTATACCATGACCCTGAACCTGCCGGGCGGCTGGTCGATCGTGGACGGCAG
>Ga0172368_10006919_pt1 | contig 12032 bp, 7 predicted proteins | sample Lak11m_FD_114540 | JGI IMG/M metagenome (GOLD analysis project Ga0172368, IMG submission 114540) | Freshwater microbial communities from Kabuno Bay, South-Kivu, Congo - kab_022012_11m | ecosystem: Environmental > Aquatic > Freshwater > Lake | place: Democratic Republic of the Congo: South-Kivu...
CTACCTGCAGTGGGATGCCGCCAGAGGGGGCAGTTTGCTGCGCTCCCTGCAGCCCGTGCTGGGCGCCGGCAGCGTACCGCAAATCCTGGGCACCGTTTTCCTCGCCCGCCTGACCAATCCCTGGCTGGTTTTGCTGCTCAGTCTGCTCCTGGCCCTGGGGTGGACCCGCCTGCGCGCCGCGCGCCAGCCCAACCCGGCCCGCTCATTCGCCCTTCTGCTGGCCCTGTTCGGCCTGGCCCTGACCTTGAGCGTCGAATTGATCTATCTGCGTGACGGGTTCGGCCTGCGCATGAACACGGTCTTCAAGTTCTACTTCCAAAGCTGGGTTCTGCTGGCCCTCTCCAGCGCTTTTGGCCTATCCTGGCTGCTGGGCGCGCTGCCGCGTGGGCCGCGCCTGGCTCTGGCCCTCGCGGCCGGGCTGCTCAGTGCCGCCGCGCTGGTCTACCCGCTGCTGGCCATCCCCAGCCGCGCCGCCTGGTCCACCCCGCCCGTGCTGGATGCCGCCGTGGATATGCGCCGCGCCAACCCGGCCGACTGGGCCGCGATTGACTGGCTGCAAACCCAGGTTCAACCCGGCCAGCAGGCCGTCTTGCTCGAAGCCCCCTGCGCCTCCTACTGCTACGGCGGGCGGATCAGCGCCTTCAGCGGCATTCCCACCGTCCTCGGCTGGTATGCGCACGAGCTCCAATGGCGCGGCAGCTCGCTGCCCCAGGCCGGCCGCCAATCCGACATTGCCGCCATCTACACCAGCGCGGATGATGCGCGCACCCTGGACCTGCTGCGCAAATGGCGCGTGACCCATGTCGTTTTCGGCGAATACGAACGCGAATACATCCGCGGACTGTGCGCGGCAGACTGCTCGCCCGAACAGACCAGCGCCAAGCTGGAGCGCATCCTCACCCCGCTCTTCCAGCAGGACGGTCTGACCCTCTACGCCGTCCCACCCCCAGATTAGCGCAGCAGTGTTGCGAACATGATACAAAGTTGACCCTGGCTGGTTATTGAATGCTAAATTATGAACAAAACAGGTAAAATAAATTTAAGATCGTTCGTGCGACTTTGCGCCACGAATGATCTCCAAAAACCTCTTTTCCCCTCCCGCTTCGGGACATCTCACCCCTTCGGGTGCGCTGAAGAGCGTCAGTGCACCCGAAGGGGTGGGGGGCAAGGGGTGGGCTTTTTAATGTGACATTGTCAAAGTAGCTACGCCAGACCATACCCAAGGGGAAAATATGTCCAATCCGTCCATTTTAATCATAGAAGACAATCCCACCAACCGCAAGCTGATCGAGGTCTTGCTGCGCCGCACCGGCTGCCGCCTGCTGACCGCCGAAAGCGCGGAACAGGGCATCGAGATTGCCTTGCGAGAACATCCCGACCTGATTTTAATGGACCTCATCCTGCCCAAAATGAACGGCATCGAGGCCACCCGCCAGCTGCGCGCCGACCCGCTCATGAAGGCCGTGGTCATCGTCGCCTTGACCGCCAGCCCTTTCGACGACGAGCGCCAGGCTGCTCTCGATGCGGGCTGCGCGGGCTACATCGCCAAACCGGTCGACCCGCGCATCTTTGCCGGACAAGTCCAGGCATATCTGCCCCCCAAAACCTGAGCCTCGTGACTTCTCCGTAAAAGGGATAAGTTCTGCATGAATTCGGCGCGAAGTGCCGAATTCATGCAGAACTTATCCCCCTTTTATCGATGTGAAACCATTATAATAACCCTATCATTGTTGTCTTTTTCGGAGGTATGCCAATGGAAATTACCCACTCGCAATATAAGCACTGCGACCTTGTCAAGGTCAAAGGGCGCATCGACAGCTACACCGCGCCCCAGCTTGCAGAAACCTTTAACAAAATCACCGACGAAGGCCGTTACAAAATTCTGCTGGATATGAGCGGCCTGGACTTCATGTCCAGCGCGGGCCTGCGCGCGCTGATCAACACCCAAAAGGTGTGCAAGCGCTATAACCGCGGAGAACTCGGCCTGGTGGCGGTCCCCGAAAATATCTACGCCGCGTTAAACCTGGCTGGTTTTGTGCCCTTGTTCAAATTCTTTGATGATGTCGTCACGGCCGTTGGAAATATCTGACGCGACGACCCGCATTTTCCCGGGACGCTATTCCAGCCTGGCCAGCATCGGCGAATTTATACGCTCTGAGGCGCGCCTGTCCGGGTTGGATGACACGGCAATTTACCAGGTCGAAATGGCGGTCGATGAGGCGTGTTCGAATATTATCGAACACGCCTATGGCGCTGAAGATATTGGCCTGATCGATTGCACCTGCCAGCGCCAGCCGGATGGGTTGACCGTCGTGCTCAAAGACACCGGCAAGCCGTTCGATCCCGAAGCGGTGGATTGGCCCAACCTCAAGGCCAGCATCGAAGAACGCGCCTCCCACGGTCTGGGGTTGTTTTTCATCCGCGAATGGATGGACCAGGTTGAATTTAAGGCCATGCCCGGCGGGATCAACATGCTCACCCTCTATAAAAACCGCAGGGGCAAGAAACCGGGCAAGAAGAAATAACTGCCATGCAAATCCAGCCGGGCGAATACCTCTATCCGGCAGCCACGGAATGGCGGCAGCTGCTCAACCTTGGTGAGGCGCTCGTGCGCTTGCCGGATGTCGCCGCGCAGGCCCGCCTGGTGGAAGAGACAGCCGCGCGGCTGGTGGGCGGCACTGCCCGCTTGTGGTTTGCCCGCCCGTTCTACCCGCTCCCCGGCGAGCCCGAATTGCCCATCCTGCCCGAAGCCCCCGCCCCCGACACCGTCCACCGCGCCCTGCTCAGCGCCGCCCCGGCGGTCAGGCGTATGGATGGCAAGACCGCGCCGCTCATCCTGGATATTCCAGCCCTTGGCGCGGCGTTTCCTCTGATCGCGCATGAGAATCGCCTGGGCGTGCTCGAATTGACCCGCCCGGCCGTTCAGCCGCTCACCGCCCCCGACCTGACCCGTCTGGAAGGCCTGGCCCACACCGCGGCCATGGCCCTGGAGATGTCGCGCCAGGAGAAAATCAAAAACTGGCGCTACGATCAGCTGGCCCTTGTCCGCCAGGTCAGCGCCCAAATCGCCCTGCTGCTGCAGGTGGATGAGCTGTGCGCGCGCGTGGCCAGTCTGATCCAGCAGGCCTACCACTATTACTACGTCGCGATTTTCACCGCCGATGACCCGCCTGGCAAAGCCCCAGGTTTGCGCTTCCGCGCCGCCGCCACCGCTCAGGATGGGCCGCCGCCGCTCGCGCCGGATTTCCGCGTCCCGCTTGGCGAAGGCATCATCGGCGCGGTCGGGCAGACCGGCGAAGAAATCATCGCCCAGGACGTATTGATCGACCCGCGCTACCACGAGCATGAATCACTGCCCGAGACCCTCTCGGAAGCTTGCTTCCCGCTCAAAGTGGAGAACCGCGTCCTCGGCGTGCTGGATGTGCAAAGCGACCAGCTCAACGGCATCCACGAAGTGGACGTGCTGGTCTTGAACGCCTTGGCCGACAATATCGCCATGGCGATCCAAAACGCGCTCCTCTTCAGCGACCTGCAAGCCCACGCCAGCCAGATCTCTTCAATTTATGAGGTCAGCCGCTCGCTTAACTCGATCCTGGAATATGACCACCTGCTCGATGAGATCGTCCAGCGCCTACAGGAACGCCTGGGCTACCAGCATGTCCACATCTACTCCGTCCATCACGGCCGGCGGCTGGTGATCTACCAGGCCGGCAGCGGCGAACGCAGCCGCGCGATGAACGACCAGATGATCAGCTACCCGCTCGATGCCCCGGCCGGCCTGATACCCTTCGTGGCTCGCAGCGGACAAACCTTCCTGGCCAACGACGTGACCGAGGAGCCGCTCTACATCCAATCACAGCAGCCGCCCCATAACACGCGCGCCGAGCTGGTCATCCCGCTGATCGCCGGCGGCAGGACCATCGGCGTTCTGGACATCCAGAGCGCCGAGCCGGACACCTTTGGCGAAGCGGATGTCAGCCTGTTTCAAGCGCTTGCCTCGACCATCGCCGTGGCGCTCAATAATGCCACCCTCTACAAATCTGAAAAATGGCGCCGCCAGGTCGCCGAAAGCTTCCGCGATGTGGCCTACCAGATCACGGCCAATCCCGACCTGAATATCCTGCTCAACATCATCCTGGAGAAGCTGGAGAACAACCTGCCCTGCGATGCCGCCGCCATCTGGCTAGCCGAGGAGACTCCCGACTATTCCGGCAAACCCGGCCGCACCCTGCGCCTGGCCGCCGCGCGCGGCGTCAACGCGGATGTACTGAACCAGATGGTCTCTGCCTCCCCTGCCATCTTCGAACAGCTGTCCATCCTGCTGGAAACCAGCCAGCCGTACATTCGCGCCTCCGGCGACCCTTTGGGACCGTTGGGGCAGGCCCTCGACTATGGTCCCGATTCCTCTTCCATCTCCGTCGCGCTGCGCGCCGCTCACCATCCGCTGGGTCTGCTGACCATCGCTCACCACACCTCCGGCCGCTACGGCAGCGAAGCCCAGTCGATGACGGCCACCTTTGCCAGCTACGCCTCCGCCGCGATCCAAAACGCGCGCCTGTATGCCGAAGCGCAGCAGCAGGCCTGGGTCTCCACGATGCTGGCCCAGGTGGCCGAAGCGGGTCAATCGACGCTTTCACTGGACGATCTGCTCGCCACCATGCTGCGCATGACCCGCCTGCTGGTCGGGGTGCGCAAGTGCGCTTTCTTGCTGCGCGCTGAGAACTCGCCGCGCTTTGAGCTGAAAGCCTGGTATGGCTTCGAGCCGCCCAAGGGCGCGCCGCTGTGGGTTCCCGAATCCACCCCGGCCCTGGTGCTCCTGAGCAATTCACATTACCCGCAAATCATTCCAGACCCGGCTGACGACCTGGGCCTGCCCGACCTGGCCTTAGCGCAAGCCGCGGGCACGCTGCTCATGCTGCCGCTGCTGGTGCGCAGCGAACTGACCGGCGCCTACCTGATCACCCAGCAAACCGCCCGGCCCGCCCGCGCTTTGGATGAAATTGACCAGCGCACCATGACCATCTTACAGGGCATCGCCCACCAGACCGGCGTCATGGTCGAAAACCTGCGACTGATGGAAGCCCGCCAGGAAGAAGCCTATGTCACCGCTGCGCTGCTCCAGGTCGCCCAGGCCGTCGTTTCAGCGGGTGAACTCAAAGAAACCCTGGAAAAGATCATCCACCTCATGCCGATCCTGGTCGGCGTGGATGTGTGCGTGGTTTACCTGTGGGATGGGGCCGCCCAGACGTTCCGCCCGGTCCAGGCCCGCGCCGCCAACCGCCGCCATGAACAAATTCTGCTGCACAAATCCTACGCCTCCAGCAGCCACCGCCTGCTCGAAGCGGTCCAGCGCACCGGCGCGATCCATGTTTGTCCCGTCGCCGATCCGGATGCCTCTCCGGAAGCCTGGACCTTTCTAGATTGCCGGCCGCTCAACAGCCTGGTCGAAAGCGCCGTCCTGCCTGGCGGAACCTGGCTGCTGGGTTTTCCACTCACCGTTCAGGACCGCATCCTGGGCGTGCTGCTGACCCGCGAGCCCAACGCTACCGCCCGCTTTTGGGAGCGCCGCATGGAAATCATCACCGGCATGGCCCAGCAAACCAGCATGGCCATTCAAAACGACCGGCTCAAAACCGAAATGATGCGCAGCGAGCGCATGGAACGCGAGATCCAGCTGGCCCGCCAGATTCAGCAGACCTTCCTGCCCTCTTTTTTGCCCGAGCTGCAGGGCTGGGAGCTGGACGTGCGCTGGGAACCTGCCCGCCAGGTTGGCGGCGACTTCTACGACGTGTTTGACCTGGGCGGCGGGCGCACCGGGCTGGTCATCGCCGATGTGTCCGACAAAGGCCTGCCCGCCGCGCTGTATATGACCGTCACCCGCACCCTGATTCGCGCCAAAGTTCAGGAGCACGACAACCCGGCCGTGGTGCTCTGCGAAGTCAACCGGCAGGTGTTCTCCGATTCGCCCGAGTCGATGTTTATCACCGCCGTCTATGCCGTGCTCAATCATGCCACCGGCGAGCTGGCGTATGCCAACGCGGGCCACAACCTGCCGTTGATCTTTCGCCAGGCTGGCCAGGCGGTCGAGCAGCTGCCCAAGGGCGGCACGGCCCTGGGGGTGCTGCCGCAGCTTCAGCTGCAAACCCACACGGTGGCCGTCCAGCCGGGCGATACACTGGTCTTCTTCACCGACGGCGCCTGCGACACCCTCAGCCCGGATGGCGAGGATTTTGGCGAAGAGCGCCTGCGCCACGTGTTGGAGAAAAACTCGGCCACTTCGGCCGCCAACCTGCTTGAGGCGCTCGATTTTGCCCTGGAAGAATTCCGCCAGGACATGCCGCCCTTTGACGATGTGACTCTCATCGCCTTGCGGCGAATCCCTTAAAACCAGTTAAGGGAGTGGGTTAATTAGGCTTGCTGCCAAAAAACAGCGCCCACCAGACTTCCCATTTTTGGACCGCCTTATCAGGCGAGGCGGCAACAGGTGTGGCCGTGTTGGCCAGGCCGCCCTGCGGGGTCACCACCACAATCAGATGCTCGCCCTCGCGCACCTTATGCGATGCGCGCGCCAGTTCTTCGGCGGCTTTATCGGATACCGCGTAGGCCAGCTGGGTTTCCAGGCTTTGACTGGTCACCTCCAGCGCCGCGACTTCCCGTTTGAGCGCGTCCCGCTCACCAGCCAGGCGTGTGTAAGCTTGCAGCCGGCTGTTAATATTGATCATCGCCAGCGCAAAAAACAGCAGGAACCCCGCGATCGCGATCTGCCGCAGCGGGAGGTTCACTTTGGCCAAATTCAAGCGCGGAAGTTCCGCGCGCGGCAAGTCCACCTTCGGCAGCTCAACCTTGGGCAAATTCAAACTGGGCAAGTTGATATGAGGAAAGTTGTAGCGTGCTTTTTTCCGTTTGCGCATATGTGTATCTTACCTTGAGAAACCGCAAAGATCAAGCCAGTCGGTAAATACAAAAATCCCCATCATCTCAAAAAGCAGGGGTGTTGTGTGTAAATTTGGCGTTTCGCGCCAAATTTACACACAACTTACCCCCTTTTTCTGAGATAATACAAAAATCCCCATTTGCATGGGGATTTTTCCTGGTGCCGAAGGAGGGATTTGAACCCTCATGAGAGTTCTCTCACTACGCCCTGAACGTAGCGCGTCTGCCAATTCCGCCACTTCGGCCTGCCAACGTGGGAATATTTTATCCCAATCCCCAGATTTGTCAAGGAGTTCCGCAGAAATCCGCAGAACTTCCTCGCGCATCCGTCTTGCCTGTCTGGCCCGCCGTTCCGCTGTGCTGCGCGAGCCATCTATCCCGCTTGTTGCCAGTTTTATGCCAGGCCAGCGCCTCAAGCACCTCCTAATCGAAACGCGATCGGTTTAGTTCCCGCTCGCCTTGGGAGCGTAGAACTGAAAAGCCCAGTTGCCCGATCCCGGCGTCTGCTTCTTCACCAGTTCCAGGTAAGCCGTCGAATCGACAGTTTCATAATAGGGCGTATACAGCGGCACGATTTCCACCCAGGTCTGGCCTGGGCTGAGCGGGAATGGCTGGCCTTTGGCATCCACAAAGCGGATCGGGCGCATCATCCCGGTTTTCTTCTCAAAATCCTCGTTGCGCGTCGTCCAAAACACATCGTACATCTGACCATTGCGGAAGATAACCGCCCTGGTTGGGTTCTGGTAGTTAATGTCGAGGTCGATCAGCGTTTCCGCCCTGGCGCGGTGATTGACAAACATCACCACCACGTTTTCAAATTCAAGCGGCTGCTGGGTCAGCCGGTCGTTCAGCCTCACGAAGGTCACGCCGTCGGCGTCATCTTGATAGCGCTGATAAGCCCCGGCAGCCGCGTCATAGCGCCAGATCACCTGGTTCAAAAAGTTGTAGGGAATCCAAATCATCCGGCCCGGCTGGCCGCCGGCCGGCGCGGCCGGGTCAAAGCGCAGCCCGCTCAAGCGGGCGCTGTTTTTCAGACCAGCCTGGCTTTTCGCCGCGATTTTGGCCAGGTCGCTCACCTGGATCATCGCGCTGTTGACATCACTGCTGTCCGAACCAAAGACATTGTTGTAATCGTTCAGCTGCGCCGCCACACCCGACCAGGCAGAGGCCATCACCAGGAAACCGCCATACTGCGCGCGGATGCTTTCATACGCCAGACGCCCCGAACGGACTGGCCCAATGCTGTAATCCTCAGCTGTGCCCTGCCCTGCTTTTGCGGCCGGGTCGGGAAATTCTCCGTAAAACATCGCCAGAAAACGGGTCATGCCTTCGCCGATATACATCTCAAACACAAACGGGCTGAAAGACAGGCCAGCCTGCGGGCGCGCGGTGGTCGGGAAATTGGTCACAGACACAAATGCTGGCGGCAGATTGAGATTTTGCAGGTTGGCGGCGGGCAGCCCGCTCAGCGGGTTGATTTCAGGCGGGAATTGATCCGGCCCATACGCTTGCGCGGCTGGAGCGCTGGAGTTGGCTTCCGCAAGCGGGTCTGGTACAGATATTGCATTGGAGGGACTGGAATAGGCATCCGGGCCTGGCCACAATAAATTGGCCGGGGCGGCCCGCTCATCCAGCAGCGGCCGGGCGGCGCTGGTGCTCAAGAGGACCAGCAGCGCGGCCAGAAGCATCATTGTTTTTCGAGCCATATCGATCTCCTGTATTCATTTTACCGGTTTCCAGACCTGGAATCCCACAGATGTGGCCGGGAACAAAATGAGGCGCTGAAGTGTTAATTGAATAGTCGCATTTCACTATTGTTAGTTACGGGTGAATTATATCTATCCGCACCCGTGCTATAATCGCAGTGATCGTTCGAATGGAAGGCGCATGGATAATCTGCTCCAGCAGCTGTTGGGAATACTGGTTAATCCGCCCGGGAACCTGATTTATCACCTGACCCTGGCGTTTTCGATTTTTGCGAGCCTGCAAACCGCCTTGATTAACCGGCGCAGCGGCGAGGGCAGCGGCCGTGTTTTGGTCGGATTGAACTTGATTCTGATCGCCCAGCTGGCCTTGTTTCTGTCCAGCGGCCTGGCCTGGCAAAACATCGTCAGCGCGCACATCTTCCTGCCCATCTTCGACCGCACCGTGATCGTCTTCTCCCTGCTGTGGATCGGCTGGCTGTGGGCCTTCCCGCAGGGCAACCGCCTGGCCGATATCATCACTGGCATGCTCAACCTGGGCGTGCTGATCTTGTTCTTCCTGACCCTGAGCCTGTGGAGCCGCGAAGGCGCCAGCCTGGCCTTCAATGGGACCTGGCAGGATTGGGCCTGGAGCTTTGCCGGGGTCGCGGCGGTGTTGCTCTCACTCGGCGCGGTGCTCGTCCGGCGTCCCGCTGGCTGGGCCATCGGCTTTGGCATGGCAGTCCTCAACCTGGCCGGGCTGCTGGCCCACCTCTTCCTATCCTCCAACAGCGGCGACTTTGCCGCTTTCATCCGCCTGGCGCAGCTGGCTGCCTTCCCGCTGCTGCCCGGCTTGCTCACCCGCCAGAGCCTGCCCTCCGCCGCCAAGCCCGCTGCCCTGCCTGCCCCAGGCGCGCCGGCCGCCGCGGCCCGCAGCGCGCAGCGCGCCGCCGACCCGCGCACCATCCACCCCTGGATCGACCTCAACCTGCAAACCGAACCGGTGCGCATTTGCACGGGCGTCGCGCACGCCATCGCCCAATCGATGTTCGCCGACATTTGCTACGTGGCCTCAGCACCTGCCGACGCGCGCGGCCCCTTCATCATCCAAGGCGGCTATGACATGGTCCGCGAAGATGACCTGCCCGGCTCGCTGCTGGAGCAAAGCGCCGTGCCCAACCTGGCCGGCGCGCTGCTGAAAGCCCGCCCGCTGCGCATCCTGACCAGCGAAGCGCGCCCGCCCGATCTGAAAGCCCTCGGGGACGTCTTGAAGTTAAAAGAAGTCGGCAATGTCCTGGTGATTCCGCTGACGCGCGCCGGCCGCCCTTGGGGCGGCCTGATCCTGCTCTCGCCCTACTCAAAGCGCGTTTGGACCCAGGAAGACCAAAACCTGCTCGCCTCCGAAGCGGAAGCCCTGACCTCGATCTTGACCCGCGCCCAGGGCCAGTTCGAACGCAAAAACGAGCTGGACCGCCTCAAAGACAACCTGTCTGCCGCCGTCCACGAGCTTGAAGAACTGCGCGTGCACAATCAGCAGCTGCTCAACGACATCAACGCGCTGCGCCAGGCGGCCAACCTACCCCACCCCAGCGCTTCGGCCGACCTCGAAGCCCTCATCGCCATTCAAAAAGATACTCAGGACGCCCTGACCAGCCTGCAAAACGAGAATTCGCGTCTCAAGAACATGCTCAAAACCAGCGCCGCGGTCCCGGCGGATGTTTCGCAGATGGAAAGTGAACTGCGCAACGTTTTGCAGGAAGTGGCCCGCCTGCAAAACCAGTTGGCCAGGTCCAACAGCCGCATCACCGAGCTGGAGCGCGCCGCGCCGGCCGCGGGCGCAGCCAGCCCAGCCGCCGATCTGCAAAACATTGCGGCCATCATTCAGGAACTGCGCCAGCCGATGTCCTCAATCGTCGGCTATACCGACCTGCTCCTGGCCGAATCGATCGGCATCCTGGGCAAAGCCCAGAAAAAATTTCTCGAGCACATCCGCACCTCTTCCGAGCGCCTGCGCGGACTGATCGATGACCTGGTCCAGCTGACCACCCCCGGCCAATCTGGCGCAGAGGGCATCCAGCCCGAGGTTGACCTGAGCGAAGTGATTGATGAGGCCGTGGCCGAGCTGGGACCCAAAATGCGCGAGCGCGGCATCCAGCTCCACATAGACATGCCCGGTGAGCTTCCCGTGCTGTTTTCCGATCGCGATGCGGTCTTCCAGATCACCAATCACCTTCTCCAAAACGCGGCCCAGGTCACCCCGCCCGACGGCACGATCAGCCTGCGCGCTCATCACCAGCGCAACGACAAACTCGAATTTGTCGTCCTGCAGGTCACCGACAGCGGCGGCGGCATCTCCCCCGACGACCTGCCGCGCGTCTTCTCGCAGCGCGTGCGCCCCGATGGCACGCCCATCCCCGGCATCGCCGAAAACGGCGTCGGTCTGACCGTCACCCGCACCCTGGTCGACGCGATCGGCGGGCGGATCTGGGTTGATTCGGACATGGATGGCACCAGCACCTTCACGGTCTTGCTGCCCCTCTACACCAGCGCCCAGGAGACCGCCAGGGAATGAAATCGACGGCCGCCGAACTGCTGCTTGGAATTGGCGCCGCGCTGATCTCGATCCTGCTCGTCACCGGCGCGCTGATGATGTCGCTGGGCGAAATCTTACCCGCCCCGGTGGAGCCAGCCGAGCTGCCGACCCTCACCCCCGCCCCAACTCGCCTTTTCCTGGTCACCAACAGCCCAACCCCGACCACCAACCCGTCGCTGGTCCCGCACAACACCTGCACCCCGCCCAAAGGCTGGAGCACCTATATCATCAAAGAGGGCGACACGGTCGACAAACTGGCCGCGGCCTACGGGGTCACCGCCGACCAGATCATCCGCTTCAACTGCCTGAACAACCCGAGCTTGCTGCCCAACACCGAACTCTACCTGCCCCCGCTGCCGGCTCCATCGGCCACCCCGCGCGTGCTCACCGCAACCCTCTCACCGACCTTCACCGCCACTGCGACCGCCGCCCCCACCGAACCGCCATCAGCCGAAGCCACGTCCACCCCCGCCGGCCCGTGCGTGCGCCCCGCCGGATGGATCCCCTATCGCGTGCGCTCTGGCGATACGCTGTCCTCGATCGGGGCTGCGTATAATATCAGCTACCTGACCCTGCTGGACGCGAACTGTCTGCCGCGCAACCACCGCCTGATCGCAGGCGAGATCCTCTACGTGCCCAACAATTTCACCAGTACACCCAAGGTCACCAAAACGGCCACACCCGAACCGGAAGAGCCGACTGACACGCCCAACCCAACGGCGACAACCCAGCCCACCAATACAGCAACTCCTACCGACACACAGGAACCGACCCCGGCCAACACGGCCACGCTTGAGCCGCCCACGCCCACCAGCACCCCCACC
>Ga0172368_10006924_pt1 | contig 12027 bp, 11 predicted proteins | sample Lak11m_FD_114540 | JGI IMG/M metagenome (GOLD analysis project Ga0172368, IMG submission 114540) | Freshwater microbial communities from Kabuno Bay, South-Kivu, Congo - kab_022012_11m | ecosystem: Environmental > Aquatic > Freshwater > Lake | place: Democratic Republic of the Congo: South-Kivu...
ATTATTATATAATTTAGTATTCGTACTGCCTTTATTGATAATCACGTTCGCAATATACTTTGGTTATTCAAATGTTTCAAAAGCAACAGAATGGAAAGACAAAAACCTTAGAATTCTACACTTAGTTGCAGGAATAATAATGTTAGCACTCGGAATAATAATAACTCTAGGAATAATATAAAACTGTAACATTTTTAAATATAAGCTTCATTCTTCATCTTAACGCGGAGGTACCCAAGCGGCCTAAGGGGACCGCCTGCAGATTCCATTGCAGGAACTCGCTGTAATGAGCCAGAAACTTTTTTGGTGATGACAAAGCTGACAGCGGTTATTCGGGGGTTCGAATCCCTCCTTCCGCTTGAACAAAGTGAAAGCAAAGGAGGTAAGGAACGCAAGTGGCTGTGTCTCCTTCCGCTTACATTTTCCGCTGTAACTTCGGAGATGCGTTTCGCTACGCTCAAGCGCATTAAATGAGCACATATTCTCTAAACACATTTTCCGCTGTGTTTGAAAACAACAGTTTTCCAACATTCCAGAAACTCGTTTCTTAGGATAACTTCAGAGAAGAGCTCCTTTGAACCCCTCTTCAAAGCAGAGTTTATTAGTTTCTTAGAATATTTCTTAGGTCATGTTGTCATGTTAAAGAACGTAGGAGAATGCAATACAAAGGAGTAATTAGAGATATGGTGTCTTCAGCCATAAGTTGTTGCTTGTTCTATTCCAACAAGACGACCATTATTATTGATGATGTTGTTGTTGCCATTAGCATTCGAGTTGTTGTTGCCAACAGACCTCAACCAAAATAAGCGCCCTAGAGTAGCCAGTTCACTTTCTTTCAAACCCTTTTTTTAGTGGGTTCTGTGCAAACTTTTTCTTGTTTGCTTTAGGTCACCACCACTTCAATTTCTTGTCGTGGTTGTATTTTACAACAGCATGCTGTCTTAGTGAATTGGCATGTAGTTCCAAAGCCACATCGTAATTCCACAAAAAAGTTTTTTGTAGATTATCTTTTGTGACTGAAGACAACTCAAAAAGAAAAGCATTTATTTAAAAATATTATTAAAAGAAAAGGCTTATTTTTGCTTGTAAGTATTCATCCGCTCTATTAGCGTATTTGTATATTCTGTGGCTAATATTTCGGATAATACTCCTCTGATATTTACTTCTGGAATACCTGTAATTATAGTGTTTACAAGACCTTTATTTTGCGTGTTTACACCTTCGGTGCTAGCGACTCCGTCGCTTACCCCAACAAGACGACCACCAAGATTATCGATGAAGTCGTTGATGCCACCAGCATCCGAGTCGTTGCCGCCAACAGACTCCAACCAAAAAAAGCGCATTCCCTCTGTATTAGGAAGCCACAATCCTCTATTCTTAGAGAATGATTTGTCAGTCATCTTATCAACCATAGAACCATAATCTTCATTCAGCTTCTTGTCTCCTTCTGCCTGAAATTCCCAGAATTCTGCACGAGTCTTCTTTTTGCTATATATATCGTTTCTTAAAGCTTCAGCTACGTTTCCTGGAATAATCATGCTTTCCTGTTCTTTTATGGATTCATAAACATCCTTTGACACAACTAAGCTGTAGTTTTTTATGTTGCTGTCTGGATTCAATGAATTGACAAGATTTCTTGCAGTTTCATTGTTCTTGTATGAAGCTATAACTACTTCTCCCGATCCAGCCGGATCAACAAATACTGGAGAACTTGTAGTAAAGTAATTATCTCTTAGAGTCTGCGCATCAGATGTGTCCCCTAACCTTCTTGTCATGAAACCCTTAAAATCTAATGGTTTTCTTCCTGATGCTATGATTTCTGGCATGCTGTAATTTGGTTTTCCGTCAAAAACCTGCAATACATGCACTTCGCTCGGATTTATGATTTTTACTTTTTCTTGGAATTTAATTGACATTTTATTATCACCAAGATGAAGAAGCGGTTTATATTATTTAAATCTTTCGATATTGTTGTTACTATTAAGTAATTATATTATTTGTTTTTGTAGGAAACAGTCAAAAGACAGCTTTAAAAAGCAAAACTCGCCCCTTTCAGAAGCATGAACGCCCCCCCCCCGAACACAAAGAAACCTACGAAAAAATATGCTCCCAAGACAACCTCGAGCTAGCACACAAAAGGGCAAGAAAAAGAAAAACACTCAAACTGTACGTAATAGAATTTGAAAAAAATCTATCAGAAAACCTCAAAAAATTAAGACAAGAACTAATTACAGAAACATACGCGCCAAAACCACTAACAACATTCATTCTAAGAGATCCAAAGACAAGAAAAATAAACAATTTCCTAAACGAAAAATTGAAACTAGAGCTTCATCCTCAAAAATCTAAAATATTAAAACTTGAAAAAGGAATAGATTTCTTAGGATTCAGAATATTCTACCACCACAAATTATTAGGAACAAATAACAACAAACGCTTTGAAAGAAAACTAAAAGAAATAAAAAAAGAATATGTAGAAAACAAAATTCAAAGAGAACAAATAATAGAACGCTTAGAAGGATGGCTAGCATACGCAAAAAACGCAGACACATACAAAAAAAGAAAAGAAACAATAAAAAAATTCAACAAATTCTTTCCAGCAAGAACAAACCAAAAAATAATCAGCGTCAAAAAACACGAAAACATCAACCAAGAAATGGAAAATGCAAAAGCAGATTTCACAACACAAAAAACACTTCAGCTTTTCAATCAAAAACACTCCATTCAGGAAATGGCAAAGATAAGAGGCATTAAAGAAAGCACAGTCTGGGAACACCTAGCAAAACTGGTGGAACACCACCAACTAAAACAAAACCTGATACTATCAAGCAAAAAAATTAAAGAAATATTAAAAAACATAAAAACTCCTGATGATAAACTAAAAGACATAAAAGAAAGAATAGCCGACAAAACAATAACATATAACGAAATCAACATAGTTCTTTCAAATATCAAAGGAAAGCAAAAGAAAAAAAGCATAAATTATTATGTGAACTGGTACAAAAAGACAAATTGCCACAGAAAATGCTACTATAACAAAGCTCAAAGGCAAATATGCAGAATAAAATTTCAACAATTAATAGAACAGATGCCAGAAAACAAATTCACAAAAAACGAATTCCTAGAATTCTTCAATAATCACACCACAATTTGTATTCTGTCAAAGAAAGAAAAAGAGCAAAAAGTATCCTGGAAACAATTCCAACAGCAAAAAAATAATAGACCTTCCATAAAAAATTTCGTAGAGGGAACATAAAAATAAGTTTGATTTTAATTTATTTAATTAAGCACATTCTCTAAATTCTAAAATCAATTACAAATCTTTATATACTTTTAATTTCTCTGAAAATGCATGGATTGGTTGATATTATCCGCATTTTTCTTAGCAGCTTTTTCTAGCCTGTTCACTATTGTAAATCCAATAAGCGCAGCATTTTTCTTTTCATCCATAACAGAAGATGATTCTGCTGCAAAAAAAGTTTTAATGGCTAGAAAAGCAGCTATAGTGAGCGCAGTTGTTCTAATCGTTTTCGCATTCGGAGGAAATCTAATCCTGAATTTTTTTGGAATCACATTGGACGCTTTCAGACTTGCAGGAGGAATACTTGTTGCAAGAGTCGGATTAAGCATGACTAGAGCAACACATAAACAAATAAAATCAGACAAAGAAAAACAAGAAGCAATTGAAAAAGAAGATATTTCTGTAATTCCTATGGCTATACCTATGCTTTCTGGACCTGGAGCAATGACTACAGCAATTGTTTTAATGAGTAACTCCTCAGATATTTATAGCACAATCTCAATAGTTGTTGCAATACTTTTAGTTTGTCTAATTTCATTCATAGCTCTTGCAAAAGCAGATCTTATACAAACAAGCATAGGACACACTGGAAAAAACGTAGTGGACAAAATACTAGGAATGATAGTCATGGTTGTAGGAGTACAATTTATGATAAACGGAGTTCAAGGACTTCTAACAAGTTGGAATTTAATCTAAATAATCTAAAATAGTTTTCTGAGTGTTTATATGAATGGCCGTGGCTATTTTTCTTCGTTTATGAATATTTCTTCCAGCAGCAAGTTGCACAAGCAATTCTAATTTTGTTGGGTTTTTCCATAAATTACCCATTGAGCAGTAACAAAAACAGAAATATTTATAAAACATTTTAAGATACTAGAAAACATGGCATTAGAAAAACAAGTAAATCAAATACTATCACAATTTCCTAGAAGTAGACTCAACTCCAAGAACGGACTATTCGTAAAGAAGTTTCTAAATACTTGGCCAGAAAATCTCAACATTCTAGGCGGGAAAAAAATACTTACCCCTGAACAAAGATTTCAAAACGAAATCACAAAAAGAAAAGACATGCCCGAAGACGTATTCTCTAAATTAATAACCCAAGATCCTCAGAGACTAATCTTATATTTAGAAAAATTAGAAGGAAGCAATCTTGCAGAAATCTACGCAGAGTTAGGTCCTGGCGAAAGAAACATATACAACAGAGAAATGTTTTCTATACTAAAACAAATGCACAACTACGGAGTAATTGATGGAGATACCCAATTGAGAAACTTTATGTTCACAACTAAAGAAAATGACAGAACAATTAAAAAAACAGATCTTGAAGCAGAGTGGAGTTATAAAAAAGAAGGAAAATTACTGGACTTACTACAATTATCCTCAGATATTTATTCTAAAACCGACAGAATAGATAGAGACGCAGATCAAATAGTTTATGCAATAGAAGACGCATACGGCCCAATAAATAAAATGCCTATACCAAACTATATGAGAACATATTTCAAAGTAGGCTGGAAAATTCCGGAAGAATTCATCCAATTCTTAGAAAAATAAAAAAAAATTCTCTCTGTAAAATAGTAACTCTTATATACTAGTTCTAGACGCACACCGTATATAAAAAGATAAAAGGTGTATTAGAATGAGAAAAATAGTAGTCATAAATCAAAAAGGTGGCGTTGGAAAAACAACCACTGCGATAAATATAGCTGCAGGATTGGCTCTGCGAGAAAAAAAAGTATTACTAATAGATCTTGATCCACAAGGAAGCATAGGTACAAGCTTAAAAAATGCCAGCCAAAAAGATATTAATGATTTCTTCATAGAGAGTTTAGATATAAGACAATGCACAGTAAGATTAGGAAAAAACTTAGAATTCATCTCTAGCAAAAAATCACTCTTAGGAACAGAATTAAGCATGGGCCGAGCAAAAGAAAGCGAATTCTTACTGAAAAACAAAATGCACGGAGTGAATGGGTACGACTACATAATAATAGACTGTCCGCCATCATTCAACTTGCTAACAAAAAATGCGGTTTTATACGCAGATGAAGCAATAATTCCTGCATCAACAGACTACTTAGGATACAAAGGATTACTAAACACAATAGACTTGTTAAAAGACATGAACGAAGCATACGATCACAACATAAAAACAAGAAAAGTAGTTCCGACAATGTTCGACTCAAGAAACAAAATATGTAGAATAATACTTGACACAATAAAGAACGAATTCTATGAGATTTCTACAAATCCTATAAGAATGAATTCCAAATTGAAAGAAGCTCCGAGAGCAGGAAAATCAATATTTACCTACGATAAAAAATCAAACGGAGCAAAAGATTATTTGGATGTTGTGAATATGGTAATACAAGACGAGGCATGAGCATCGAAAATGATGCGAAAAAAAGTCTACGGCGAATATCAAGTTCCTAAGTGTCCCTTTTGTAACTCTGTTGCCACAATAAAAAACAACCAAGGAATTCCCGTTTGCCCACATCACAAAAAAGAACAACTAGAAAATCTAAAATGTTCATGTGGCGCAACACTTGAATTAATGCAAGGAAAATACGGACCATTCTTCAAATGTATAAACTGCAACCTTATAAATTATAAAAAAGGATTAGAACTAAACGGATATCCTCTGAAAAATATTAATGATTTGTAAATCCGGTCCACCCATGAAATCTTAAAAAAGTATATAAATAAATACCCAACCTTCTAAGAAAGATAAACATGGAACTTCCAAAAAACTACGATTTCAAAGAATCTGAACAGAAATGGACAGAACATTGGGAAAAGAAAAAAACCTACTCCTATAAGGATAAAGGAACAAAAAAATTCTCAATAGACACTCCTCCTCCAACGGTTTCTGGAAGAATGCACATAGGACACGCATTCAGCTACACACAAGGAGACATGATTGTAAGATATAGAAGAATGAAAGGAGAATCAGTATTCTATCCCTTTGGAACGGATGATAATGGATTACCAACAGAAAGATTAGTTGAATCCATAAAAAACGTAAAATCAAAAAATATGAGCAGAGAAGAATTCGTAGAACTCTGTGAAAAAACAATCAAAGAATTAAAACCAGAATTTATTGCCGATTGGAAAAAAGTAGGAATAAGCGCAGACTTTGAAAATTCATATTCAACAATAGATGCTCACTCAATAAAAACAAGCCAAAAATCATTCTTAGATTTGCTAAAAAAAGGAAGAGTATTCCAAGAAGAAAGTCCAGTATCGTGGTGCGTACATTGTCAAACAGCAATAGCACAAGCAGAATTTGAAAACGTGGACATAACTTCAAATTTTAATGACATAATTTTCAAACAAGGGTCAAAAGAACTAGTAATCGCGACAACAAGACCTGAATTATTACCTGCATGTGTTGCAGTATTTGCAAATCCAAATGATGAAAGATACAAAGAACTAAAAGGAAAATTCGCAACAGTCCCTCTTCTGAATTATGACGTTCCAATATTATTTGATGAATCAGTAGCACTAGACAAGGGAACTGGACTAATGATGGTTTGCACATTTGGAGACAAAGAAGACGTAGAGAAATGGTACAAATACAAACTGCCATTAAAATCTGCAATAACCGAAGATGGAAAATTAAACGAAGAAGCAAAACAATACAAAGGATTAACAATCAAGGAAGCAAGAAAACAGATAATTGAGGATCTAAAAAAAGAAAATCTATTAATTTCTCAAAAACCAATAACACACCCTGTAAATGTGCATGAAAGATGCGGAACAGAAATAGAAATACTAAAGACCAAACAATGGTTCATAAAAGTTCTAGACAAAAAACAAGAATTACTAAAAGCAGCAGACCAAATAACTTGGTATCCTGAATTCATGAAAAAAAGATATATTCACTGGGTAGAAAATTTACAATGGGACTGGTGCATTTCAAGACAAAGATTCTTTGGAGTTCCATTTCCAATTTGGTATTCAAAAAAAACAGGAGAAGTAATCCCTGCAAGCGAAGATCAATTACCAGTAGATCCACTAAAAGATAAACCGAAAGTTCTACCTGCAGGTCACAGCTACGCAGATATAATTTCAGAGTCTGATGTAATGGACACGTGGGCAACATCTTCAGTAACTCCACAAATAGCACTAGACTGGGCAAACAATCCAGAAAAATTTAAAGAAATGTTTCCAGAAACTGTAAGATTACAGGCGCACGATATAATAAGAACGTGGGCATTCTACACAATCGTAAAAGGAATCTACAACAACAACGCAGTTCCTTGGAAAAACATAATCATCTCAGGATTTGTACTTGATCCAAAAGGACAAAAAATGAGTAAGAGCAAAAAAAATACGATTGCACCACAAATAATACTTGAAGAATTTGGAGCCGACGCATTAAGATACTGGGCAGCAGGATCAAAATTAGGAGAAGACTTACCCTATCAAGAAAAAGATGTATTAACAGGGAAAAAAACTGTGACAAAATTATGGAATGCATCAAAATTTACATTAATGAATCTTGAAGGATACACTCCCAAGCAGACTTCAGCTAGCAGTCAAGACAGCACCCAGACCCCCGAAATACAGAACACAGAATCTCTTGAAGTAATGGATAAATGGTTGCTTTCTAAATTAATGAAAATAATAAAAGTGTCAACAGAATCATTTGAAAATTATGAATATTCAAAAGCAAAACATGAAACTGATGTTTTCTTCTGGCAAACATTCTGCGACAATTATTTAGAATTCACAAAATATAGAACATATGGAGAAGATCGACAGCCAACAGAACAAGAAACGCAGAACAATACAAAGTTGGCAGCACAAAAAACACTATACTACGCGCTTCTTACTCAATTAAAACTATTTGCACCAATATTACCATTCATAACAGAAGAAATTTACAACACGTACTTCAAGGGAATAGAGAAAGAAGAAAGCATACACACTTCAAGTTGGCCAAAAATAAATTCAAAGTTAATCGACGAAGAATCAGAAAAAGCAGGAGATCTTGCAATACAAATAAATTCTGAAGCAAGAAAATATAAGTCAGAAAAAAAACTATCACTAAAAACAGAAATAAACACACTAACAATTACATGTACTGCTGAACAAAGAGAATTAATACAAAAAACTTTAAAAGATCTAAAAGCAACAGGAAACATAAAAGAAATATTCTTTGAAAAAGGGGAAACATTCGAACTATTATTTTCTTAGACAGTTTTATACTAATATCATCACTATTCAGTGAGTTCAAAATCAAAACACTTTTAAAGAATACCTTCTATCCCACTCCTATAAATACACCGAGGTAAAACTAAAATGAATAACATACATTTAACAAAAAACGGATTTCCAAAAATAAACCAACTAATAACAACAACCGGACAATCCTTATATTTATCAGAAATACTAAAAACAGAAGATGAAAAAGAAGCATTCTCAGAAGACTTTGCAAAAGATAATAATGAATACAAAAATCTAACCGATGAATCACTATATCTGCCAGAATTTACAGAACACGCAGACACAGGATTAGCACTAGCACTCACAAACTCTGGAGAAAAATATTTTGAAAATTACTTATCAAAAAGAGCAAGTGAAAGTATCCTTGCAAATAACTTTCAAAACAAAAAACTCATGGTAGGAAATGTAAGTCTTCCACTAATGCCTGCAGACAAAGAGTTTATCGATTTCTTAGTATACACATCTATGTATCATCAAGCAAAAACAGGAAAACCTTACATCAAATCGACAACTGAACAAGAAATAATCTTGAATGCTGAAGGAAACGCTTGGTTCAAAAGAACATATTTCAATCAACCTAGCGATAAGACTAAAATAGACGCAGTTCCTTTAACTGAATGGGAAAACGAAATCGACCAATCATATGTTGACGAAGATGGAGAAATTCAGCAAAAACATCAGGTTCCGAAAAAAGGACCAAGAACAATTGAAAACAATGTTTGGGGATCAATGAGCCCTGCAGAACACAGTACTTCCTACAAAAATATACTTCTGGCGCAAGATAATAACCTAGATATAAATCCAAAAACACATACACCTAGACCGCTAGATGAATTAACAAGAATGTATCGCAACAAACACCTGCTTGATTAAAATAATTATTTTTTTAATTTTATTTTTTCATAGGAATTATTCCAAACATTAATACGAATAAGATCTTTACGGAAATTTTTTTTAGTAATAATTTTTATTGCTTCTGTAACTTGAAGACTTGCAGTGATACTTGTTATTGTGTTAATAACTCCTATTTCTTCGCATCTATCAAAAGTTTCTCCACTTCTAAAAAACTTTCTGAATAATTTTGGATTTTTGACAACAAGAACATTACCACTTGTGCCTGATGCTGCAGAATAAATCCAAATCTTTTTTTGCTTATTACAATAATCATTAATCACATTTCTAGCAAGCATATTATCCGTGCAATCAAGAATGATGCTGTAATCGGCTAGCAGCGCGTCAGCGTTCTGGGGAGTGAGAAATTCTTTTACTATCCTTATAGAAACTTCTGAATTAATTTTTTTAAGTTTATTTTTCGCAACAACAACTTTAAACTTTCCTACATCCTTTTCCTCAAATAAAACTTGACGTTGAAGATTAACAAGAGAAATTTTATCTTTATCAACCAAGAGCAATTCTCCAACACCCGCTCTAGTTAATAATTCTGCAGTCATTGTTCCAAGAGCGCCCACGCCTATTATTGCAACCTTTGCTTTGGATAAATTCTTCTGACCAGAAACTCCTATTTCTTTCAACACTTCCTGACGAACATAACGATTCATAACACTAAAAAACCAAATCAGCTTAAAAATATTATCTAAAAATGAATGTTTTATATAGATAACGAATTCTTAAAAAAATATGGAAGTAGGAAAAAAACTTTATGTAACCGATAGAAAATTGTGGCGTTCGTGGTTGGTTAAAAATCACACTAAAGAAAAAGAAATTTGGCTCGTTTATTATAAAAAATCATCTGGCAAAAAAAGAATTCCGTATAATGATGCTGTTGAAGAAGCACTTTGTTTTGGTTGGATAGATGGTATTTTAAAAGGCGTAGATGAACAAAGCTTTGCTCAGAGATTTACTCCTAGAAGAAAAAAAAGCGCACTCTCAGAGTTGAATAAAGAGCGAATTAGAAACATGATAAAAGAGGAAAAAATGACTGCTGCTGGATTAATTGCAGTCAGCCATGCTTTTGATAAAGATCAAGATGAATTCACAATTCCTAAAGATATATTAAATTTTTTGAAAAAAGACAAATTAACTTGGGAAAACTTTCAAAACTTTTCTAAATCATATCAAAGAGTACGCATCATGTGGATAGATAATGCTAGATCTAGACCTGAAATTTTTGAAAAGAGATTATCATATTTTATTAAGATGACTGCTAAAAATAAAAAATACGGAATGATGCAGTAATAACGGTTCAGAAAATAAACAAATTCATTTTTTCTTAACAACGAAGAACGCGTGATCTTTCTCGAACGGATCCAATTCACGATAATCAACAATAACCATTTCTTTTTCCAAAACAGCACGAACTTGTTTGAAAATATCTTTAGGCTTTTTAGTAACATCAACACTTCTAGCTTTCAATGCAAGCAAACCAAATCCTCCTTTTTTCAAAAACATGTTACAATTTTCAATAAAAATCTTGACTTGTTCTCGTTGGGCAATATCTTGAAACACTGCGTCAACTTCAGGAATTAAATCTGAGTAAGTTTCGGGATGACAAGCGTCTTCTAAAAACGGAACCATATTTTTTCTTTTTTCACAAACAAAAACAAGATCTTTAACAACCCTCGGAGCAAAATCTAAACAAAACAAAAATCCATCAGGCCCTATAACATCAGACATAAATGAAGGAGTATAACCATGACTAGCACCCAAGTAAAGAACTTTTGCACCAGGTTTTATTCCTGTCTGCATAAGACCCTTAGCAATTGCAGCAACAAATTTACTTCTCTCAGGTTTAATCTCTCTGAATTCAGAACCATCGAACTTTTCAATTCGCTCATCAAAACCTCTAAAACCAGAATAAATACTCTTAGTAAAGTAAACATACTTCTTACCAAATCTCTTTTTGTAAACACCAAATTTATTTATTTCTTCCATTTTAAAACCAACTAATTAAACTTCTTCTTAAGATCGGCAAGATACTTATCTGCAATAAAATCGCCCTTAAAATAATCAACTCTAGCAGCCATGCTTAATTTATCCGCCAAAGCTCTTGCAGCTTTTCCTTTATCATCTTTCTTAGCATTAATAATTAAAGGATGATTAACAATGTGCCCATACTTAGGAGACTTAGCCCCTGTTTTTATGTGTCTAAACAATGCTTTTTCAGCACCCAACAATTGAATAGTACTACTCTGAAGACTAGCAAATCTTTTCAAACTTTTAGCATCTCTGAGTAATTTTGCACCAATGGTCGGACCTGCAAGATACAAAATATTTTTACAGTAAACGCCCATGACTTTTTCAAGATACAACAACAAAAAAGTCTTAGTTTCAATCATACCCTGAGTAATAGCAGCAAGCGCTTTAATTGCGTGTTCATCATCTTGGTCCAAAACAGCACCCATAGCGGATTTCGATTCAAGACCAGAACCTTCATCAGCACTCAAAACAACTTTGACAAAATACTCATTATCTGAAATAGCATCTTCAAGTTCAGGATTCTTAATCATAAACCAATCCCTCAAACGAGAAGC
>Ga0172368_10006925_pt1 | contig 12026 bp, 9 predicted proteins | sample Lak11m_FD_114540 | JGI IMG/M metagenome (GOLD analysis project Ga0172368, IMG submission 114540) | Freshwater microbial communities from Kabuno Bay, South-Kivu, Congo - kab_022012_11m | ecosystem: Environmental > Aquatic > Freshwater > Lake | place: Democratic Republic of the Congo: South-Kivu...
ACCTTTTCGGCCTTGGGTTCGCTATCCACCTGCCTCGCGCGCGGCGTCCGCGACCAGCGGCGACCACGAACCCGACGCCAGCAGCCAGAGCTGATGCGTGGCTCGCGTCGCCGCCACATGCAGGCGCCGCCTCGCCTCGTCGGTGTCCGGATAGGCGGCCGCCGTCGCGTCGGGCACGACCACGTAGTCGAACTCCAGGCCTTTGACCGCGTCCACGTCGGTCACGTCGACGCCCGGATCGAAGGTGAAATCGCCGCCCTGCACCAGCCGCGCGTCCGGCATCTCTGCGAGCGCCGGGAACAGCTCGCGCGCTGCTGCAGCGTCGCGTGCGACCACCGCCACCGACGCGGCCGGCTCGCGCTCGGAAAGATCGCGCAGCGCCGAGGCGAGAAAGACCTGTGCGCCCGGCTCGTCGGGAAACGCGAAGAACCCCGTGGGAGCGCCGTCGCGCGCGGCTTGCGCGGCCGCGTCCGGCGCCAGCGGCCCGAGGATGCGCCGCGCCAGCTCGGCCACCGGGCGGGGACATCGGTAGGACACCTGCAGCCGGCACGTGCGCGCGCCGCGTGCGCCGAGCGCACCCAGCATCGCGTCCCAGCCCGCCCACCCGGGCTGCGTCTGCTGCATTTCGTCACCGGCCACCGTGGCGCAACGCTGCCCGCCCAGAAGACGGCCCAGCGCGTGCAACTCCGCGAGCGAGAGATCCTCCGCCTCGTCCAGCACCAGGTGTACCAGGTTCTGCGACGGCGGCCGCCCGCGCTCGACGCGCGCCAGCAGCAGCAGCGGCAGATCCTCGGCGTCGACCGTGCCGGCCACGCCCTGGGGCGTGCCCTCGTCGAGCGGGCGGCCGTCCAGCGCACGCGTGCGTGCCTCGTCCCAGCCCTCGATCTGCTGCGAGGTCGGCGTGCCGAGCTGCGCCATCGTGTGACGCACCGTCTCCTCGACCGCCGTGCGCGGGAGCTCCCCGGCGCAGTCGTCCGCGAGTGCGCCCAGGAACGAACGGTCCGAGAAGATCTCCGCGAGCCAGCGACGCAGCCCCGGGAAGCTCTGCGGCACCTTCGCCGGCGGCGCGAGCCTCGCGCGCAGGCGCTCGAACACGAGCGGATGGCGCTTCACCTGCGCGACGAGCGGCGGCGTGTCGTCGCAGATGCGCGGGTCGCGCAAGCGGAAGAGCGAACGAACCGCCTGGCGCGACCACGCGGCGAGCGTGCCGGTCTGCACCGGACCCGCGCCCGCAGGCTCCAGAAGGCGCCGCCACAGACGGCACAGACCCTCCTCGGGCACCAGCACGCGGATGCGTTCGCAGGGAAAATGACGCGGATCGTCGTGGCGCAGCTTCGCCAGCCGGTGCAGCGCGACCGTGGTCTTGCCCGAGCCCGCGCTCCCCACCACGAGCAGCGCGCGGTCCGATCCGGTCTCCATCGCGTCGTATTGCGCACGGTCGAGCAGCGCCGTCACGTCCGCCGGGCCGGTGGCCGGACGCGCCGCGGTGCCCGCACCGCCGCCCAGAGTTCGGTACGGCTCGGGCCCTTCGCGCCAGCGGCCGTCGCCGGTGCGCGAAATCGCGAACGAATCGCCCAGCACCGCCTCGAGCCGGCCGTCGCGCACCACCAGGACGCGACGCGCTTCCACGGTGCCTTGCGCGAGACGCCCGGGAAGCTGCTCCTCGAACGCGTCGCCCTCGCGATAGCGGTAGAAGACGCGCGCGAGCGCCGCCGAGCGCCAGTCGACGATGCGCACGTCCGCGGGCGCGTCGACGTAGCCCGCGCGTCCGAGGAAGCAGTCCGTCGTGCCGGAGTCCTCGCGCACGCGGAGATGCGCGAAATAGGGCGAATCCGCGTCGGGTCGCGGCGGCGCCCCCGGGCGCTCGAGCAGCGCGCGCACCGAGGTCATCTGCTGCAGGAGCGCGGGGAGATCCGCCGGGGTCGCCGCGGCCGCCTCGTCGCGCAGCGCCTCGAGCGACAGGCGCAGCGAGCGGCGGCCGTCGTCGGAAGACGGCCGGTGCGACGATCGAAGGGACGCCTGCACGCGGCCGAGCCAGTCCTCCTCTTCGCGGAGCACCGCGACTGCCTGCTGCGAGAGACCTTCGAGCGACATGCGGCCGGCCCCGGGGCGCGCGGCTGCGCGCGGAAGCCGCGGAAAATAGCGGCGATTCGGTGCGTGTCAACGCCTTGCGCGGGAGCGCGGAGGTGGTAGGATGGATCTATCGACGACAACGCGGAGCGCGTCCACCCGCATCGCAGTAGCGTTGCCGCCCCGCGCCGCCGCACGGCGCGCCGGAGCAGGCATCACGACCGCCCCGCCCGCCCGCGTTCTCGTCGTCGACGACGAACCCATCATGCTCGAAAGCTGCCGGCGCATCCTCGAACGCCACGGCTGCACCGTCGACGTCGAGTCGGACCCGTTCGCGGGCCGCGACCGCGCGGCCGCCGGCCCCTACGACCTCGTCCTGCTCGACGTGCGCATGCCCGACCTCGACGGCATGGAGATTCTCTCCGCCGTGCGCGAGAAGCGATCCGATCTCGAATTCATCGTCATCACCGGCTACTCCACCATCGAGTCGGCCGTGCAAGCCGTGAAACTCGGCGCGTTCGACTACCTGCCGAAACCCTTCACCCCCGGAGGAACTGCGCCGCCGCGTCGCCGCCGCACTCGAGCACGCCCGCACGCGGCGCCGCCCCGCTTCCGGAGACGCTGCGCCCGCTCACCCGCGCATGGTCGGAGACAGCGAACCCATGCGCCGCGTGTACGAGCTGCTCGCGCGCGTGGCCCCCTCCGGCGCCACCGTCCTCGTCGTCGGCGAAAGCGGCACCGGCAAGGAACTCGCCGCGATGGAGCTGCACTCCGCCAGCACGCGGCGCGAACGGCCCCTCGTGTCGCTGGACTGCTCGGCGCTGGCGAGCGTCGAGAAGGAAGCGCCCGATCTCGTGGTGCTCGACGTCATGATGGAAAACGACTGGGCGGGCTACGGCGTCGTGCAGGCGATGCACGCGGCGTCGCCGGAGCCCGCGCGACGCGTGCCCATCGTGATGGTTTCGTCGGTCGGGCTGGATCCGTCGTCGCGCTTCGCGGGCGCGGGCGAGGCGCCCATGGTGACGCCCGACCGGTATCTCGTGAAGCCGCTGGACGTGAACCGCTTCCTGCGCTGCGTCGGCGAACTGCTGGGCCTGCCGCTGGGCGAGGAGAGACTCCCATCGCGATGAGCGCACAGGCGCCGGCGGGCGCGGACACGATGACCACGGCGCATCCCGCGCCGGAGACCGCCGCGCGCGTGCTCGTCATCGACGACGAGGAGGTCATTCTCCAGTCGTGCCGGCGCATCCTGGGCAAGGACGGCTGGGAGGTCGAGACCTTCGATCGCGGATCCGCCGGAATCGAGCGGCTCCGCGCGTGGCGTCCGCAGGTGCTGGTCGTCGACCTGAAGATGCCCGAGCTCGACGGCTTCGAGGTGATCCGCCGCGTTCGCGCGATCGATTACGAACTCGTCGTCGTGGTCATCACCGGCTACGCGACGATCTCCACCGCCCTGGACGCGATGAAGGAAGGCGCATGGTCGAGAGCCTCCAGACCGCGCGCGACGAACGGCAGGAGTGGGGCCGCACGCTGGAGCAGAAGGTGGAGGAGCGCACGCGCGAGCTGCGCGCGATGCAGTCGGGCATGGTGCAGAGCGAGAAGCTCGCGTCCATCGGGCGGCTCGCGGCCGGCGTCGCGCACGAGATCAACAACCCGCTGGGCGGAATCCTCTCGCTGTCGATGCTGGCCCTGGAGGAGATGGGCGACGACCATCCGCTGCGCCGCGACGTCGAGACCATCGTGCGCCAGACGCTGCGGTGCCGGGAGATCGTGAAGGGACTGCTCGACTTCTCCCGCCAGTCGGATCACCGCGCCACGCACACCGACGTGAACCCGGTCATCGAGAGCACGCTCGCGCTGCTCGGGCGCCAGGCCATGTTCCAGAACATCCGCCGCGAGGTGAGCCTGCGACGCGACCTGCCGGCCGTGTTCGTCGACCCGGGCCAGATGCAGGCGGTCGTCATGAACATCGCCATCAACGCGGCCGATGCCATGGACGAGTGCGGCACGCTGACGGTGTCCACGGAACTGGACGCGGCCGCGCACGAAGTCCTCGTGCGCGTCGGCGACACCGGGCACGGCATTCCCGACGACGTGCTCCCGCTCATCTTCGAGCCGTTCTTCACGACGAAGAAGGTCGGCCAGGGCACGGGGCTGGGGCTCGCCATCGTGCACGGGATCGTGACGCGCGCAGGCGGGCGCATCGAGGTGCGCACGTCGCCGGAGGGAACGGTCTTCACGGTGCGGCTGCCGGTGGCTCCGGCGGCGGAGGCTGCCGATGAGGCGGTGGGTGGCGGGGCCCGGCAATCCGCTGGCGGGTGACGACGCGTTCGGTCCCGCGGTGATCGAACGCCTGCGGGCCGCGCCGCCGCCGGACGCGGAGCTGGTGTCGCCGCACACGGATCTGCTCGGGATCACGGAAGACTTCGCGCGCTTCGACCACGTGGTCGTCGTGGACGCCGTGCTCGGGCATGGGACGCCGGGCGAGGTGCGCGTGCTGGAGGAGGTGGAGTTCCGGGACTGGCCCGCGGATTCGCCCGACGCTCATTGGGTGTCCGCGCTGGCGTCCATCCGCGTGTTCCGCAGTCTCCATCCGTCGGCTGCGACGCGCTTCTCGCTCGTGGCGCTGGCGACGGACGGCGTGCGGATCGGACGGGCGATCGATCCCGCGGCGGTCGCGCGCGGGGCACAGGCCGTCCGCGAGGTGCTGGGCGCTCTACGCGGCTCCGAACGAGACGACGAACGGGAGCGCGAGCACGAACAGGACCGACAGAAGGTCCGCGACGCATCCGTGCCGGACGAGCGGAACCAGCGCTGACGATGGAAGACACGCCGTCATGGGACACCGACCCGCGGGCGGGGCGCCGGGCCTTTCGACGAGTCAGATGCCGGAGGGGCGGCGACGGTGCGCGGGCCCCGCGGGATGGTCGTCCTCCCGACAGGGTAGGCCGGTGCGGGTTGCGCCGCGGCCCGCGCCCCCGCGCCCCTCTCCACCGGGCCGCAACAGCGATGAAGGGCTTTCCGGTTCGCTCAGGTCCGAGAGCACCGCGGCAGAATGGAAGTCCGGCCCCCTCCCCATCCCTCCCCCAGGCTTTTTCGGGGGAGGGTCGGGGAGGGGGCCGCCTTTCCCCGCAAAAGCGCCCGGCAGCGGCGGCCAACGCGACCTGAGCGAAGCGGAAAGCCCTTCAGCGATGAAACCCCTGCGCGTGACGCGCTAGTTCGTCCAGGTCGCGTAGGCGTAGAACGTCGTGAATCCCGGCGGCGCGGCGATGGTTGCCGTCGCGGTGCTGCTCGCGAGCGAGCCGGACAGAGTCGCATCGACCGAGCCCATGCCCATGACCTCGTTGTAGGTGGTGATTTTGACCGTCGTCCCCACCGGAACGTTGGAAGCGTGGATGGCGATGTCCAAGGGTTGCGACGAGTTGACCGTGACGTCCGGATTCAGGTAGCTCGCCGATGGAGCAACGGGGACATCGACTCCTCCGATGCGCGTGAACGTCACGACGGGCGGCCCGCTTCCCTCGCCCGGCCGGCCCATGATGATCCGCGGCGAAAGAGTGCTGGTGCGGAACGAACCGGTGGGTGCCCCGGCCCACTGGTTGTCGAACGAGTCAATGCGAATGAAGCCGCGTCCGCCGGTTTGGCTACCGCCCCCGCCGACAGCGGAGAGCCCTCCGGCTCCCGAGATTCGAGGCGCCATCAGCCGAATGGCACCGCCCGCGCCACCACCCGCGGTTCCGCCGTAGTAGGTCCCGCCATCTCCGCCTCGTGCGGCAACCGCGCCTGTCAAGTGAATCGACGTGCTGCTGGCGACGACGATGGCGCCCCCGCCGCCGCCGCCGCCCGCGTAGTACCCACCTCCGCCGGACCCGCCGAGCAGAGGGAGCAGATACCCGTTTCCGTACGGTTTGGCCCCATCGGCGTGGCTTCCACCTCCGTAAGGGACGGCCCCGCCGCCCGGGCCGCCGCCCGGTTGAGCCGTTCCGAGATACCGGTCCGTCGTTCCCGCACCTCCAGGGAAGCCTCCCGGACCGGGCTGCGACGGGCCCCACGCCCCGTAGGCAGTCCCCGAATGGCCGCTGCTGCCGCTCAAGTCGATCGTGCCGGCGATCTCGACGTCCCCTTGCGCGAGCCAGAACACCGCGCGATTGCGGAGCTTGTTCCCCAGGAGTCGGATGGTCACGCCGGTCGGGATCGTGATCGTCGTGAAGTGGAACACGTTGTCGCCGTCGGTGTCGAGCGGAGGGTCGTGCGTCGTGGGGTCGAAGACAACCGTCGTCCCCGACGCGACCTGCGAGTAGTCCAGCGCGCCGTCGTGGCCGTCGGAGCCGCTGTTCCAGGTCTGCGCGCGTGCCGCGACGGGCACGGCGAGCGCGAGAACCGGGGCGAGAATCGAGGCAAAGCGCATCATGTCCTCCTACTGCGCGCTCACGCCGACGAGAGGCGAGCACGCGAGAGCGGCAAAGGGATCCGACGGGTCGACCACGTTCTCCACGGCCACCGGCGCGGCGCCGATCGCTGCGGAACTGCCCGAACTTGCCGCCGATTCGGCGGGATCGGCCATGTTCTCGACCGCGACCGGCGACGCGCCGGCCGATGCGAGTCCACCCGCCAGAGCCGCGAGTGCTCCGGGGTCGGTCGTGTTCTCGACGGCGACGGGAGCAGCGCCCGCCGACGCGAGGCTTCCCTCGGGCGTCTCGAGGGCCGCCGGATCGGCTGTGTTCTCCACCGCGACCGGAGACGCTCCGACCGTCGCGGGGCTTCCCGGCGAGGTCGCGGCTGCAGCCGGATCCACCGTGTTTTCCAGCACAACCGGAGGCGCACCGGCCACGGCCAGGCTGCCCGGAGCCGTCGCCGCCGCGGGATCGGCCACGTTCTCGACCTCGACCGGGGACGCGAACGCGACGCTGGGCGCGGTGCACATGCCCGGCGGGCACTTGAAGAGGCACTCGCCCGTCATGGGATCGCACGCGGTCGCCTCCGGGCACGGCGTCGTCGCAGTCTCCGGAGGCACCGGCGCAGGCTGCGAATCGCTCTCGCATTTCGGAATGCACGCCGGCACGGGTCCGTCGGTGGAGGGGTCGCAGTATTCGGTCGGCTCGCACGTCGCGGGCCCGCACTTGGCGACGCAGCTTCCCGAAGATTCGTCGCACACGGAGGCCGCAGAGCACGGAACCGCGGTCGCCGTCGCGTACGGCCCCGCATTGCCGGCGAGGTCGTGCGCGCGGACGCCGAAGACCGTCTCGCCGCAGCCGCCCTCCGGGCGCACGCGGGCCGGCGATGACGAAACGCCTGCGATTTGAGGCGGATCCGGCAGCGCGCATGGCGCCGGGGAGCAGTACGCGACGTCGTAGCCGGCAGGGTCCACCCCTGCGACCGAGTCGTGCGCGGGGACGACGGCGACCGCGACCTCGCCGTCTGCGCGTTCCACGATGGCGACGCCCGGCGCTCCGGGCGGCGTCGCGTCGATCGCGAAGGGGCTCGACGCAATCCACGCCGACGCATTGCCGGCCTCGTCGAGGGCGCGCACGCAGGCGGCGTACGAACGTCCCTCGACGAGCGCGAGCCCGGTCGCATCCGCGGCAGTCGCCGTCGACGGATGCGGATCCATCGCCTCCGCAAGGCAATTCGTGTCGAGGCCGATCGAGAACTCGTACGCGGTCGCGCCGGAGAAGCCGCCCCAGGCCACGGATGCCGCGGAAGTGCTAGCCACGAATCCGTTGCGTGTTCCCTGCACCGCGACCTGCGCGGCCGACGCGTCCGGCGGGGTCGAGTCCTCCACGTACGTGAACCGCTCCGAGCAGGGCGACATGTTTCCAGCCGGATCCACGGCGTGCACGGTGTATTCGCTCGTCGAATCGTCCCCGACCGTCAGCGGGAACGCGAACACACCGCCGTCCGCCTTCGCGGTGGCCAGGGCCGCTCCGGCGCACGAATCGCCCGAAAACAGGCGCACCGACGCATCGGCCTCCGCGCTGCCCGCGAGCTCGAAACCGTTCTCGTGCGAAACCACCCGGGACGCGGCGAAGACGGGCGCCGCCGGCGGCGTCGCGTCCACCCGGAACGGGCTCGACGCGACCCACGCGGTCGCGTTGCCGACCTCGTCCAGCGCGCGCACGCACGCCACGTAGGACCGGCCTTCCTGGAGCACCAGTCCCGTCGCGTCTTCGCCGGTCGCCGTCGACGGGCGTGGCGCCAGCACCTCCCCGAGACAGCCCGCGTCGAGGCCGAGCGAGAATTCCCAGGTCGTGCCGCCGACGAAGCCCGTCCAGACGACGGATACCGCGGAAGTGCTCGAAATGAAGCCGTGCCGTGCGCCCACCACCGTCACTTGCGCAGCGGAGGCGTCCGGAGGAGTCGAGTCCTCCACGCAGACGAGCGGTTCGGAGCACGCGGAGACGTTCGCGACCGAGTCCGCGGCGTCCGCCGTGAAGACGTTCGTCGTGTCGTCCGCGACCCGGAGGTGGAAGCCGAACGTTCCGCCCGTCGCGACGGTCGCGTCCAGAGGCGTTCCGGCGCAGAACTCTCCGGAGTAGAGCCGGACCGACGTTCCGGGTTCCGCCTTGCCCGAGATGTCGAGGTCGTTTTCGCGCGTGACGATGCCCGCCGCGTCGAAGACGGGCGCCGCCGGCGGAACGAAATCCGGCGGGTGCGGCGCACACGCATCTCCCACGCCGTCGCCGTCCGCGTCCGTCTGATCCGGATTCGACGCCCCGGGGCAGTTGTCCGCGGCGTTGACGATGCCGTCCCCGTCGTCGTCCTCGAAGTCGATCGGCGGGCATTCCGCGGCCGCGCCCGCTCCCGTGCAGCTCCCGGGAAGCAGGAGGATGTCGTCGAGCCGCGTGTCTCCGTCGACGACGACGTGGGGGAGCTGAACGGTCGCGAACTCCGGCGCCTCGACCGCGAGCGTGTAGACGCCGGGCGGCACGTCGGGCTGCGCGACCCGACCCTCCTGCGAGACGTTCAAGTCCAGCGGCGCCGGCCCCCCGGCCAGTCGGGCCCGCACGGCGCCGTACGCGGTCGATCCGCCGAGAATCACGCGGAATTCGAGCCTTCCCGGCCGTGCCGGCACGAGGGGCTCGAACGCGAGCTGCACGCGGGTCGTCTCCCGCGGCCGGACCCAGACCGTCGGTCCTGCGAACAGCGTCGGCACTCCTCCGACAGGTGCGACCACGGAGACGCCGTAGGTCCCGGGCACGAGGCGTGCGATGGAGAAGCGCCCCGTGCTCCCGGTTCGTACCCGGGCCACCCGGTCGAGGACGATCTCCGCGTCGATCGGGCCTGCGTCTCCCGAGATTCCGCCCTCGATGCCTCCCAGGGCGCCGAGCGTGATTCGACCGAGATCCCGCCCGTCGCCGGGAGCCAGCGCGACGCCGCGAAGGACGACGCCGCTTTCCTCGCCTGCCGCCGCGTGCCGCGCCCGAAGCGCGAACGTGCCTCCCGGAAGCCCGCGGAGGACGAATCTGCCGCGTGCGTCGGTCGAGACGGCGACGGGCGAGCCCTCGACCCGGACGCGGGCGCCCGCGGCCGGCGTCTGCGTGCGATCCGGTGCCTCGTCGACGAGCGTTCCGCGAAGCTCGCCCGTGCCGAGGGCGCGCTCGAACTGGAAGCGGCAGCCTCCGGCGCCCAGCACCAGGACCCATGCGACGGCGCCGAAGCTGCCAACCACGAGGGCGCCCTGTGTGCGGCCGGAAGGGCGATGCCCGGGCCGCCCCGGGGTCGCGGCCTCCCGCCGTGCGGCGAATGCCATCCGAAACATCGCTCGCACTTCCCGGCGGTGCATTGCCTGCCCTCGAGCGGCAGCCTACATGGGCGGGACTCGGGACCGCAACGGCGACCGCCGGCACCACCACAGCGGCCTCGCGTTGGATTCACCTGGCGCGGGCCGGCGCCCTCAACGCAATCGCTCGGTCCGCGTGGACACGAAAGCCCGACAGCGGAGCCCCGGCGCTCGTTTTGCACCCGGGCCGGACGCGGCTCTTCCGGCTCGTGACCCGGCACAGTTGAACGCAGGCGTCCGGATTTTCCTGCCGGGCGAGTCCGCCGGCGCGGCCCCGGGGCGCGCGGGCGCGGGCGCCCGCCAGTGGGGGCGCCCGGATGCCCTCGCGCACGACCGCTACGCGTCCGGGCTCTCCGCCTGCGGGCGGAAGACCGCGTCCAGCTCGGCGTCGGTGGGCACGGGCATCGCGAACGCGAGCTCGACGTGGAACGGCGCCAGCGGTTCGCGCACCTGCGGCCGGTTGAGCGCGGCGGCCAGGTCGCGCAGCAGGCGCACGTGCGCGCCCAGTTCGAGCGTCAACCTGCCGCCGTCGGCGCACAGCTCGCGCATGGCCTCGCGGTTCGTCTCGACCCAGCCCATCGCGAGCGCGACGGCCTCCGCCGGGGTCCCGGCGTCGCCGACCCAGCAGCGGAACGCTCCCTGGTCGGCGCGGGTGTTCAGCTCCTCGTTCTCGCCGACGAACGACACCACGCTTGGCCGCAGCGACGCGTGGCGCGACAGCAGCCCCGGCAGGTCGAAGTAGACAGGCGTCTTCGCGCTCCACGAAACCCGGATCACCGGCGACCTCTCCCGGGCGCCTGCGACGCCCGCGCCATCCTGGCCGCGAATCTCGCCGAAACGGTGCCCGGCGGTGAAGGGGCCTCCCCGCGAGGCCACCGCGCACCGCGCCCCGGATTCACTTGCGGCCCCCCGGTTTTCGATCCACGGGCTCGGCGGCGCGCGCCACCCTCACCCCCCGGCCCCCTCTCATTTCGCTGCGAATCCCGACAAAGACAAGAGCGTCGGGATTCTCGCGAAACGAGAGGGGGAGAAAAGCAGCGATGAGTGGACCGGGTCGGATCCGCCTCTTCGCTCGCCCCCCTCTCGTTTCCGGCCGCTCTTGTTTTTTGCCGGAAATGAGAGGGGGGACGGGGGGGTGAGGCCGGCCGGCTCGGCTCGGCGGAGAAAACTGGGGGGGGGCAAGCCGGATTCACTCTTGACCGCCAGGTGCAATCCTGTTCTCTTGCCGACCGCCCGGGCGCTCGCGCGGTCAAGGTGACCCTCGCGAGCGGCGACCGGGCCCCGCACGGGCAGGAGTCGTCACGTGAACAGCAAGCTCATCACCGACAGGCAGAAGTCCGACACGATGGTGAAGGCGGCGGCGACGGAACACCGGCCCATCATCGTCGAGCGCATCTCGGAGCACTTCGGCGAGAAGGCAGGTGCGGCGGCCGGCGTTCTGGCCGACGCCGTCGCCGAGACCGTTGCCGCAGCCTCCGAGGAGATGCAGGCCGCCGACGACCGGCAGACGGCCGAGCAGGGCGACGACCCGGCCGTGCGCAAGGAGCGCGACGACGCGGCCGCGGCCGTGCGCGCGATCGTGATCCCGCTGCGGGGCATCGTCGAGGTCGGGTTCGGGCCGGCGTTTCTGAAGCAGCTCGGGTTCACGGGCCCGACGCCCGAGGATCCGGTCGTCCTCCACCGCGTCGCCGCCTACGCGATGAAGGCGCTGGGACCGATGAAGCCCATGCCCACGGCGATCGAGGGCTACACCTTCGAGCCGAAGAAGTTCGCGGACAAGCTGCAGGCTCCGCTGGCCCGGCTCGGCAAGGCGCTGGAAGCTGTCGCCGTCGAGGAGAAGCAGGCCGACGAGACGATCGTCGCCAAGAACCGCGCGGTCGAGAAACGCGACCGGAAGTTCTCCGCGGGCGCCAACCTCATAAGCGCGCTGCTGGCCGTCGCGGGCGAAGACGAGCTGGCCAGGCGGGTCCGCCCGACGGGCAGGAATCCCGGCACGACGGCGGCGATGGACGAGGACGCCGGCGAGACGCCCGCGCCGACTCCGGAACCCGGCGCGAAGGGCTCTCAGGAATAGCTCGCAGGACGCGGGCGATGCGGCCCCGGCGGGGCGCATCGCCGTCCGTGGGGGAGGATGTGCAATCCGCAGCTTCAAGACGCGTCCGGGACGGTCCGCAAA
>Ga0172368_10006927_pt1 | contig 12026 bp, 20 predicted proteins | sample Lak11m_FD_114540 | JGI IMG/M metagenome (GOLD analysis project Ga0172368, IMG submission 114540) | Freshwater microbial communities from Kabuno Bay, South-Kivu, Congo - kab_022012_11m | ecosystem: Environmental > Aquatic > Freshwater > Lake | place: Democratic Republic of the Congo: South-Kivu...
GTTGTATCTTTGGTGGACACCAGACTGGGAGACAGTCTTCGATTATTTGAATGTGAAGTTGCCCTCAGCGCTTGTAGGAATGATATTCCTTATCATTGGCACCTGGATATACGATATCCTTAGTCCTGGAGATTTTCAGAAACGTATAGCAAGCGACCCACTTTCCAGTGCAATTTTTATGGGTTCATTTGTGCTCGGGTTGGCATTGATTTTGTCGAAATAACCTAGTTTTCTTAGACAAGAAAACGTAGTCAAATAGGAAATTAATATGGTCAAATTAGCGACAGTGACTACATTATTTTTGTCTGTAATTGTTTACTTCACTGCACCGGTTTTTGCGGTGGAGCAGAAGTATGTGGAGCGGGTATTGAAAAGAGCTGCATACCATGTCAAAATTGGCTCTCCGTATGTTTGGGGTAAGACAGACTGTTCTGGTACTATGTACGATATCTATTTCAGCGCTGGTATTCCGGTATTACGGAGCACTGCATATAATATGAGCAAGGGATTGGAAGGGTGGAAGAATAAAGATGTGGACCGTAAAGACGCAGTTCCAGCAGACCTTGTGTTTTGGAATGTGCGTAATTATAAACCTAGTATGGGTAAGTTGGAAAAGAATCACCCACATGTAGGATTGAAGACTTCTTCATCTACCATAGCTCATGCTTCTGGTGGTAGACGTTATTTTCTGGAAGACCCAATTGAGAGTCCTTGGGGTAAGAAAATAGAATATTTTAGGAGGTTGACATTCAAAGATGACGCTCAGAAATGATGTGTTACGACGTAAGTTGGCGAAGGCACTGGAGATTGAGTTCGTGCCCGAACAGATTGATGCTGAAGCAGAAGTGAAGAGACTTGTGGCAGAATTTGAGAAACAACAGAGAGAGGAGGTACAGTCCTCGTGTTAATGAAGATATTTGGCACAGATAAGGGCGAGCAATTACGTGGTATTGCTGGATTTGTTATTGTGTTCTGTCTGCTGTTGGTAGGGGCTGTTCTAGTTGTCACACCTATTATTGGTGATAAAACATCAGAGACTAAAATCTCCATAGAGATAGTTAAGGTCTTGATTGGCACCGCCTTCGGGTTCCTACTTGGACAGTCCTCTAAGGGTACTGCTGGTGGAAGTGATGACTGATGACCCCAAGAAAATTCTTGAGCCAGAAACCTTCCTATCTATGTGTCGTTACTCCCCACAGCAAAAAACACTGGCAATAAAGACGGCGCAATCTGCTCGCTGCGCTTATGGTGTTCAGAATATACTGGAGTACTTAAATAAAATAGAAGCACTCGGACGGCAGCTTACTCCAGACGAGCAGGAGATGATAGCAGACATGAGTTGGTATTGCAATCACGAGGCTCCACATGATGAAATTCTGAACTACGTGCGTTCTATACCAGATGATTTGATAGAAGAGCATAACAATGATAGAGTATATAATTGCTGAGATACTCTACTGGTCGCAGTTTATCAATGTGGGGTTTAGTCCAGTCTACTTTGAAATAAAGATTCCATTTTAACGCTTGACTTTTGGGAGGTTTTGTGGTAGTATATATATCCCTTCTTAACGACACATGGGGGTTTTTTCATGGGACTTTTTGAGGAATTCGTGAGAATTAGAACCTACGCTCGCTGGATTGATACTGAGAAACGTAGGGAGACTTGGGAAGAAACAGTAGATAGATATTGTGATTTTATTTTTAACGAGACCCTCAATTGTGATAGGATTCCAGATAAGACTAAATACAAAATAAAAAAGTATATCCTCAACAAAGAGGATATGCCATCCATGCGTCTTTTATCGAGTGCAGGGGAAAGTTGTAGGAGAGATAATTCTGCTGCGTACAATTGTAGTGCTATAGCAATTCATTCACTTGAGTGCTTTGGTGAAGCGATGCTATTGCTTTTGAACGGGGTAGGTGTTGGTTATTCTGTAGAATCAAAATATACATCACAGCTTCCAGAGATTCATAAACAAAGAAACCTACCTGTTTTGAAATTTGTAGTGCCGGATACAAAATTAGGATGGAAGCAGGCTGTGGATTATGGACTGAAGGAATGGTATAATGGGAGGGATGTTGTATTTGATTTATCCCAGATACGTCCAGCCGGAACTCCTCTGATCATATCTGGGGGGTATGCGTCAGGTAGAGAACCACTATCACGATGTCTAGAGTTTCTACGTTCTGTAATTATCGATGCACAAGGTAGACAGCTTAGACCTATTGAGCTGTCAGATATGATGTGTGAGATTGGCGCGTCGGTTGTATCTGGTGGTGTTAGACGTACCGCTATGATTTGTTTGTGTGACGTTGATGACGAAGAGCTTCGTTTGTCTAAACAAGGGTCTTTTCATCCACGTAGATTCATGGCAAACATTTCTGCTGTTTATCACAAGAAGCCCAATGTGTTAGATTTTACACAAGAATTTGTGGATATGGCAAAGAGTGGTTCAGGTGAGAGGGGTATCTTCAATCTTTATGCGGCAAGGAAGAGAGCACCTAAAAGGAGAGATAGAAAAAAGTTAATAATCACAAATCCTTGTTTTCGTGGAGATATGAGATTACTTACCACGGAAGGGTATGTAGCATTTGAGGAGTTAGCCAAACGAGAGTTTGTGGAGATTATAAACAAGGATGGTAACGTTTCTATAGGGCATGTTTGGGCGAACCCAGAGTTGAAAGAAATTGTAGAGGTTAGATTTGAAAATCAATATAGTATCTACTGTACAGGGGACCATAAGTTCATGTTGGAAGACGGATCTTCGTGTGAAGCATGGCATCTGAAAGGTAAGTGCGTTAAAGAGGCGTATAGGTCTTGTGACGGACATTGGTTCACTAACAGCTCCGTGTTTGTAACCAATGTTTTCGGTTCCCATACCAATGAGATTGTTTATGATTTCTCGGAACCGATTACGAATTGGGGCGTAGTAGAAGGAAAAGTTGTCCATAACTGTGCCGAAACAATACTGCGTGACATGGGATTTTGTAACCTTACCGAAGTTGTAGTCAGACCACATGATGATTTTGATAGTATTATGGATAAGATCAAGACTGCAACATGGATAGGGTGTATACAATCTACTCTTACTTATTTCCCCCACCTTCGACCTGAATGGAAAAAGAACGCTGAAGAAGAGAGACTTATTGGTGTTTCTTTAACTGGTATGTGTGATAACATTGAGTTGTTTACACCAGAGAATATGAGGCATTTTAAGAATAAAGTAATAAAAACAGCTAAGACGGCATCCGAGATACTTGATATTAACATGCCAGTTGCTACCACTCTTTGCAAGCCTAGCGGTTGCAGGACATGGGATTCGTTGACTACAACTAACTCTGGTATTCTAACATTGGAAGAGTTGTTGAAAGATCACCCAGAAGGTGAAGAGTGGCATGATGTTCCGAAGGATTCTCCAAAGGTTGTTCAGGATATGGGTGAATCCCGAATAACTAAGACTTATTATAATGGACCATCTGAAATAATAAGAATAAATATGAATCTAGGGCTGCATGTTAAATCTACGCCCAATCATCAGTGGTTTGTAAAAAACCGTCATCTAAAAAACGGGAGGTATGAAGATGTCGGTTTATGGAAAAGAGCCGATGAGATAGAGCCGGGAGATATTTTAGATATATCTATTGGTGTCTACAACCGTACCACACACTATAAATTTCATAGATTTAATTCGTTGTCTATAAAAATGCGCATGGATTGCGACGAGATTACGCAGCCTATTTGTATGAATGAAGATATTGCGTGGTTTCTTGGTTATCTATGGGGCGATGGTGCAATGTCACCGGGTAAGTATAGAGTTAGGTTTTTGGATGAGCATTTAATGAACTTAGAGAAGATTCAGCGCGTGCTGCATGATAATTTTAGTATATCGTGTGTTATCCGTCCGGCGTCTCAGGGGCGGAATGCGTCTTATATTGATGTGGCATCAAAGTCTTTTTGGCACTGGTTAATTAGGAATGATGTGTGGAAGTATTTTGCTGATTCAATAAACATTATTCCTTTGTGCGTAAGAGGTTCTGCCAAGTGCGATATTTTGGCCTTTATTGCTGGTTTAATAGACTCTGATGGTTGCGCTAAAGCATATACCAATGGTGTTGGTTCTGTTACTATTGCTACTGCGTCTAAATTATTTGCGGAACATCTTCAATCGGTAGCGTGGGCTGTAGGAGTAACTATGGGCTGTTCTTTCAATAGCAGGGGCAATAATCTGCAACAACAAAAATCAATGTATCTCTTGGGTTTCAATAGTTATTGTAATCGTGATGATATGGAAGTTGTAATTCGAAACAGTAACAAGATGTTGTTGGCAAGAGAAGCTGCTGAGTTCATACGTTGGAGATGGGAATCACAAGGTGTTCATAATCATATTTTAGGTAAAGTTAAAAATACAGAATCTGTCGGTGTGGAGGAAACATATGATATAGAGGTTGAGGGTGAGCATTGGTATTATAACGGATCTGTAAAGAGTCACAATACAGTGTCTTCATTGGTAAATTCGGCTAGTGGTATTCATTCCAGGTGGGCTCCGTTCTACATCAGGAGGGTCAGGATAAGTATACACGATGCATTGTTTAAGATGATGGTTGCACAGGGAATGCCTTACGAGAACGATGCCGGAAATCACGATACTGCTGTATTTTCATTCCCGGTAAAGTCACCTGACCATGCAAAATGTAGAGACTCTGATACTGCTATTGGTCAGTTAGATTGGTATCGGTCTATTGTTGAAAATTGGACTGAGCAAAATGCATCAGCTACTATTTATGTTAACGATGATGAGTGGTTGGATGTTACTTCATATGTGTACAAGCATTTTGATTCAATTAATGGAGTGACTTTCTTTCCGTATGATAATAAGAAGTATGCTCAAGCACCTTTTGAAGAGATAGATGAGTTTACTTACTACAAAATGTCATCAGAGATGCCTGAAATTGATTTTACGCAGCTTCATTATTTTGAGGAGCGGGATACGACTACATGTGCTCAGACTTTGGCCTGTGCAGGAAATTCGTGTGAGTTAGCTTGACAAACTTAAAGTAATATGTTATAAGGTTAATATAGAAACTTAAAGGAGATTCTCAAATGTTTAAGATGGCGATTTTCAGTGTAACAATTTTATTGTTAGCAGGTTTAGTGTATGCGCAGTGTGGACCCAATCCTATCACGACTCCTGGTATGGCTCCAATGAGTACACCTAACTTACAGCAGCAGCGTGCGCAACAGAAACAGATTGAGCTTATCAAAGCCCAGACTGACTTCCAAACGCAGATGCAACAACTTCAGTCTAATATGCGCATTAGTCAGATTCAGAATCAAGGTAATCCCCAAATGATGCAGCAGATGCAACAGAATTATGCACAGCAGATGCAGCAGTTGCAGCAGAACTTTCAGCAGACTGTTCGGCGAATCCAGAGCCAGCCGTAGTGTTTATACAGCCAGACGGTCTTCTAGTATTACAGGACTGTGGTAATGTGATAATCACGTTGGGGGTGGAGAGTCTTGTACTCCCACCCTTTACGTGGATTTGGTCTGGAGTAGTGTTTTTATTCTAAGGAGGTGATATGTCTCTACAAATAGTGGCTTCTTGTCCTGTTTGTGGTGGGTACTTGTACACATACCCAACATATCCTGTTGGGTTTAAGAAGGTCCATGCAAGTTGCAACTGTTTTGAGGTTACAGAATATTGCTTTGATGAGTATTACAAAACATTAGAACACTTTGCAAGGGAAGAAGAAGAGGATGATGGATGATAGTATATGCACAAAATTTATAGAAGATATGAAACAATATAAAACGAGTCAATTATCCGACATGTATGGTAAATCCAAGCGAACAATAAGACGGTGGAAATCTGAGTGTAGGGGCACAATCCCTGCTGCATCATCAAAGCGCTATGATGATTTTATGGTTGTGGAAGCGGAGCGTGCTTTAGTGTTGGGGGACGTGGAGGTTCCTTGTCATCATGCAGGTATCTTGGAAGCAGCATGTGATGTTGCACAGAAGTACAACACAGACACCCTTATTATAAACGGAGACTTTATAGCGTTGGATTCATTTTCTACGTGGGCGCGTAGTACAGCGTGTCGTGCGTTCTTTAAGGAAGAAATAGAACCGGCGTATAACATACTCATCACATTTCTAAAGGTTTTTAAACGTGTGTGCTGTGTTACAGGGAACCATGAGCGAAGACTTGCACATCGCGTGGAAGGTGAGTTCACAGTTGGTGAATTGTTTACTATGCGTACTGGTGTGGAATTTTCAGAGTATGCTTACTGCACACTTATATCAGGCGACAAAGAAATCCTAGTTGTACACCAGGATAACTATTCCAAGCAACCTCTGGCTGTGGCGCGTGAACTTGCTTCGATTCACCATAAGAATATAATAGCAGGGCATACACATCATCAAGCATTTGGATACGATAAATCTGGTAAGTACTGGATTGTTGATGGCGGTTGTGCGCGTGATATGGAGCACACTGGGTATAAGAAGTTAAGAGTTAATACATTTCCTATGTGGAATCTTGGATTCACAATGGTCTTGCACGGACAGCCTTACCTTATAAACATGGATAATCTGGATTTGTGGTTAGCATGAAGATAGGGTTACATATGGTGGTAAAAGGTGACTTGGACAAGATAAGTGCTTGTCTTGAGTCACAGCTTGGATTCGCTGATTACTATTCAATAGCGGTGGACCCGCGTCCAGAGGACGATGCTGTTTACGATTTGTGCAAGTCTATTGTAGGAGAGGGTGTGTATAGGCAGGAGTGGCCCATGCACTTTGCTAAAGCCAGGAATGCGTCTATGCAGCATCTCCTTGATGAACATCCTGATACCGATTATATTTACTGGATGGATAGTGACGACGTTTGCAATTCGAATTTGGTAGAGATAAGGCAGCGTATTGAGGATATACAACCTTATGTTGTGAGATGTATTTACGACTATCCTCCAAGTTTATCATACCGAAGAACAAGGTTGTGGTGTGTAGTAGATGGGAAGGCATCTAGGATATGGAAAGGAGCTATACACGAGGTTGATATCCCAACATTCTATATTGATAGACCCAGTGTATTTTGGGACGATTGGGTAATAACCCACATGCGTCATACTTCAAATCCTCTCAGGCATTATGAGAATATAGAGGTACTGGAGCAGCATATTGAGGATGCTCGTGGTATGTACTATCTTGGTAGGGAGTATACATATATCGGTGACTTTCAGAATGCGTTTAAGTGGCTATATAAGTATTTGGAACAGCCTGGAACGTATGTGCCAGAACGTTATGAGGTGTTTTTGGAATTATACCGTGGCTATACGAGGATACAGGCTCTAGACTTAGCAAAGGTGGTTTTGTTCCGCGCGCTTGAGATAGCTCCATGGCTACCATTCGCACCAGTTTATTTAGGCGATTTATATAGAGAGGCCGGTGATTACAAAAAAGCAGCGCATTGGTATAAATATGCACTTGACAGCGAGGGGGGGGAGTGCTATTTTGATTGGAAGATTTTGCGTACCTACTGGGCGGCAAAATGGTACGCTGTTGTTCTTCACAAACTTGGGAGGGCAGAGTCTGAGTGGAAGTACTACGCTGAGTTATTTAATGAGCACGGCAACTTGGTAAACGGCTATAAGCCAAAAGCTACGTAGGACTACAAACTACAATAAGGAGAGTAATTAATGGCTATAAAACGATTTGCAACACTAGCGCAAGCTCTCTCTGGAACAATTTCTAAGTACGATTTCGGGTATGCAGCCGACAAGGAAGCACTTGTTATCTCGGATGGCACTACCAAGAAGGTTGTTGGAAGGGCACAAATTGGAACCACTGGGCAAAAACCAGGGGCTACCACGGTTCCTGGGATATTTTATTATGATACTACGCTTGGCACGTTGAGTGTGTCTAATGGTACGAATTGGCTTTCTTGTGGAGCCGGTGAGAAGGGTGATACGGGTGCGACTGGACCCACTGGTGGGACTGGACCCACTGGTGCAACTGGTGCGGCTGGTGCGGATGGTGGTACCGGGCCTATCGGTCCTGTTGGACCCACAGGTGGAACTGGACCTACTGGTCCCACTGGAGCTACGGGGGACACTGGTGCAACTGGACCCACCGGTGCAGACTCCACGGTAGCTGGACCCACTGGACCTACGGGGGACACAGGTGCAACTGGACCCACAGGTGATGTTGGTCCCACTGGCCCTGCCGGTGCTCTTTCTGCACTATCTATTGTAACTGAGGCACCTGCAACCCCATCTGAGGGCACTATGGTTCTATACGCACTGAAGGTTGGGAGTGCTACTACACTTTATGCCAAGTTCGATACTGGTACTTCCGATGTCATAACAACCAGTGGTTAATCAACTTGGGCAGTAATGGTTGTCAAAGATGAAAGTAAATTAATACAGTGACACCTGGTGTGTTTGGTTTGGTGTAATTGCCTCCCGTTTCCTAAACCAAACACACCGCTGCCCCTTTATTCTATATCTTCTATAATCTCATCTAGTTTATTTTCAAGGAAAGCATTTATTATATAGTGGAAGTCTATGTGTGTCGGCGTGTGTGCGATGCCTTTTATTACTCCTTTGATAGTAACAGTCTTTAGGTCTGTGTGGAATGTCTCTATTCCAGACACGTCAACTATCATTACATCATTATTTTTATTCCATATTAGTCCAAGTCTTCCTGGTGGGGCTTTTCTATCTCGTGCGTTCATAAGCGCGTTATTGAGCTCGTCAACTCGTTCCTTAGCTTCAGTTATATGTGCAGGTTCTTGTTCCATAATTCCTCCTATTTTTAGTTTATATACCACAAAAATTTAAGCAGCGCAACTTTTTCTCTTGACTTTTGAGTTTTTTTATGTTACAATGTTTATATACAATGGGAACACGGGAGGATAAAATGAAGCTTTTCAACCTAACGCCACACCAATTTGATATATCAAATAGAAGTGGGCTGGTGTCTTTGCCTGCTGACGGGCGCATTGCACGTGTAAGAGCCGAGTATTTGGTTGTTGGTGAGATACACAAAATTCTAATCTATGAAGAGTGCGCATTACGTGTTACTTCACTTCCACCTCCAAAGGACGGGAACCTTTACTTGGTGAGTAAATTTGCGTATCGTGTTGCGCACCTCCTCGGTAGAAACGATGTTGTAACGGCATTTCGTGATGATTGGGGTGACGCAATTGGTTTAATGTGTTCAAAAACGGTGTAGAATGGTGGTCTACCAAGACATTACAGTTATAGAGACAGGGAGAAATAAAATGTTTTCATGTGGCACCTGTCAATTTGCTCTTCAGACGAAGTGTTGCTACAGTGGACTAGTAATTGAGTGCAGTCTGGATGACAAAGCACTCAGGTCAATCTATTCAAGATGCGGGTTATATAAGAGGAGGGATCATGTTAAAGTGGGTTTGGACGATTCTCATCGTACTGATGATGACAATGCCAGTATCAGCACAGAAGGTATTCACAGCGCCGTGTGATTTACCATTATTTAGTTCACCTGAGGTTATGGTAACTTGTGTTGCCCAGTTTGCTATGGGTGACAGAGACTTTATTTTGAAAGCGGCGGCTACAGGTAAAGCACACATCGTACGTAAAGGCACCACCCTTATGCTGATGGAAGTTGATGATAGTGGTATCATTGTGGTTATGGAAAAAGGTAAAGCTGGCGTCTGGTTTAGTCACGCAGGATTTTGCCAAAATTGAGGAAGTCAAATGTCCTATGATATTCTAGGAAATAGGTACGGAAGGCTTACCGTGGTTGCAAGTGGCGGTAGAGATAAACGGGGTAGATCAAGATGGGAGTGCGTATGTGATTGCGGGAATGTGAAAATAATCGACGGATATCGTTTAAAACACGGAGATACGTTATCGTGCGGTTGTTTGCAGAAGGAACGAGCTAGAGATGCGCATATGAAACACGGCTATAACAAGAAGGGAAGCTGCACCAAGGAGTATAATTCCTGGTTACATATGTTATCAAGATGCTATAACACAAAAAATAAGTCGTATAGATACTACGGAGGACGTGGTATAAAGGTGTGTGATGAATGGAAGGATTTTCGTAAATTCATAGAAGATATGGGCGACTGTCCGAAAGACAAGGAAAGTATAGATAGAATTGACAATAATGGAGACTATACACCAGAAAATTGTAGATGGGCAGATAGGTCGGAACAAAATAACAATAAAAATAGTAATGTATTTATTACACACAATGGCGAGACGTTAACGATTACAGAGTGGGCGAAAAGGCTTGGCACTAATGATTGTACAATAAGAGGGAGGATACGGAGAGGATGGAAGGTTGAAGATGCAGTGTCATTACCGGTTAAAAAGAAAAGAATGTTTTTGTGAGAGGTAAGTAATATGAATTCCTATTCATTCAAGTGCCCGAGATGTGGTGAAGACCACTTCATAATCAAACAAGAAAATGTTGTGCTGGAGCGGTATACAGACGGATGTGATGATAAGTATGTAAACTACTATGACGTAGAGTATGAAGATATAAATACAGACCACGCAGTAAATGTTGACGCATACTGCGCAAATCCGAAGTGCGACTTTCATCTGCCAGTTACAAAGGACAAAGACATTATAAAGTGGCTCAAGTCCGGGGGTTGTGACGTGTGAAGACCAGCGCAAATTCATTGTGAACTGCCAACATTATTTGAGGAGGATTGATATTATGCCAATGGAACGAGAAGAGAAGACGTGCGGAAGTTGTATATACTTCTTCACGCACAGCAACGACAGCGGTACCTGTAGAGAGCGTCCACCGGCTGTATTTATGGACGGTGATTGTAATACATACACAGCATACCCTACTGTAATTGAGTCTGAGTTCTGTGGCAGGGGAGTTTGGAATAGACACTCTAACATTACCAACGAAGTAGAGTCGTATGTCTATGGTGATACCAAGAGCACCACGTATTATGAAGACAGGGTGCTAAATAAGGGTAAAGACGATGAGAGTGAGGATGATTAATAGCATGGTTAAGGAAAAAAGCTCATACGTAACAGAAGAAGAGTATATGAAGAACTTCAATGCCATATTTGATAGTCCCAGATTCTATGAGTTAATACGTCAATACTTTTCGGAGGAGAATGATGACCAGAAAGAAACCAATCATAACGAGCGTAGACCAAGCGGTATGTGAGAATTGCATATTCAGCTACCAACAACCAATCTCCTATCAAGATGCCTCAGAAGGTACAGTGACGAGGTGTGTTCACTCAAAACATCAAGGTAACGATCACCCATTTTGTGAGGATGGTATGTTTTTAGTAAACCATTCTGATGGATGCGGCTTCTCAACTGCGTCTGGTTTTGGCGTGTACTACCTAGATGATGTTTATGAGGCTATAAGTAATGTTTCTAAGTGATGCGTTTAATAATCGGTATTATCGCAGGCCGTGTTGGAAAGAAAGTTGTAAGATTTTTTACCACAATGGACGTTGGTTTGTTGATGGACACGAGGTCGATAAAACTTGCATATTAGCATTAGGTGAATACGATGATTTTGTGGAGTGTGCAAATGGAACTGATATACCTTCTTGCAAAGATAATCGGGATGGTAGTTGCGATGATGGGCAGCGGGTTTGTGTTGGGTTATGTAACTGCGAAGGAGCGATACCAACAAGACGCGTGGGATAAAGAGTTTATAGTTCGACACCTAACGAAGGAGTTGGAAGATGGACGAAAATAAGGACAACTATTTTAGTTGTGCTCCACCAAAGAGACGGTTTCGGTGTGGGGAGCATGGTGTGTTTGAAGAGAGCGGCGTTTTTCCAAATACACTGGGTATACAGCTTAGCCAATATCCCGGTGGACCAAAAGTTCGTTTTTGTCCTGTGTGCTTTTTTAACTTGGTGCGCGACGAATGCTTCGAGTTAAAGGAGATTGTGTGTGATGATTAATTTTGAGTGGTGGATTCTGACATTCCTTGGTGGCGTTCTTGTTGGCAATCTTTTGTATTTTTATATAGTTAAGCCGA
>Ga0172368_10006928_pt1 | contig 12026 bp, 10 predicted proteins | sample Lak11m_FD_114540 | JGI IMG/M metagenome (GOLD analysis project Ga0172368, IMG submission 114540) | Freshwater microbial communities from Kabuno Bay, South-Kivu, Congo - kab_022012_11m | ecosystem: Environmental > Aquatic > Freshwater > Lake | place: Democratic Republic of the Congo: South-Kivu...
ATTGATTACTACGATGAGACTTTGACCGATTGGGAAGATCCGCTTATCGGCAGCTGCCATCGGGTAATGACGGTGATGCTGGCTGACGAGTATTGAAAAAATAGGCTCGGGAGTGATTTTGCTCTCGGGCCTATTTTTGTGGTTGGAGTTTAGTCATCGATTATTACCTTTTCTAAAGCTTCTTTACTTATTCCTTTTGACTTAATAGTATCCCAAATCGAAAGGTAAAAGTCGGGTTCATCTTTAGATCTGAGCTTGCTCTTTATAAAGTAGTATAGGTGGTTCTTCAGCCGATTATTCGGACAAATCAGGATTATCTCCGGAAATTGTTTATCGGTGTTATCTTGCCATTCGTCGGAATTATAGTACTCTAAATAATCTTTAACGCGTCTTCTAAGAGCTAATGGTGCAATGTCGTCTAAAATATCCAAAAAATATCGTTTAGTACCTTTCCCCTTAAGGGCAAAGTAGATGTCTGGTTTGGGGTTGATCAGATGCTTCATGCCGTAGAGGTCGGTTTTGGTGTAAAAATGAAGGGTGGAGTTGGCTTTCTGGGAAAAGTCGACTAATAAAAAGTAAATATCAGTTATAAATAGGCAATGCTTTCTAAATTGCTCTGAATATTTAGCTTCTCTCCAAACTCGACTTAACGGTTCGAGTTTTACTCTTCCCTTACTTTTCAAATACTTTCTTCCTAACTTATCTAAACAATATATAGCGGGATCAGTGACGGATGACTTATCATAAAACTTGGTAATATACTTTTGTTCAACTAAATTGATTAACCATTCTATAATTCTACTGTGGTGTTTGTGGTCTAGGAAGTCTTGGATATGCTGGCGATTAAGAAAGCGGAAGCGGTAAAGTAAAGTGAGTATTTCGGTCTCTTTTGGGGTGAGTTGTGGTTTGGTAAATTTCATAGTTGTTAGTAATATATATAAAGATAGCGTAGTGATTTTTAAGCGGTTTAAGGCTAGAAAAGCTTGTTTTTTGTGTCAACACGCTGACACTTTTTTAAGTTAAGGAAATACCTTCTTCTTGCTCTTCTTTTTGGATATCTACCGGTCTTTGCTTTACTTGTTTTACATATTTTGACGCATAGTTTTTACGAGATGCTTCAACCAGTTCCTTGATCTTCGCCGGATGTCTTATTGCTAAAATCGGAATAGTTATGCCGGAAAGCGGTTCGAGCGATTCGGAGGCAGAGACTTTCATGTAGAAATGAAAACGGGAGAGATTGCCGATATCGCCGCGGGAAAGAGATGGTGCAAATTGCGAAAGCATTGTTTCTTCATCAATCGGACTTGCAGTTCTAAAGCAAATTACGGTGGCGGTATTGGCTAAAACAACATTTACGATATTGAGGTTCTGTTGTTGGGCGGTTGATTGCTCGGCGATGGTAATGCGAAGGCCGAATTTTCTTCCGCCTGATAATAGTTTGGTAAACGAATTGGTGGCATAGTTTTGAAACTCGTCGACAAACAAGTAGAACGGTTTTCGTTTTGCGTGTTCCATTCTGATTCTACGAACAGCCGCTTGGTGGATTTTGGCAATAACGGTAGCGCCTAAAAGCTGCGAAGTATCTTCGCCTAACTTTCCTTCGGCAAGGTTGCAAATAAGGATTCTTTTATTGTCCAAGATATCATCAAAGTTAATAGTCGATTTCGGTTGTTCAAGGATTCGTTTAGCAATCGGCGAGAATAAAAACCTACCCACTTTGGCGGTAACGCCGCTTGCCATTTTAACCAGCTGGAAGTCGCCGGCTTTGCCAAACTCGTTTTTCCAAAAGTTAAGGAGATTTTCATCTCGGAGATTTTTTATCGCTTGTTTTCTAAAAGAAGCATCGTTTAGTAAATCGTAGACCGTAAAAATAGTATGATTCGGCCAAGTAAAAGCAGTGTAAATAGCGTTTCTTAAAATATATTCGATTCTGTGGGCATCGATGCTTTCGTCCTTAAAGAAAACTCTTCTAAATATAGAAATGACGCTTTCGCAGACTAATTCTTTTTCAAGATCAAGCTCATCTTCTTCTAAATCATCGGTTAATTCTAAAAGGTTAAGCCCGACAGGAAACTTGATGTCAAAGGGGTTAAAGTAAATAGTGTCATTAATTCTTTTTTCCGGCACAATGTTTAATAAATCTTCCACCAAATCGCCATGCGGATCAATAACAGCAAGACCCCTACCTTTATTGATATCATCCTTTGCCATGTGATAAATAACAGTAGATTTGCCCGAGCCGGTTTGTCCGATGAGATACACATGACGTGACAAATCATCATCGGTCAAACCGATATTATATGTTTCATTGCCGTAGGTGCTTTTGCCGAAAACCACATCTAAATCCGCCCTATTTTTAAGCGCTAAAGGAACGGGCAATTCTTTGCTTTTTACTTTTACTAAATCTTCCGTTTGGCACTTATGGGAAAATGGAAAGTGATAAAGCGATCCCACTTCCGAAGTCGATAGAAACGAAAGAACACCGCTTAAACGTTCTTTGTAATGCCAAAAATTAAGATTTCTTATCGCTTTAAGAGGAATCTCTTTGCAAATTATCAGTGATTGCCCGGAAGGATGAAAAAAGCTTGCGAACGAAGAACAGAGGCCTTTTGTTCGGCCAGACATTTCTTCTTTGTCTAAAACTAATAACGCTCGAACGGTTGCCTCAAAAATCGGCTTAGATATTTTTGACTGAATGAGTTTTGAAAGTTCTTCGTCGCTTTCTTTAATGCGGTTAATTTCTTTTCGGGTAAAATAGCCTTTCGGATTTTCCGGCCTTAGCACAATTTGAAAAGCTAAAATATCCCTAGCTTTTAGTTGCGTCATATTGCCGGTTAAATACGCTAACGGATCGTGCTTTTCCAAATCGGAATGTTCGCTTAAAGGCAGGGAAAAATGGCGAGAGAGTTTAAATTCAACTACCTTAACTTGTTTATTCGAAAAGCTTTCCGGTAAATATTCTTCCGTTTCTTTTACTTTTATGTCGGGAATATATGCTCTTAAATTCTTTTCAAAAGTTTGAGCGGTGCTTTTTGGTACGCGCAAAAGATAGCGAATGCCGGTTTCTTTTTGGGAAACAATTTCCAATGCACAAGAAGTTTGCCGCATTAAAAGCATATCGATAAACGAATTATTTTCTAGTAAGCCAGAGATTAGCGAGAACAATTGCGATGTCGAAACAGCCGCAATTTCCGTATTCATAGGAGGGGTTATTTCCAAAAAAGTAAAGCTTTCTCTCCTATGATGGAAAATGCGAATAAGTTTGGAAAGCAATTTTAGAATAAAATAGAGTGCAATTAAACCGACAATGAAAAGAATTAGCCCCAAGATGAAATTGCGGACTCCTTGCAACGGCAAGTTATAAAACAAAGCGGTAATTTGAGGCGAAAAGTTGAACGAGTCCTTTAAATTGAATTGGAAGGGTTGCATATGCTTCCTTTTAATCCCTCCCTATTTAAACCAGATTTATCATATATGAATTGAAGAGTAAATAGCAACAAAACGGCTAAACCTATTGACAAAAAATACGCTCCTGTGGTTTTATAGAGTTGATGAGTTTGTTGTAAGTTTTACAAATAAAAAATGTAAAACTTCTTGTTAAGCAGGAGGGAAGAAAGGATTCATATGAGTCGTCTTCGATCCCTCCTTTTTATTTTGGGCGGTTCACTATTAGTGGTGTTTTCCTCAATAACACCAGCTCTGGCTCAAACGCCAGATGTTTCTAAAGTGGAAAACTTTGCTCAAAATGTCATTCAGGTTCTAGTCATTCTGGCCGGTCTACTCGCGGCCGGTTTTTTTGTGTGGGGCGGTATTACTTACATTACCAGCTCGGGAAATCCTGAACGAATGGATCATGCAAAAAAGACTATCTTTTGGTCTGCTGTAGGCTTGGCAATTTGCATTGCCGCCTTTGTGTTGACCAACATCGTCACCCAGCTGGCGACCACTTCATTCGGAAAGTAGGAAAATGTACAACGCTGAAGTCGCTAACTATACAAGCGATACTTTAACGGTGCTGATTGCTTTAGCTTCGATTGCCACCACCTTCTTTTTGATTCGCGGTGCTTATCTTTATATCACTTCGACCGGCAATCCGGCTACTTTGGATGAAGCAAAAAGAGCCATTCGCTCGGCATTAATTGGGCTTATCATTGTGATTGGCGCTGCTCTTTTTTCTTCGATTCTAAATTCCGCAATGACCGAGCCAAGTTCGAATGGGGTTGGCACGGCTTTAAACTTAGCGCCGATTCAACCAGTCGAGCAAAACGGAACTTTGACAAAGATATTGTTAGACGCAATTTCCGGATTCTTACAAAACATCGTCCAATCGATAACTAAACCGATAATGGACGGTATCACTTGGTTTTTAACAAATACTCCTTCTTTATCAACCAACTCGGTTGTCTTTAATTTTTGGCTCGTAATCTTAGGGATAACAGATTCCTTATATGCTTTGGTTATTGCTTTGCTTGGATTCAGAGTTATGAGCTCAACAACCTTCGGTTTCGAAGAATTGACTTTAAAAGAGCTCCTGCCCAGAATCGGCCTCTCCTTCTTAATGGCCAATACTTCGATATTTGTTATTGATTGGATAATTCAATTTTCACGAGTACTGGTAAATGCCGTTTTACATGCTACTGGCGGAATCGGCCAGGCCTGGATTTTGAACGCTTTTGATCCCGCAACACTTGTAAGCGGCACAACCGCTTTGGTCACACTAATTTTTATGGTTATTTTTGTCGTCCTATCGGTAGTTTTGCTTCTCTTCTATATTAGTCGTTTGATGATATTGGCTTTCGGGGCAGTTATCTCACCGCTCGTTTGTTTATTATGGCTAATACCTAGAGTGACCTCCTTTGCGGAAAATGCCGTTAATGTTTATTTTGTCACCATTTTTATTATGTTTGTTCACGTGGTTATTATTCAGCTTGCCTCAGCATTTCTTACCGCCCCTGGACAAGTTGGAGCTAATCCTATAATTTCCATTTTAATCGGGATTGCGATGTTAACCATTCTTCTTAAAAGCACCGCAGTCGGAGTGCAGCTTGCTTTGACATCGCAAGCTACCGGCACGATTAAAAAAATTGCCGGTCAAGTGATTAATGTCATTAGTTCAAACCAAGCTATAAGTAAGTCAGCGACCGTTAAATCAGCAAGGAGGTCGGCATGAAAACAACCGTAGTTCCGGCACAAGTTACCACCGTTGAAGACAGAATTGCCGGAAATTTTACCTTTTCTCAAATTATCCTTTTAATTATTCCTTTACTTATCGGCACAGCGATTTATGTGGTAGCGCCTCCAAGACTTAATTTTGGAAGCATTAAATTTATTGTTATGTCTTTTCAGGCTTTTATTTTGGGCAGTTTGGCCATTCGCTTTCGCGGAAAAATTATTGTCGAATGGTTGATAATCTACTTACGCTTTAGATTAAGGCCGAGAAAATATGTTTTTACAAAAAATGATTTAGCGGGGCGAGATATTGCAATAAAGTCGCTACCTCAATTTAAAGTTTCTGAAAAACCAGTGAAAGAAATAGCCAAAAGAAAATACGAATCCTTAGCGCCGTCTGATGAAGCTCGAATCGGCCAGCTTTTGGATAATCCAGCACTTTCTTTTTCAGTAAAATTAGCTAAGAAAGGAGGAATCGATGTTTCTCTTAAATCGAATAAAGACTAAGGGTTCTGCCCGCACGCAAATCGGAATACAAGAGGTTAAAGACGGCATTTTAATTTTGCCAGATAATCGTTACCGGCTAATTTTAGCTACCTCGTCATTAAACTTTGAACTGCAAAGCGAGGCCGAGCAAGATGTTATTATCGACACTTTCCAATCTTTTCTTAACAGTTTAACCACACCAATTCAAATTCTTATTCGCATTCGGGAGCTGGATATCGACCGCTATTTAGAGGAACTTCATGCTTCAAGGGCTTTAGAAAAACTGGAAATTTACCGCAAGCAATTAAAAAACTACAGCTCTTTCATTAAGAAATTGGTTGCCGGAAATAAAATCTTATCTCGTCGCTTTTATCTTGTAATTCCCTACGAGAATAAATCAGCTTCTGATTTTTATTTAGCTAAAGAGCAACTTCAACTTTCGCAGGAAATTATTATTAAAGGGTTGGATAAACTTGGGATGACCGCAAGACCTCTTAATAGCCTTGAAATCCTCGACTTGTTTTATGGTTTCTATCGACCCGAAGAGGTAAAATCCCAACCTTTAACCCAAGAAATCGTGAGGAAAACCAATGGAAACAATTTTTTCTAGGATAAAAAGAAGAGCGAGGCGTTCGCGTGCGGAAAAGGAAAAGCAGATGAAAGCCCTTTCTTTTCATCTTGGTGAGCAAGACCAACTTGATTTTATTACTTATGCTGGACTTGAAGAACAAAGGGATTATTTAATTATCGACGGAAAGTATGTAAAAACGCTTTATATTTCCGGCTATCCCTACACTGCCTCAAGCGGCTGGCTTAATCATCTGATAAATTTTAATCATAATGTTGATATTTCTTATTATATCGAGCCGGTTGAAGCTACTTTGGCACTGCCAAAACTAAATCGAAAAATCACCGAACTTACTTCAACTAAAAGAGCGATGGAAAGAGACGGCAAGATTATCGGAGCGGAACTTCTTGATCCGCTCGAATCGGCAATCGAACTTCGAGACAAAATTCAGCGAGGACAGGAAAATCTTTTTCAAATTTCTTTATATATTACTTTGTCAGCTAAAACGCTACAAGAATTAGAAAAAACAATTAAGCTTTTGGAAACAGTGCTAGCGACACGTCTTTTTTATAGTAAACCTGCGATTTTTCAGCAGATTGAAGGATTGCAGTCAGTTTTACCAAGAGGCGATGATTTGTTAGCGCAAAAACGAAATCTTGATAGCTCTTCCGCCGCTTTGACATTTCCTTTTATCTCATCCGAATTGGTGCAAGAATCCGGTGTTTTGTATGGAATTAACCGTTCTAATAGTTCGTTAGTGATTTTAGATCGTTTTGCTTTGCCAAACGCTAATAGTATTCTCTTTGCCCAATCGGGAGCCGGAAAATCCTATACCGCTAAAGTAGAGATATTAAGACATTTAATGCAGGGAACGAATGTTATCGTCATCGACCCAGAAAGAGAATATCGCCAATTATCAAATTCTGTTGGCGGAACATATATCAAACTATCAGTTCATTCACGAGAAAAAATCAATCCTTTTGATTTATCAGTTAACGCTTTTACAGAGCCGGATAGTTTTGCCGACCATGTCCAATCACTAACCGAAATCGTTTCTCTTATGGCCGAAGGGCTTTCAGCAGAAGAAAAGTCCGTTGTTGACCGAGCCATTCTCGATACTTATAAAAAAGTTGGTTGCTCGCCTAAAAAACGACAAAAAATAAAGATCAAAAAATATCCTTTGTTTCGCGATTTCTATAAAACTCTAAAATCGCTTAAACAGGCAAAGCTATGCCGAAGATTAGAAAAGTATACCACCGGTTCGTTAGCAAAGGTTTTTGATGAGCAAACAAACATTGAACTTGATAACAGATTGGTTGTCTTTGACACTAAAGATTTGCCTGAATCGCTAAGACAGATAATGCACTTGGTTATCGCTCAGTTTGTACAAAACAGGGTTAAAAGCGACCCTTGCAAGAGAATTCTGGTTATTGATGAAGCTTGGGTACTTTTGGAGCACGAAGAAAGTGCAAGGTTTGTTGCCGGATTAGTAAGGCGAGCCAGAAAATATTATCTTGGTGTCAGCATTATTTCTCAGCAGGCAAATGATTTCCTGGGCAATGTTTATGGCCGAGCTATTGCCTCTCAAAGCGCTCTAAGAATCCTTATGAGGCAAGATACTACTACTATTAAAGGCGTAGCGTCAGAATTTCATTTAAGCGAATATGAGCAAAGGTTTTTACTTACTTGTGAACGAGGAGAAGCTCTTATTATTGCCGACCAGAACCACGTTGCAGTTAAAGTTATGGCTTCCGAAGAAGAACACCCATTAATTACCACTGATCCTTCTGAAGTCTATAAATCAAAACGATGAGCCCTCAAGCAATTAAAATCATTGCCACCGCTTTTTCTATGAAAAAGGAGATTAAATACGTTTTCTTTACTTTGAGTGTAATCTGTCTTATTCCTGTCTTTGCCGTTTTAATATTAACTCAAGCAGGATTAAACATCGTCTCTGAAGCTTTAGCCACAGGCAATACGCAAACTTCACAAGTTGATATTCACGATCCAAGAACGGGTGAAGTAGTCGACCATGTGGCAGAAACGGAAATATGGCCGATAAGCGGCGTTGTTACCTTAGAGTATGGCGAACATTCTCCATATCAGTGGTTTCATACCGGAATTGATATTGCCGGGCCGATTGGTGATCCGGTAGGCGCTTTTATGGCCGGAAAGGTAATTTATGCCGGAGAAAACTCCTGGGGCTTTGGGAAGCACGTGGAAATCGATAACGGACATTTCATTACCTCAATTTACGCTCACTTGGATACTATTAATGTAGTTGAAGGCCAAGTTGTTGAACCTGGAACTATAATCGGTACTCGAGGAAATACCGGCTGGTCAACCGGCCCTCATTTGCATTTCCAAACAAATGTCTTTGGCATCCCTGTTAATCCGAGGGTGTTTTTGAGCGGAAGCCCTTAAAGTTGAGGTCTTTTGACAACTAATTTTCCTGATCGTTTGGCAACATTCCTTTTAGCTGGTTTTGTACTTGTGTATCCGCTTCCCGTTCACGTTTATTAGTTTTATGGAACATTCCTCTTACGAGCTGCGTGCGAAGACAAAGTATGCCATCTTCTTCTTCGAATAAATCAGGGTAGGTTGCCTGGAAACGGACATATAGCTGTCGAATTTCCTCAATTTGCTCACTATCTAAATTAAAACGATCGCCCCATGATTCAGGAGACATCAACCAATCAATCTTATCGTATCCATGAGAACTCAAACCAACTTCCAACTGCATATCTATTTTGTTAATTAGTTCTGTGACAAACGAATAATCCCGTAATTCTGTATTTCTTACATAGCCTCCTCCAAATTTGGAGACTATTGAAGAGTCGGGAAAATCCCGCTTAAACTCAATTCCTTTAGTTACAATTTTTGATATTTCCCTTTGTATCTCGGTATAAGTACCTTCTGGATCCTCTAAAATACCAGGAAATTGCAATATAAGTTGGCCATCTTCTTTTAGCATTTTGGCAATATTTTTAAGAAATTGTATATGTTGTTCTTTTGTCGAATATTGTATAGCACACCTGCTAATAACAAAATCAACCGATTCTGGCTCGACCGGAACATTCTCTAATATATTGGCTTTTACCGCACGTAATTTTGCTGAGTATTCACCGCTCTCTACTTTTTTCTGCATCGCTGGCAACGCTTCACCTTTGGGATCAGCTTCAATATTAATACCAGTTGAAGCATTGATTCCTGATTCTTCCAATTGTCTCATAACCGTATTTAGCAAGAAGCCATCATAACCCCCAACATCGGCTACGACTAAATCCTCTGGCGATTCACCTCTTGAGGCCATTTTCCTGCCATAATAGATAATCTCGTTGGTAAAACCACGTTTGATTATTTCCGGAGACGTATAAAGATTGAGATAACTCCCAATCGGGCCAAACTCAGTTGGTGGCCCGCCATATAAATATGAGCGACGAGTTATCTTTATGTCACCCCAAATATTTAAACCATGTTTTTCTTGTCCGAGCTCTGAGTAGGGCTTTGCAATAGTCTCAAATTTCTTAACTCCAGTTTCGTCAAAATCATCCGCCGCTGGTTCAGTATTTTCGCCAGATCCTTCGTCTTTATCAAAATAATTATGTGATTCTTTGAATGGCATAATAATCCTTTTGTTTTAGTGTAACTGCAGTGAGTTAAAAAGACAAATTATTAGCTTTTGCTTGTGGATAACTGGTTCTCTAACCTGTTATTTGACCCTCTTGACACTATGAATATATCCATAGTAAACTATGAATATAACCATAGATACAGGAGGGAAAACGAACTCATCTCAGCTAAAATTGATGGATATGTCTGCGATTATTGCCTCTAAGGTAAAAACTAAGCATTTCGCCTATTTTCCAATTGAAAAGAAGGTAACTGAAGTAAATCCGGTAAGCACACACGTAAAAACATTAGAAAAAGCTTTAACTAATATTTTTCCGGAGAAAGAGGAAGAGACTCGGATTCAGAAAGCACGGCTGATTATGGGTGATGATGTTAAAGAATTATCCGATGAAGATTTGGATGTTTTCCTTACTGAATTTCAATATTTAATAAATTCTTGGCTTGATGAATACGAAAAGCGAGTTTTCAATAATAAAACATTAAAAGAACAATTAACGGAGGGTTAGATGGATCAATCTTTACTTAGCAAGTTCCAAAAAAATTCAGAAAAAGCGATCATTTACATTCGAGTTTCGACTGAAGAGCAAGTCGAAAATTATTCATTAGCGACACAGGAAGAGATTTGCCGAAAAGAAGCGGAAAAGCGTGGAATTAAAGTTGCGGAGATATTTCGTGAAGAAGGACGCTCAGCCAAAACAATTACTGGTCGCCCAAAGCTAATTGAGATGTTGGAATATTGCAGAAAGCATAAAAAAGAGATTGATTATGTAATTGTCTATCGCTTAGACCGAATTTCTCGTCAAACTTCCGATTATTTAACTATCAGAAAAAAGCTAATTGAATGTGAGATTAAGCTTATTTCTGCTACTGAACCAACGGGTAACAGCCCGACAGAAAAGTTTGTTGAGACTATGCTTGCTGGGTTTGCCCAGATGGATAATGACATTCGAGGCGAACGAGCAAGAAACGGTCTTAAGGCAAGATTTCTATCTGGTTTAGGAAAGGGCACCGCAAATATTGGATACCTTAACCAAAACGGTTATATTGTTAAAGATCCCAAGACTTTCGATAAACTACAAAAAACTTGGTATTTAATGGCAACAGGCACAAAGACATTGAGAGAGATTGCCAGCATTTTAAATAAAGAAGGGGTGATACAAACAAGGGGTAATAAAATGTCGTCCCAACAATTGCAAAGAATTTTCCGCAATAAATTTTATGCTGGAAAAATCATTTCTAAAAAATATAGCAAGGAAGTTCAAGGCCAGCATCCACCAATGATAACCGAAGAAGTGTTTTACAAAGTCCAAGCGGTTTTAGATGGCAGAAACCATAACGTTTCCGGCCCAATGGCGAGAAGGAATAGAGACAATCCAGATTTTCCTCTGAGGAGAATCGTTAAATGTGAAATTTGCGGTGCTTCCTTTACTGGTGGAGCTAGCAAAGGAAAGCGAAATTACTTTGGATATTATTTTTGCCAGCGCCGTTGCAAAGATTCTAATACTTCGGTAGCTAAAGTCACTCAAGATACTGCTGATTACTTAAAAGGGATATCCTTAAAAGACAATACAGCAAAAATCTTTAACGCATTTCTTAGAAGAACATATTATCAAAGAGTCGCTAATTTAAATAAAAGGCGAGAAGAAGCAGATACTGAGCTAAAAAAGCAATATGAAACCCGCCAAGCCCTCATAGAGAAGAATTTAACCGGCATTTATTCCGATGAGATCTTTAAAGAACAAAATAAGCTGATTGAGGAAAAGATTAGTTCAATTCAGTTTTCTAAAAACGATGAGATGATTGATAAATATGATCTTGAATCAGTTACTAAATTTGTTGAGGCAAAGCTTACAGATTTGTCAAAAACTTTCAATGAGTCGATGGAAAAAGATGGGAAACCCAATCTTGGACAGATTCGAATGCTCTTGTGTTCGATATTTCCCTCTGGAATGCCATATGGCCGAAATGGCTTTTCGAACACAAAAATAAGCCCATTTTACAGGGCAATTTTAGACTTGCAGACCAAAAAACCAAATCTTGTCCGCTTTGGCGGAGAGGGTGGGATTCGAACCCACGAGACCCTTGCAGGCCTACCGGTTTTCAAGACCAGCGCACTCAACCACTATGCGACCTCTCCACGACTCCGTCATGATATGATTGTTGTAAGATC
>Ga0172368_10006929_pt1 | contig 12024 bp, 7 predicted proteins | sample Lak11m_FD_114540 | JGI IMG/M metagenome (GOLD analysis project Ga0172368, IMG submission 114540) | Freshwater microbial communities from Kabuno Bay, South-Kivu, Congo - kab_022012_11m | ecosystem: Environmental > Aquatic > Freshwater > Lake | place: Democratic Republic of the Congo: South-Kivu...
GAGCGCGTTCAGAGGGCTGCGCGCCTCGTGCAGGAAGGCGCGCACCAGGCGCTCTCTCGGCTCTCCGGCGGCTGTGCCGCGTGCGCCGGTGCCCTCGGAAGCCGTGCGCGCATCGCCCATCGGTCGCTTTCTCCGTCGGGGCGGACGCGCGCCGGTCGCGGCGGCGCGAGCACCCGACATTCGCCGTTGCCCCGCCCGGGAGCTAGCATGCCCGCCAGCGTCCCGCCACGAATCCCGCGGGATCGTTGACTCGGCGACGCCCCGCACCGGGCTCCGGGTCGGGAGAATTCCCACATGCCCGGCGCGACGCGTTTCGCCTTTCCCGTGCTTGTCGTCGCATGCGTTGCATTGCGGGCCGGTGCCCACCAGGTCGGCCTCTCGTATCTCGACCTCGCCGTCGACGGCGCGGCGGTCGCGGGAGAGCTGGACATCCAGGCGGTCGAGCTCGCCCACGCCGTGCGCGTGGACGCGAACGCCGACGGGCTGCTCGACGCGGGCGACGTCGCGGCGGGAGAGGAGGCGCTCGCTTCCTTCCTGGTCGGCTCGATCCGCGTCGAGGCGGACGGAGTGCCGTGCGAGGGGCACGCGCAGGGCGCCGAGCTGCGCGCGCCCGGGGTGCTGCGGTTGCGCGCGACGTGGCGCTGCGCCTCGCCGCCGGACGCTCTGCAGGTGCGCTCGCTGCTGCCCGACACGCTGGGTCCGGGCCATGCGACGGCGCTCGCCGTGCGCGGCCGGGTCGAGAGCCGCGCGGTGCTCCAGGGCGAGACGACGAGCGTCCGGGTCGACCTGCGTTCGCCCTCGCGCGCCCGGATGGCTACCGGAGGCGCTTTCGTACTGCACGGCGTCCGCCACATTCTGTCCGGCTACGACCACGTTCTGTTCCTGCTGTCGCTGCTGCTGCTGGGCGGGACGCTGCGGCGCACGGCGGGCGTCGCGACGGCGTTCACGCTGGCGCACAGCGTGACGCTGGCGCTGGCGGCCACGCGCACGGTGACGCTGCCGTCGCGCTTCGTGGAGAGCGCCATCGCGGCGTCCATCGCGTGGGTGGCGCTGGAGAACTGGCGTCTGGCGCCGCCGTCGCCCCCCGGGGCGCCCGAGCGCGCGGGTCTGCGGATGCGCTGGCTCGTCGCGTTCGGGTTCGGGCTGGTACACGGTTTCGGCTTTGCCGGATCGCTTGCGGAGATCGGAATACCGCCGGATCACCTTCCGCTTGCGCTGGCGTCGTTCAACATCGGTGTCGAGCTGGGACAGCTCGCCGTGGTCGTCGCCGCGTGGCCGCTGCTGCGCCGGCTGGCAAGGACGGGCGGGTACCGGCCGGCAGGCGTGCGCGCGGTGTCGGGCGCGACGTTCGCATTCGCCCTGTATCTGCTTGCGATCCGCGCCTGGCCGGGGTGAGCGCGCGGGCACGGAGACGAACCGGACGTCGGCACGGAGGTGCCCACTCTGGTTGGTCGGCCGCCCGTGTCGCGGGTCGCCGCCTACCCCTGGTCCGTGTACACGTGCGCGCTCTCCTGCGCCGTGGGCAGCAGCCCCATCCCGAGGTACGTGAACATCACGATGGCGAACCCCCCGATGACCAACCATGCATTGGCCCGCCCGCGCCAGCCTTTGAGCCGCCGCAGGTGCAGGTACCCGGCGTAGACGAGCCACGTCACGAGCGACCAGTTCTCCTTCGGATCCCACACCCAGTAGTCGCCCCAGGCGCTCTTGGCCCACATGGAGCCCATGAGCAGACCCATCGAGAGAAGGGTGAATCCGAAACGGATCGAGTAGTACGAGACCTGCTCCAGCGAGATCGGCGTGCCGCGCAGCACCGTGCCGGCTTTCAGCTCCAGCTCCGGCCGGAAGAGCTGCACCAGGCTCACGATCGTCGCGAACCCGCAGGCCGCGTAGCCCACGAAGTAGATGACCACGTGCGGCACGAACCACGCGCTCTGCAGCGCCGGCGGCAGGCGCACGATCTCCGCGTCCCACTTCGTGAGCGCGAACACGATGGATCCGGCCGAAAACAGGGCCGCCAGCGCCCCGAAGACGCGCGTCTTGTACATCCACTCCATGGCCAGGTAGACCGCCGCCATGCACAGCGCCAGGAACACGCCCGTCTCGAACAGCGACTTGAACGGTGCGCGGCCCGCCTGCGCCCAGCGCCCGCCCACGAGCGCCACGTTCACGAGCAGCGCCGCCGCCATGACGCCCGTCGCCGCCCGCCCGATGATCTCCCTCGTCGAACGCCACGCCGCCGTGTACAGCGCCATCGACGCCGCGTAGAGGGCGCCCGTGAGCGCGAAGAACGGGTGCTCCGCAAGGATGAAGCTCATGCCCGTGCCTCCGCCGCCGCCGGCCGCGGATGCGGCTTCTTCCGGATGCGCGGCTTGACGTTGTAGACCCAGATCACCCCGGCCGAGAGCAGCCCGAATCCGACGAACACCCACGTCACGCCGGGATCCTTCACCACCTCCAGCCCCGAGTAGCTCGGATCCTTCGGGTCGTAGTTCACCTGGTACACCGTCCAGCCGCGGAACGACAGTGGGCTGTTCACCGCCACTTCCGTCTGCACGCTCTCGCCGCCCGCGCTCGCCGTCACGAGACTCCGGTATGCCTTGACCTCGTCCTCGCGCTTCTCGAACACCAGCGCCGTGCCGTTCGCGAAACGCACAGGCTCCGGATTCCTTGCCTCCAGAAGCTTCTCGTACGTCCGCCCGCGATCCGAAACCTCCACCAGAAGCCCCGGATTGTTCGGCTTGTCCGAAACGGTCGAGGGCACACGTTCGGTCCTCGCCTGCGCCAGCAGAGAAACGAGTTTCACGCCGGCCTCGGGAATCTCCATGCCGGCCTTGAACGGAATCGTCCGCTCGCCGTCCGCCGTCGTCACCGTCACCGTGGAATCCTTCGCGCATACCAGGACCGCGGTCGGCGCGGGGCCGCCGTTGTTATCCTGAGAATAGACTAGCGGCATCTTCAATCCGCGGCCGTGGTCGAAGTCGGGCATCTTCGCGAAGAGCCAGCGCTTGCCGTCCGCGTCCGCGCCGCCGGCGACTTCGACCTCCAGCGCAGGGTTCACCGGTTTGTCGTCCACGTTGAGATACTGGTGGTTTTCGAGGTCCATCGAGAAATGGGGGAAATAGCGCAGCGCCTTGACACGCCCGCCGCCCGGCATCGCGACGGAATCGCCCATCGCGACGGGTTGCGGTTCCTTGTCGCCGACCTTGAGCAAATGCCTCATCGCACCGCCCGGAGGGGCAGGCTTCTGGTAGTCGAAGGCGACCACCTTGCCGTCCGGCGCGTCCACCCGGCCGCCGGCGAAGATCCATTGCGACTGCTCCCCGATCCGGACCTGCAGCGCGGGCATGCCGTCCGCCGCGACCTCCGCCACGCGCTCGGTCGTCACCATGTCCGGGTAATACTCTTTGACTCGATACCAGTCGCCGTCGGGAAGGCGATGGCGCACGTCCGCGTCGGGATCGAAGCTCGCCTTGAGCGCATAGTCGCCGGTCTTTGCCGGCAGGTACACTCCCATCCGGAATTCGCTGTGGTACTTGTCCACGTCGAATTTGTCCAGACGCAGCGTGAATCCCAGCGGAACGGTCTGGCCGGTCGAGACGCCGTTGCGCGTCACGCTGGTCTTGTCGGCGGTCTCGCGCCCCACTCTCAGATCGACGCGTCCTTTGACCGCAAAAAGTGCGGAAAGGCCGGCACCCAGCAGCGAGACGAGCAGCCCGCCGTGAACCAGGAAGAAGCCAGTGTTGTATCGCGTGATGGGCCAGCGACGGATCGCCGAAACCGTGACCGCCGCCGCGAAAAGAGCGAGCAATCCGGCAAACGGGAGGCTGTGGAAGATGTCGTCCAGCCGCAGCGCGAGGATGAACGAGGCGAGCCCGCGCCCGTACGCCCGCTCGTAGATATCGGCCGGTTTTCCCTGCAGAATCACCGTGCCGACCGCGGAGGCGATGCCCAGCACGAACAGCACGACGGCGGTGAAACGGAATCCTCCGAGCGTGTCGCGCACGCGGCCGCGCACGAGCAGCGCCCAGAGCAGGAACGCGATGCCGCCCACCGTGCAGGCCGCCACGAAGACGGCGGTTCCCATCGGGACGAAGAGCTGCAGAATGCCGGCGCCGGCGAGCGTCGCGGCGAGAATCCAGATGATCTGGCGCACCTGGCGCGCCACGGGCAGCGAATTCGGTGCCGGTGCGGGCCGGGGCGCGGCGGGTGCGGCGAGGGTGGCGGGACTCACGGGCTCACCTCCGCGCGCGGGCGCAGCAACAGTCGTGCCGCGGCGCGTCGAAGCCGCGGCGACGGATCCGGTGCGGGTGCGCAGGGTTGGCAAGGTTCGCTCCTGTCCGGCCGGACCGCGCCTTGGGATAGGGACGCAAAGACTGCGGAGGACCGATCGAGCCGGCTGACGGCCTCCGCGGGCGGGTCGGGAACCGGCGGGAAACGAGTAGTATGCCGGATGCGGGGCATGCTCACACGACTGCCGGAGTGCGGCCGTCCCGGCGGCACAATCGGTCTGCGGCCGTCCCGGCCGCGTGTGTCGATCGCCGCGCAGCCGGGACGGCTGCGCACCGATAGTGCCGCCGGGACGGCCGCACTCCGATTGGGTGGGTGCGCCCGACGCAGGAATTGCATCTGGACGCGGATTCTCCGCTCCGCCGCCCGGTTTGGCCCTTGCTCTTGCCCTCCGACGGCTGCCGACCGTTCCGAGGCAAGCCGATCGCCCTGTTTCTGCGCGGTATTCGAGCGCCACGCAGGAAGTGCACCGACCGGATTCCGCACCTCGACGGTCGGAACGATCGCCGACCCGCGTAGGCACGGGGTTTGCGTACGGCCGCCCGAGGCCCGTTCCGGGAGACCACGCATGCGACTGTTCCGTGAATTCGCGCTCGTCCTGGGTGCTTTGACCTTCGCCGCCTGCGAGGGACCGCGCGGTCCCGCCGGCGCCACCGGTGGCAATGGCGACACCGGCTCGACCGGCGACCGCGGCGACACCGGCTCGACGGGCGACCGCGGCGCCACCGGCCCGACCGGCGACACCGGCCCCCGCGGCACCTCGGGCGACACGGGCCCCGCCGGCCCGACCGGCGACACCGGCCGTGCCGGCGCCGACGGCCGCACGCCCGTCCCCGCCCGCGCCGGACTCCAGCTCGTCCTGGAATCCGCCACGCTCCAGAACGGCGCCGCCAAGGTGCGCTTCACCGTCAAGGACGGCACCGGCGTGCCGCTCGACCGCGAAGGCCATTTCACCGAGGGCGCCGTCGAGCTGAAATTCGTGCTCGCGTGGCTCGACACGCGCTCCGACGGAACGCCGGGCCAGTACACCGCCTACACCACGCGCACGCAGACGGGCGCCGCCGGCACCGCCGTGCAGGCCTGGGCCGACGCGGGCGGCGCGTTCGAGCTGCTCGACCCGAACGCGGGTGAATACGAGTACACGTTCGCCGCCGACGTTGCCTCGGCCGACGCCGCGAAGACCCACACGGTCGGAGCCTGGGCGACGCGAACCTACGGCCTGGCGACCTGCGTCGCGAACGCCGAGATCAGCTTCGTCCCCGGCGGCGGCACTGCGCTGGAGCACTCGGTCGTGACGCAGAATGCCTGCCGCCAGTGCCACAATCCGCTGCGCGGGCACGGCGGCGAGCGCCGCGACGTCGGCCTGTGCGTGCTCTGCCATACGCCGCAGTCGAGCGATCCCGACACCGGCAACACCGTCGACTTCAAAGTCATGGTCCACAGGATTCACGCCGCCGAAGTGCTGCCCAGCGTGGAAGCAGGCAGGAAATACGAATTCGTCGCCGACGGCGTGACCGAGGATTTCTCCGGCACGACGTATCCGCAGGACGTGCGCCGCTGCACGACGTGCCACGACGGCGCGCAGAGCGAGCCTTGGAAGAAGATGACGCAGTCCTACGTGTATCCGTGGGCAAGCCTCTGCACGTCGTGCCACGACGATCGCTGGTTCGGCGATTCCGCGGCCAAGCCTGCGGACATGCGGATGCACTCCGGCGGAAGGAAGGAAGACACGACCTGCTATTCCTGCCACGGTCCGACCGCCGGCATTTCGGTCGAGAAGAAGCATCTGAAGATTGCGGGCATCGCGGCTCCGGAGCACACCCTTTCGCTGCAGTTCATCGACGTGTCGAACGCCGGTCCCGGGCAGGCCCCCAGCGTGAAGTTCCAGGTGATGTACGACAACCAGCCGCGAGGCATCCTCGACGCGCCGACGGTGCTGACGCAGCTTGCGGTCACGGTCGCCGGCCCCGCGACGGACTATGCCAAGGCTTGGCAGGCCGTCGCACAGGGCAACGGCGCCTCGGGCACGCTCACGGCGCTGAGCGAATTCGGCTCGTTCCAGTACGATTTCCCCGCGGAAGCCGCCATGCCGGCCGATGCCTCCGGCACGTATGCCTTCGCTCTCGAGGGCTGGCTCGGCGACGCGGTCACCGTGGCGCCCAACCCGATCCGGTTCGTCGCGATCACGGGCACGGAGGTCGCGCGCCGCACGCTCGTGGACGGCGCGCTGTGCAACCGCTGCCACAACGACCTCAGCGGCCACGGCGGCCGACGGCGCGATCCGCAGTACTGCGCCATGTGCCACAACGCCGACCTCGACAACAGCGCCGGCGTCGCGCGCACGCAGGCCGGGCCGGTCGTCGCCCAGAGCCTCCAGCTCAAGAGCCTCGTACACAAGATCCACCGCGGCGTGAACCTCACGCAGCCCTTCGTCGTCGGTGCGTACCCCGCTCCGACAGCGGCGGATCCCGATGGAACGCCCGTCGACTTCGGCAGGACCACGTTCCCGGGCATGCTCAAGGACTGCTCCACCTGCCATGTCGCCGGATTCCAGGCATTGCCTCTGGCGGGCATGCTGCCCGCGAAGTCCGAGACGTATGCGTGCGACGACACGGGAACGAGCGCGACGACGTACTGCTCGGCGCGCCACGTATCCGCGACGACGCTGACGCCGCCCGCGACGGCCGCGTGTACTTCGTGTCACGACCAGCCCGACGTGGCCGTCCACGCGGAGCTCGCGACCGACGCGCAGGGACGCGAGGCGTGCGGCGCCTGCCACGCAGCCGGAAACCTCTATGGATGGGATAAGATGCACGCGCCGGCCCCGTAGGCGCCCGGGCGCAACCATGGCGGTCGCGGAAGACCGAAGCGGAGCGGGCATCGCATGAAAAAGACCGGCGTTCGGCTTTCGGCTTCCGGCTTTCGGTCCCGCATTGCATGGGCCGCGGTGGCGCTGGGGCTTGCGGCCTCCTGCAAGGCCCGTCCCGAGGGCGAGCGGCCCCTGTGCCCGACGTGGAAGAAGGATGTCGGGGCCCTGCTGCACGATCGCTGTGCGTCCTGCCACTCCGCGGCGACGGCGGCCGGCGGCTTCGACGCCACGACCTACAAGAGCGTGCTTTCCAGCCGATCCGGCGGCCAGTTCGTGGTCGTCGCCGGCAACGAGGGATCGCCGCTCGTCGAGGCTCTGGACGGCGATTCCCATGCCTCCGTGCGCGACGCACAGGAAACCCTGCGGACATGGGTCGGGGAGTGCATGCTCGTCTACGAGAAGTCGGCGGTCCACCCCGCCGGCATTCTGAATCCCGAGGATCCGGAATTCCACGGCCTGCAATTGCGTCGGGGCGGCTGGGATTTCAAGGTCTGCGCGAAATGCCACGCCGACGATCTCAAAGGCCGGGACATCGCAGTGTCCTGCTTCTCGTGCCACGAGAAGGGACCGCAGGACTGCTCGACCTGCCATGGAGCGGAGGGGCGGTACGGCAAGAGCGGTGCGCACGCGGCGCACGTTTCCGGGGGCGACATCGGCCGCACGTTCGACTGCGGCGAGTGCCATGTGAAGCCTCAGCGCTGGGACGACGCGGGGCACCTGCTCGACGCCGACGGCAAGCCTCTTCCCGACGCCATGGCGATGGGTTCTGACGGCATGCCCCGCCGCGGCCGCGCGCCGATTCACTTCGGCTCGCTCGCCGGCTTCACGCGCGAGGGCTCGCCGCGGGCGGGTCTGCCTTCGTTCGAGCCGGAAAGCCGTACCTGCTCGAACGTGTACTGCCATGGCAGCGGCCTGGACGACAAGGGCTCGACTCCCGAACCGAGATGGGACAATGCCATTGCCTCCTGCGATGCCTGCCACGGGATGCCTCCCGCCGGGCACGGCGCCATGCTGGACTGCAATGTCTGCCACGGCATGACGGTGGACGCGTCCAAGCACATCATCGCGCCGCAGAACCACGTGGACGGAACGGTCCAGTCCAAAGGCACTGCCTGCAATACGTGCCACGGTTCGGCCTTCTCGGCCGCGCCGCCGCCGGATCTATCCGGGCGCACTTCGACCGACGAAATCACGGTGGGCGCGCATTCGAGCCATCTTTTCGGGCCGCACCGGCTGCGCGGACCGGTGCTTTGCGCCGAGTGCCACATGCCGGTCGAAAAGCCCTTGGATCCGGGGCATTTCGACGTCGGTCCGGCGAAGGTGTTTCCGCCGGGCATGACGGGCGCGGGCGTCGTGGCGCGCGCGGACGGCGCGGTTCCCACGTGGGATCGCACGGCCGGCAAGTGCTCGAACGTCTACTGCCACGGGGGCGGCGCGAAGATGTCCGGCGACACCGAGGCGACCTGGCGACAGCCGCCTTGGACCGCCGTCGAGGAGGGCGCGACGGCGTGCGGCACGTGCCACGGCGTCCCTCCGCTGCACACGGACCGGCCCGGAGATCCGCACACCGCGACCATGCGCATGACCGAATGCGCCGGGTGCCACTCGAAGACCATCGCTCCGACGGGCGACATCATCTTCAAGGAAGCGCCGGGGGCGGAAACCACGACCCACATGAACGGGACGTTCGATGTCGACCCTTAGACCCGCGCTGGTTTTCGCCATCGCGGCCGGGCTCGCGGCCGCATCCGCACGCGCAGACGTCATCGACGCGAGCTTCACGGAGCTCGCGACCGGACGCGCCGATCCGCGCGACGGACAGCTCCACACCGTCGTTCCCGCGTACCAGATCGTTTCACTGCGGGCGAGCGCCATCCGCAATCCGCTCGTGGACGACCTGAACCTCGTCCTGTCCGGCTGGGGATCGCTGGATCTGGCCGAAGTCCGGGAGGATTCGCGCGGCACCGGCGACCTGGACCTTGGGTTCGCAGAGGGCAAGCTTCTCGACAAGCGTCTGCGCTTCCGTGCCGGACGTCAAATCGTCTTCGGCGGCGCGGTGCGCGCGGCGCAGATGGACGGCCTGGACCTCGACGTCGGGATCGCGGGTGGCGCGGGCGCGAACGGCTATGCCGGCGTGCCCGTGGTGCCCCGGTTCGCGACGCGGCAGGGCGATTTCATGACGGGCGGGCGGCTGTACTGGCGCCCCGCCTGGGACATGGAATTCGGCGCCTCGTATGCCTACGTGCTCGACGGCGGCCGCGCTGCGCGCAGCGACGCGGGCGTCGACGGCCATTGGCTGATCGGCAAGGGATTCTCGGCGACCGGCGCAGGCTTCTGGAGCCTCGTCGAGAACCGATTCAGCGAGGCAAGACTCGCGGCGTCGTGGGCTCGCGGCGACAACGTGCTGGTATCCCTGGACGCCCGTCGGACCGCGCCGGATCTCTTCATTTTCCGCGGATCGCTGTTCTCGGTGTTCGCAGAGGAGAAGCGCGACGAGGCGGGCGGGCTCGTGTACTGGAAGCCTCTTTCGCGCCTCGGTCTCACGGGCGACTACCATTTCATCGCCGTCGGGGAGGGCGACGGGCACCGCACGGGACTGCGTGCGGATGTCGAGCTCGTTCCCGGCGGAGGGGCGCGTGCAGGCGTCGAGGCGCGGCTGCTGACCGTGCCGGCCAACGGCTATCGCATGGGGCGCGTGTTCGTCACGGCCCGGCCGCTCGCACCGCTGCTGATTGCCGCCGACGCGAGCGCCTACATGTTCGACGTGCCCGTCAACGGGGAGAGCTCCTCCATCACCGGAGCTCTTACGGCCGCATGGCAGATCACGCGGAGCTGGCAGGCGGTCGTGACCGGCATCGGGGGACAGAACCCGTGGCTCGAAAGGCGTTTCGAGGTCATCGGGAGGCTTGTCTACTCCGCCAGCCTGCACGTGCGGGAGGAGGGCGAATGACTTCCGCCCGCGTCGCCGTCGTCGCCGCCCTGCTTCTGGCGGCCTGCAAGGGAGCCTTCGCGCCCGCCGGTGCCGGGGCCCGCGCCGACCGCATCCGCTTCCCGCACGGCCTGCACAGGGAGCAGGGCGTCGAGTGCACCACCTGCCACCAGACCGCCTACGACTCCGAGAACCTGGACAAGGACGCCGACAATCTGACTCCCAAAGAGTCGGTGTGCCTGGACTGCCATCAGGACCAGAAGGACGGCGGCAACTGCGTCATGTGCCACACGGCCGTCGACAGGGCCGCGGACAAGCCGCACAAGCAGTTCGGCCTGATATTCTCGCACAAGAATCATGTCGGCGAGGATCGCGCCAACGGCGAGTGCGGCACGTGCCACGAGAGCCTGCCGGAGATCGACCAGCCCGCGAAGAAGCCGGCGATGGAGACGTGCTTCCAGTGCCATCCGCAGTCGGACATGACGGTGGGCAAGTGCGCGATGTGCCACACGGATCTGAAGCGGTATCCGCTGAAGCCGCTGGCCGACTTCTCGCACGAGGGCGGGTGGCTGGAGCGCCACCCCGGACTGGCGCGCTCGGCGCCGCAGAACTGCGCGACGTGCCACGAGAAGACCTACTGCGCCACCTGCCACACGGCGGCGACGGCGCCGCTGCTGCCCGAGCGGCTGATGCCGGAGAAGCCCGGGAGGGAATTCATCCACCGGGCGGACTTCGTGAGCCGGCACATGATCGAGCAGGCGGCCGATCCCGCGTCGTGCCGGCGCTGCCACGGCACCGGATTCTGCGAGGACTGCCACAGACGCCAAAGCCGGACGCCGGACGCGGCCAATCCGCGCGATCCGCATCCCAAAGGCTGGGCGTTCCCCGGGTCGGCGCAGTTCCACGGAACCGCGGCGCGGCAGGACATTTCGAGCTGCTCCGTGTGCCACGACCAGGGCGCGGCCTCCAATTGCGTGACGTGCCACAAGTCCGGAGGCATCGGAGGCAACCCGCACCCGAAGAGCTGGATCGGGCATCACGATCGCAAGGAAATCGCCGGCAACGGGATGTGCCTGTTCTGCCACCCGTAGAGCGGCCTTGGACCGTGTTCGTCGGAGAAGACGGACAGTGCAAGACCACGATTCTCCAGGCGATTGCCGTTGCGGCGAGCGGGCCCGAGAAAGCGAACCAGGTCGCAGGCGACCTTCCCGCCCGGCTGGTCGACGTGCGCGCGACGCCGTCGACCATGGCGAGCGTGGAAGCGCGATTCGGCGCGGGCGGAGACCCGGCGATCGCGCGCGGATGGCCGGGACTCGACGGTGACGCGTGGCCCCGTCCGGAGATCGACAGCGTGGTTCACGTCACAAGACCCAGCACGGTGTTTCTCGGGACGTAGGGCTACGTCGCGCCCGCGTCCGCGGCGTCGGACAGAGGGTACAAGCCGGCGACGGGAACGCTGGCGCACGATCCGATCGCCGGAATCCGGCGGACCAACGAACCCGGTTGGCCCTGCGTCGGCTACGGCGTGAACCGCACGATTCCCGTGCCGCTTTCGGTGGAAACGCGTTCCGATCCGGCGCAGGACCGCGTCAAGTCGCTCTTCGACGCACGCCACCAGCTCGTGGGCACGGATTTCGTATCCCGCTGGGAGCCCGCGACGGCGCGCCACTACAGCCAGCTCCTGCGCGAGGCCCTCGTGAGTTGGGTGCAACTCCTGCCAGATCCGACTGCGCGAGGGCGCCCGCGGCCCTCACCCCCCGACCCCCTCTCCACACGGGCCGCGATGCGCAACGCTCGATCGCGCGTGGTTGCGGCCCGGTGGAGAGGGGGAGAAGAACGCCTCGAATCGTGCGCCCGAGGTGGGACCGCACGGCATGCGAACGGGAATATTCCGCCGTCGGGTCCGGGAGCGGCAGCCCTCCCCTCTCCACCGGGC
>Ga0172368_10006930_pt1 | contig 12023 bp, 9 predicted proteins | sample Lak11m_FD_114540 | JGI IMG/M metagenome (GOLD analysis project Ga0172368, IMG submission 114540) | Freshwater microbial communities from Kabuno Bay, South-Kivu, Congo - kab_022012_11m | ecosystem: Environmental > Aquatic > Freshwater > Lake | place: Democratic Republic of the Congo: South-Kivu...
CTTACTTTCCCTATGAAATATGTAACTACTTCAGCTTCGGTAACAACCGGACTAAGACATAATTATTCAGAATCTGTAAATAATACAATTCTAGTCGCCGAGGATGATGATACCAACTTTTTTTACCTGAATGCGATCATCTCAAGAGAGTATAATTCTAAAATATTACATGCAGAAAATGGTCGTGAGGCTATTGAGTTGTTCAGAGCCAACCCTGAAATAAGACTGGTGCTGATGGATATTAAAATGCCTGAAATAGATGGAATTGAAGCGACCAGAATAATTAAATCTATTCGATCGGTAGTTCCTGTTATTGCAATAACAGCTTATGCCATGTCGGGAGATGAAGAGCGGGTCATGGCTGCAGGCTGCGATGGCTATTTGAGCAAACCTATCAGCAAAGAAAAACTGCTTAGAAAAATTGCAGAATTTGTGAAATAAAGAAAAAAGACAAAAGTAAAAAGTCAAAAGTGAAATTAAACCTTTAAGCCTTTATGCCGTTGTGCCCTTGCGTCCTTACGTCATAATCTCTATACCTTGTAGTTCTTTAAGTATTCTGTAACCTGCCTGTAAACGTTCTCAGCTGTAAACCCAAATTTCTCATCAAGTACTTTATATGGAGCTGAATACCCGAAACTATTCATTCCCCAAACTATGCCTTTGGGTCCGACTAAACCTTGTAGGGTTACTGATAATCCGGCAGTTAAACCAAATACAGGTACATTGTCAGGTAAAATCTGTTTATGGTACTCTTCTGGCTGATTTCTGAACAATCCTTCAGAAGGAGCTGATACTATCCTTACTTTTAGATTGTCTTTACGTAACAGCGGCGCCCCTTCTACCAGGGTCGCAACCTCCGACCCGCTCGCAATAAGAATAATATCCGGCTTCCCCTGGCAGTCCTGAACAATATAGGCTCCATTGTACGATTTCAGAGCATCTGAATATCTGTTTCCGTTATCTGAAGGAAGATCTTTTATGTTTTGTCTTGAGAGTATTAGTGCTGTTGGTGTCTTTTTGTTCTCAAGTGCCATTTTCCAGGCAACAGTTGTTTCAGTTCCATCAGCAGGCCTGAGTACCACCATGCTGTTTTCTCCCTTGTGATTTCTAATGTGTTCCATCAGCCTGAGCTGAGCTTCTTGTTCTACAGGCTGGTGTGTGGGACCGTCTTCGCCTACACGGAAAGCATCATGTGTCCAGATATATTTTACAGGCAGCCGCATCAGACAAGCCAATCGAACTGCAGGTTTCATATAATCGGAAAAAACAAAAAATGTACCACAGGCAGGTATAACACCTCCGTGAAGAGCCATGCCGTTCATAACTGAAGCCATAGTTAATTCGGAGACACCGGCATGAAGAAATGCTCCACTGAAATCACCTTTAACAAAGGGATGCGTATTTTTAAGAAATCCGTCTGTCTTGTCTGAATTGGCAAGGTCGGCAGATGATACAATCATATTTTCTATCCGGTTTGCAAATATGCTTAGCATGGCAGAAGAGGCAGCTCTTGTTGCTGATCCTTCTTTCTGGCTCACTGATTTGTAATCTATTTCAGGAATGTTGGAATCGAAAAAGTCATTAAGCTTTTTATTTTTCTCTGGATTTTTCGAAGCCCACAGGGCTTTATTTTTCTTCCAGTCTGTAGCAGCTTTACTCTTTTCTGTAAGAATATTACTATACAACTCCTTTACTTCATCAAACACTATGAATGGATCGGCTGTACTCCCTCCAAGGTTAACGAGAGATCTTTCATATGAGCCGCCGGCTTCACTTACAGGCATTCCGTGTGTTGACGTTTTTCTTTCAAAACTCTTACCATCTGCATCCAAAAGCCCTTTACCCATTATCGTTTTACCAATAATGATAGTTGGCTTCGACTTTTCCGAATTTGCAGACTGAAGTGCTTTTCTTATCTGATCCTGATCGTTGCCATCAATCTTAATAACATTCCATCCCCATGCAGTATATTTCATTGCAGTGTCTTCAATTGTTACTGCTCTTGTTTCAGTAGAAAGTTGTATGTCATTTGAATCGTAAAACATTATTAGGTTGCTCAGCCCAAGGAATCCGGCGAGTCTGCCTGCACCCTGCGAGATCTCCTCCTGCACACCTCCGTCGGAGATGAATGTATATATTTTATGAGCAAACAATTCTCCGAATCTTGCTGCAAGAAATCTCTCTGCAATGGCTGCACCAACAGCCATTGTATGCCCCTGTCCAAGTGGTCCTGATGTGTTCTCAATTCCCCTTAATATGTCAAGTTCAGGGTGCCCGGGTGTTGGACTACCCCACTGGCGGAAACTTTTAAGCTCTTCAGTTGTAAAGTGACCGGTGAGGGTAAGAATTGAGTAAAGCATAGGCGACATATGACCCGGATCGAGAAAGAATCTGTCACGGTTTATCCATTTCGGATCTGATGGATCAAAACTCAGGAACTCAGAAAAGAGTATATGTATAAAATCTGCACCACCCATGGCTCCTCCAGGATGTCCGGATTTTGATTTTTCTACCATTGCCATTGAAAGTATCCTGATATTATCTGCAGCTCTCTTGTTTACATCAATTTTCATACAGCTAAAAGTATTTGTTAATTTTATTGTCGTCAAAAATAAGATTATTCGCTGATAGTGTTTGTTAATATCTATTAAAAAAAAGATACAGTTTCTGAATTTTATTATCTTTAAATACAATAATAATGCGAATTTAAAACTGTCTTATAAATGGAACCACATCTTACTGCTCTTGTTGTAGATGATGAAGAGAGTGCCAGAAAATTATTGAAAAAGCTTTTGGAAGAGACAGCCTGTTTCAAAGAAATCAGGATCGCTTCATCAGTTAATACTGCAAATTCTGAAATGAACCAATTTGATCCGGATCTTGTATTCCTCGACATCAAAATGCCAGGGAAAGATGGGTTTAGTTTTATTAATGATCTTAAACAGAAATTGCGAAACCCTGAAATTGTTTTTGTAACAGCATATGATAATTATACTATAAAAGCCCTTAGAAATCAGGCTTTTGACTATTTACTTAAGCCGGTTAACCGGAAAGACCTAAAACAATGCGTTACACGGTTCATAGAAATGGAAAATTCATCTGCACCTAAAGAGAAACTGATTTCACAAGTTAATCATACTGCTGATCCTCTGGCGAGGATTCATGTTAATACCAGAACAGGGACATTGTTTATAAATCCTTTATCAATTCTATATTGCAAGGCTGACGGAAATTATACCTCTATATGTACAGGAAATAAGCAGTATCTCTGTTCCCTGAATATAGGCAAGGTAAGAGAGATGCTTCCGGGAAACGGGTTTATAAGAGTTGGAAGATCTTATATTGTGAACTTTGAATATGTCACAATGCTTGACAGGAAGGACAGTACAGTAACTCTTGTGAAAGATGAAGAATCAGTCACAATAAAGCTGCCGAGGCATCATCTCAAAGATCTTGAGATAAAATAAACATGAGCATTTAGGAATTGACAGAATAAATATTTTTCAATTGAGTTCAGACAAGAAACATGGTGGAGGCCTGGGTTCCACAATGTATGATTAAATGGGAAATATGAAAAAGAATTCACCGCTGCGAAAAATAGTCCTCACCTCATGGTTTCAGGCCGCTCTTCCTGCAGTAATTATATTTATTTTCATGCCATCACTTGGATCACGGTATAATTTAAAAGTTGAAACTGTTAAATTTTTTGGTGATCAGTTGCTATATTCCGACCTTAATTTTGATAAAAAGTCAGAGAAATTATCCCAGGGGAAAGGTACTCCATATTATTATATCTCTGTTTATAACGAAGATAATCAAATATTTGATCAATGGAACTATCCCGGTATTGTGGATCCTGCCATTTCCAGGATGTTCACAGGGAATTTTGATGAAGACACCTGGGAAGAAATTTACATCTTCACAAGGATTGAAGATTCTCTTTTTCTGAATGTTAATGAATTAATCCAGCCATCAGGAACCAGGCTTGAGAAACTTTTTATTACAAAAATTGGTGTCGTTAATAATGAGGTTACTTCATTCCTTGAACCTATAGGATTTTTTGATGAAAATGGTGACGGGTATAAAGAGGTCTATTTTTCTATTACTACAGCCTTTACTCTTCAACCCAGAAAGGTTTATTTTTATGATTTGTCAAACAGACACTTAGCTTCCAGTGAATATTCAGCATCCATGTTCTTAAATCCAGAAATGAGAGATGTAGATGGTGATAACAGACCAGAGATATTCGGAGCATCCAGTGCTTCAGGTAATTACAGAAGAGATGTTCAATACACTGACAGCAGCGCATGGTTTATGGTTTTTGATGATAATCTTCATTTTAAATTTACCCCGGTTGAGTTTCCGGGATTCGCCACCGGTATTGAAACTAAAAGTTATATAAGCCTGACAAACAGAAACTTTTTGTTAACGTATTGGGCAGGAGGAACCGATACTTCTGTAATGGATCCACATGTTCTTATTTATGATTCTGCCGGAAATTTGCAAAGGAAACGTTTAACAAGTGAATTTGGCTTTAAATCAATTATCAAACCCGTTATTATTGAAAATGATAAATCTGACAGAATATATCTTATCGGCGATCAAGTACTAGAGGTATCTGATAATCTTGAAGTTGTTAATAAAATTGATTTGCCTTATAAAACAAATTTTTCTATATTTCAGTATGACCTTAACTTCGATGAGGTGGACGAAATTATTCTCCACTTTTACGATGAGGATAAAGTTGTAATCTATAATTCAAGTCTGCAGGAGCTTATAAATATTGAATTACGAATTCCCTTTGAGAAGTGGAGATTCAGTCAGTATTATTCAGGTGATAACAGAAAGAAGACATTTATTCAGGCAGGCACATTCAAATGCTTCTTTGAACTTGAAAAGAATTATTATTATTATCTTTTCTTTCTCTCTTATCCTGGTATCTATATTCTGTTCTTTTTCTTTATTTCTGTTATTAAAAGGATTAATACTTATCAGGTTATTGAAAAAGAGGGACTCAGACAAAGGCTTTTAAATCTTCAATTGCAGGGGATTAAATCTCAGCTTGATCCTCATTTTACATTTAACGCATTAAATTCGATAGGCTCACTTATATATCTTGAAGATCGTCAGACTGCCTATGATTACCTGAACAAGTTCACGCAGCTGATAAGGGTGATGCTAAATGATGCTGGAAGATTATACAGAAGCCTTGGTGAAGAATTAGAGTTTGTTACTACCTATCTCGATCTCGAAAAGCTAAGATTCGGAGAAAAATTTAATTACTTCATCGAAATCCAAGAAGGGGTCACTCAGAAAGAGCAGGTCCCGAAACTTGTTCTTCAGACCTTTGCTGAAAACGCAGTAAAGCATGGATTAATGCCATGTTCAGAGGGAGGAATTCTGAAAATAACTGTAGCACGTGAGAATGACTTTCTGAAACTTACAATTGAAGATAATGGTATAGGACGTGAAAAGTCTTCCGGTAAAAGCGCTTCAACCGGTAAAGGCTTAAAACTTACCAGTGAATTTTACGATATACTTAATCAGATGAACAGCAGGACAATAACTCATACTATTACTGATTTATATAATGAAACGGGCCAAGCAGCCGGTACAAGAATTGACGTTACGGTACCTGTTGATCCTTCGTAATTATTAAGCTGTTTATTATAGATATTTTCTGTCTTCTTCGGGGACTTCAAAATATTTATCGTATTTCCTGCTATCCGATCCTTTCTTTTCAATCTTGGATCCTCTTATCTTAAACGTGCATTTTTCTCCGGCAATATCAGAGAAATAAATATCGTACTCCTTCCCTGATTCATCGACCATAATAATCCTTACAAGATGGTTATACCTGGCACTGTTTAACTGAGAGTGACAGATAGGGCAGGTATATATATATTTAGCCCCTTTTTCAATCTTGAATGATTGATGAGTAGTAGTTGTATAATTTCCAATTTCTGGATTTAAAAAGATAAGGCCTCTTTCATTACTGTTAGTTTTTGAAGCTGCAAGAACAATTGAAGTTTTTACTTTCAGATGTCCTTTGCATATCTTACATAAGTATTCTGCAGCCATTATGAACCTCCTTTTTATTTATTATCATCAGGAAATATGAAACTTCAATAGCTTTACCAAGATACAAAATATTTATCAGAATAACTATTTTGATCATATGTTTCATCTTCATGTTTTTGGAGTGCATATTTTGATATCTTAGGCGTTTTAATTTAATGGTAGGGGGGTCTGATGACATCAGTTCTGATAAAGATTTATCTCTGGTTATGCTCATATTTGCCTGGATTTAGAAAGATTACCAGTAAGTGGATGTACCAGGCTATGGGAAGTTTTATAAAGCAGGAGCAATGGACATATATGAATTATGGATATGCTCACATTAATGGGGAGGACAGGTTTGCAGATCTGGATTCGTCAGATGAGTTACAGAGGCTCTCTTATCAGCTGTACAATCATCTCGCTGCTGAGATTGAGCTTGAAAATAAGACTGTTCTGGAAGTTGGTAGTGGAAGAGGAGGTGGAGCCTCAATGATCAAAAAATATCATAAGCCGGAAAAGATGATTGGGTTGGACTTTTCAGGAGCCGCAGTTAAATTATGCAAAGAGATGCATGTGACCACTGGACTTGAATTTGTTGAGGGTGATGCTGAGAATCTTCCATTCAGTTCCTGCTCCTTCGATGCTGTAATAAATGTTGAATCTTCACATTGTTATAATTCAATGGATAAATTCCTTGCCGGAGTAAATAAAGTTTTAAAACCTGGAGGTCACTTTTTATATACAGATTTCAGAGAGCCTAAAGAGATCCCGGAACTTGAAAGACTTATCGCCAGATCGGGTATGAAGGTGCTCCGCAAAAGGGATATTACTCCAAACGTAATTAAGGCCCTGGATGAGGATCACGACCGTCGTATGAAGACAATTTCGGAAAATGTTCCAAAACCTTTCATCAGACAGTTCCGTGAATTTGCCGGTGTGAAAAATTCCGTTGTTTATAATCAGTTTGAAAACGGAGAAATGATATACTATAGCTTTATTATGCAAAAACCTTTACCTGTTAGCAGGGATTAATATTATTGCTTATCGGGTAAAGCTTTCAAAAATTCTTTTATCAGGTCGTCCTCAAATTTGCCGCTATAGGTATTACTAAGAAACCTGTCGAGAGCATCAGTATTGAAAACCGCCCATGATTGTTCCTCTCTGCCTGGTATAATAGGATAAAAAAGTACCCCGTTGCTCCTGGCTGCATCAAAGTCAGCCATTGCATCACCTGTCATTAGTATCTTGCATTCTTCGTATTTTCCTTTAGCTGCTCCTGAAAGTTGCTCACTCTTTGTGCCATGTTCCTGTGCTGCAATATACTTAACATACTTCCTGAGATTATTCTCTTCCCATTCACGCTCGAGTGCCTCAAGTGGTGTTTGGGAAACAATAACAAGATCGGCATATCTGGAAGCTTTTATTATTCCACTACGGGCGTTCTTGAATGGAGGTATTTTTTTTAAGTTGACTGCAATCTCTTCATTTATTGCTTCAGACCACATTACAACTTTCTCCAGTTCCTTATTATAATTTGATTCAAAGTATCTCCTTAGAGTTGAATTGCTAAGGCGGTTTTCTGTCTTAACCCATTTTTTTAAGGAGGTCAAATCTGGTAAGGTGCACCCTGTCGCCCTTACTTCCTCATTTTCACTAAGGAGATCAAATACCTTTATCAATGATATAAACCTGTTTCCACCCCTGTAGAGTGAGTACAAATTAACGAATTCCCATGTCGTTCGTAATGGTATTTCTATTGAATAGAGGCCGAAGTGCTTGAGGGCATTAGGTATGAAGAATTGTCTTTGCTTAATTTCCATCGAATCAAATACACATCCATCGGAATCAATACCGATGAAAAAATCACGAGTCGGAGTTAATCTTATGAGCTCTTTACTGAAGTCCGCTATCATCAGAATCTGAATCCAAATTTTATTTCAAGCCTGTTAAGTGAATTTTCGTATGTGCTTGTTATATTGTTATATTCCTTCTTCTGATAACTTGTATGAGCATATCTGTAGGCAAAACTAAGATACGACTCATAATCTGTTTTAGCCCATGATATACCCGATCCGAATGCAAAAGAACCACCTCCTTTATAGTTATATGCATTATAACTATAGTTTACAGGGGGAGCGTCAGAATCACTGCCGCCTAATTGTGTAAGTGTTCCTCCTCTGAAGAAGATAAACGGTGTTGTTTTATTGTTATTTATCAGTCGTTTGTACTCTAAAAAGAATGGAGTATATGGCATTCCAAAAAACTCCACTCCTGAACCAAAACTGAAAACATTATTTGTTTTACTTGTGATACCCATTAGAAAATTAAAGCTGAAAGGCGCAGTGTAATCAGTCTGCTGAGCACCTGCCAGAAGTCCAGCCTCCATAGAAAAACTGAACCCGTCCGTCTTTCTTCCATCAAACTGTGGCGATTCTTTCGCGAATTTATCTACCTCATCTGTTTTGTACATAAAAATGCTGCCATCTGAGGTCTGCATTTTATATTGTCCATCTTTGATCTCAAGAAGTTTTCCGAAGATTACACTTCCGTTTTTCAAATAAAGTACATCTTTTGATTTTTGGGCTGATACTGGAAAAAGGATGAAAATCAGCGCAATAAGAACTGGAAGGAGTTTTTTCATGATTTTTTAAGTTAACAGTTTAGAAGTTTAGCATGATTTTTGTTTTGGTTATCTGAAACTAAATCTAACCCTCATGAAAGCAAAAATCATTCCAATTATTTTTCTTTTTTCCCTCCTTCTGATTTTATTCAGCTCATGTGAAGATACTACTTATAGGGAATATAAAGGTTACGAACCTGTATATATGTCATACGATGAATTGAGATCTGCAGTTTCTGAGGATCAGAATGTAGATCTTAAAAATCCGGGGAAGATCTATTATAAAGATAACTATATATTTATTATAGAAGAGCTTAAAGGGATTCATGTTTTTGACAACACTGATCCTGCTTCCCCTTTAAAAAAAGTATTTATTAAAGTTCCGGGTGTTATTGATATGTCTATATCCGGAAATATTATGTATGTTGATAGTTATATAGATATTGTTGTTCTTGACCTGCAGGATATAGATAATATTCATGAGGTAGGGAGAGTTAAAGAAATTCTGCCTTACACAGTTCCTCCATCAGGAACTGACTTCCCCATGGGAAGCGTCGATAAAGAAAAGGGAGTTGTAACAGATTGGGAATTAGGGACTATCCGCGAAAAAGTAAACCATATTGAAAATCCATATCCCATATTCTTTGGTGGGGGAATTAAATATATGTCGCTGAATTCATCAGTTGATGCTTCATCAGGAGTAAGCGGAAGTGGTGTTGGTATAGGCGGTTCAATGGCCAGGTTTGGTATCAAGGAAAAGATTTTATATATAGCCGGAAGCAATAATGTGCAGGTATTTGATATTACCAATAAGGTCACACCTATAAAAATAAATGACTTTAATCCGGGATGGAATATCGAAACAATGTTTCTTACCAAACAAAATATGTTCCTGGGAACTACAACCGGAATGGTTATTGTTGATATCTCAAATCCTACATCTCCTGTTGCAAAATCGTTTTTCAGGCATGCACGAAGTTGCGATCCGGTAATTGTTGACGATACTCTTGCTTATGTGACCTTGCGGACAGGTACAACATGTGGTGGAAACCTGAACACTCTTGATGTTGTAAATGTAAAAAATATTAATCAGCCTCAGGTTGTAATGTCATATGGACTGGTTAATCCACACGGACTTGGTAAGGATGGAGACCTTCTGTTTATATGTGATGGCTCAGCTGGTTTGAAAGTGTTTGATGCTGCCGATCCAAAGACAATCACCAGTCACCTTATATATACATATCCTAATATACAGGCTTACGATGTTATACCTCTGGGTGAGATTCTGGTACTGATAGGCGATGACGGATTATATCAGTATAGTTATTCGAACCTTAAGAATATAAGCTTGTTGAGTTCGATTCTGGCAGTGAAGGATTAACTTTGTATTATGTGCCGGAGATCCCTCGCTGACGCTTCTTTCCCTTTCCTCATAACATCCTGTCATTCCGAGCGTTAGCGAGGAATCTCCATGGTTTTGCAGGATTATTAATTTCATAATTTTCGGTTTTTACGCCTCTATACCTTTACGTTGTTCTACCGTTATGCTGTTTAGCCTTTACGCCTTTACGCCATTCATTCCTTAGTTTATTTTCATTCTAAATTAGCAACTATGACTTTTGCTTGTTTTTTATAAAAGTATTGTTAATAAATTAACAGCATAATTTAAATCCAAAGAAAAAGCAAAATAAAATTAGTTAATTACCTAAAAATCAAGCTAAAATGTATCAAATAGGAAATCTAGTTAAGGAATTGTCCGACAAACACGGTAGAGAACGGGATAGCCTTATGCCAATTCTTCAGGGTATTGTGCAGAAGCACAACTACCTCACAGATGAAGCTATGGTTGAAGTTGCCATGGAGCTCGATATCTCAGCTGCTGAGGTTTATGGGACAGCCTCTTTTTACACCTTTCTAGATACACAGTTGAAAGGAAAATATGTAATAAGGGTGTGTAAAACTATAACATGCTCTATGAAGGGTAAAGGGGATATTGTTCATACTATTGAAGAAATTCTTAAGATTAAAGTGGGTGAGACTACGGCTGATAATCAATTTAGTCTTGTTGAAACCAACTGTATAGGATGGTGCCATAAAGCTCCGGCTATCCTGATTAATGAGATGCCTTATACGGAGCTTACCACTGAAAAAGTAACTGAGATTATTAAAGATTATATGCAAAAATAAATATCTGCCTGAATCATGGAAAATAAAGGATTAAATAAGGTTGACCTCATATTTGAGAAAATTGACAACCGTGAAGTGCTTAGTAAAGCATTAAGAATGAGCAGAGAAGAGATTATCCACGAGGTACTCGAATCGGGGTTGAAAGGCCGTGGAGGTGCTGGATTCCCAACTGGTCTGAAATGGAAATATACCGCAGCCGAGAAAGAGCCCGATAAGTATGTTGTATGTAACGCAGACGAAGGTGAACCAGGGACTTTTAAAGACCGGGAGATACTTGAAAGAGTATCAGATAAAGTACATGGAGGCATGATAATCGCCGGCAAAGCTATTGGTGCAAAAAAAGGAATTGTATACCTCAGAGGTGAATATAGATACCTGCTGCCGAAACTTATGATTGAGCTTGATGCTTTTCATAAGATGATCAAAGAGATCGGATTCGATTTCTCCATTGAATACAGAATGGGCAGCGGAGCATATATTTGTGGAGAAGAGAGTGCTCTTTTCGAGTCGATTGAGGGCAAGAGGGGAGAACCACGAAACAAACCCCCTTATCCTACTAAATCCGGGGTATTCGAAAAACCAACTTCAATAAATAATGTAGAAACTCTTGTAACTGCCATGATGATCCTTAATCATGGTTCCAAAAATTTTACTCAATACGGTACAAAAGACTCCCGAGGTTCAAAAGTGTTCTCTATATCTGGAGATACCCCGACTCCCGGGATTTTTGAACTGGAACTTGGAATGACTGTTCTACAGTTTGTCAATGAGTTCGGAGACGGCGATACAAAAGCTGTTCAGGTTGGTGGTGCATCGGGATTCTGTGTTCCAAGGAAGAAATTTGCTGAGACTATAATAGGTTTTGAAGGTGTGCCAACAGGAGGATCAATGAAATTATTCAACAGCTCACGATCGATGTATAATGTACTTCATAATTACCTCGACTTCTTTACTGAGGAATCTTGTGGCCAGTGTACCCCATGTCGCGTTGGCTGCCAGCAGTTGCTGAAAGGTATTGAAAAAGTAAAGAAAGGTGAAGCAAAATCAACTTATCTGACTGAATTAATGAAACTGGCTGATACTATGAAAATTGCAGCAAAGTGTGGGCTTGGACAATCTGTCGGAAATGCTTTCAAATCAATAGTTGGCAACTTCA
>Ga0172368_10006931_pt1 | contig 12019 bp, 8 predicted proteins | sample Lak11m_FD_114540 | JGI IMG/M metagenome (GOLD analysis project Ga0172368, IMG submission 114540) | Freshwater microbial communities from Kabuno Bay, South-Kivu, Congo - kab_022012_11m | ecosystem: Environmental > Aquatic > Freshwater > Lake | place: Democratic Republic of the Congo: South-Kivu...
CCGCATCGGCGACGAGCAGTGGCTGGAACGGGCGGACGAGATGGAGCTGGGGTGAGCGGAAAAGAACGGATAAAGTGATCGCAACTTGACCTGGTTTTTTCGCCGTTCTCCTGGTTCACACGGGTAACTGTCCCGCAATTCAGAAGGTATTGCCGTCCTTGCAGTCGCAGCGTGGGCGCGCCTGGAGTGCTGCCAGGTTACTGCACCACTGCGGGGTGTAGTAGGTCACGTCTTGCTGCCGGGTGGGGATGTAGAGGAAGGCGGCTTTGAAGATGCCGCCGCGATTTTCCATGTCCCTGGTGCGGAAGGCGAAGGTGTTGACTTTGCCGGGTTCGAGCCAGTCGCTCACGTCCACATCGAACTCCTCGTTGTAGTTCCAGCTCCACGCGGTTCCCAGGTCGAGGTGTTGAATTCGGCCGACGGCATCCTGACCGTTCGCAGCCAGGTAATGGCCGGGCCAGGTGACGCGCTTGCCGTTGATGAAGAAATCCATGTGGCCGAAGATGCCGGTCACCACCATGCGCACAGCTTTGCCGCGCGCGCTCTCCGCGATGGGCGCCTGGGCGCGGTACCAGTTGAAGCCGTCATAGTCCGCTTTGCTCTGCTGCCAGGGTTCGCCGGTGCGCCAGCGCCGCCAGCCGGGCATGCCGGGATCCGCGCCGTTCACTTTGCCGGCGGGATCGTCCACATACGCGGGCACGGGCGGGAAGTCGTACCACTTTTCCTCCACCCCCACGGCTTGCGGATCGTGTTTCAAATACCAGTTGAGCGGCAGCATGGTCAGCAGCAGGCCGTCGGCGCCGTTCTGGCGGGCGGCCAGGTTGTTATAGTCCTTTTGCTTGGTGAACATGCTGAATTCGCGGCTGTCGTACCAGCGATGATCGAGATAGACGGGGTTGACCGCTTCGACGGAATTGATGAATTTCAGGTAATCGCCGCAGAGCGATGCCGCCTCGACGAAATTGCCGTTCGCTTCGGCTTCCCGCACCTGCAGGTATTGCACCATCTGCTGTTGGCACAGCCGCCACATGCGGACCCGCGCCTGGTGTTTCGGGGTGTCGGCCAGCGCTTCGGCGCGCCGCAGGTACTGGTCCAGCCCGCGGGCGAACTCGATGCTGTAGAGCCGGGGCAGCGCATCATCGCCGTGATGGAATTCCCCGGTTTCGATGGTTTGCCGCGAGAGCGCATCGAAGAAGCCATACATCGGCTCCCACGCGGGCCCAAATTCCCGCCGGCACATGTCGGTCAATTCCGCCTTGATATCCAGATTGACGTTCCAATACAGGCGGCTGCGCACCCAGAAATTCAAGCCCGCGGCGAACCAGGAATGGCCGCACGCCTCGGGCACGAAGCCGCGCACGCCCGTCTTTTTGTACCAGGGGATTTCGATCGCCAACTGGTAGGGGCGGAACACCGGCAGATTCTGCTGGAAGGTGATGTAGGGGTCATAATCGCGGAGATAGAGGTTGGAGGATCCTTTGCCCCAGCCCTCGATGGCCGTGAGCACGGCATCCTGCAGATAGTTCCGGGGTTGGGTCAGGATCAGCTCCTGGTCTGCTTTCGAGAAATCATTGAAGACGCTTAACTTTTTATACTCCGTCGAGTACAGGAACGAATGGAAGGGGTCATAGCCCAGCGGGGCGATATAGGGCGCCAGTTGTTTCGGCGCCTCGCGGGTGGGCGCCTCCATCAGGTTCGAGTAGACGTAGAAACCGTATTGGAACTCGCGACCGGGGAACTGCTTATCGATGCGGTCGAAGAGCTTCCGGGTGAAATCCAGGTACAGGTCCATGATCTTTGTCGGATCGCCGCCGCAGACCCGGGTGCATTCCGGGCATTCGCAATACTGCACGCCATCCGCCAGGGCCACGGAGACGCCTTTGGCCGCCGGGTCTTTGGTAAAGACCTCGGTGAGGTGGCTGACGGCCGCTTCCAGCGTCGCGGGATTGGTCAGGCAGAGGTGCGAATTGACGCGCACGCCGTTGCGGAGCGCGTAATATTCGGGGTGCTCCTTGAATTGATTGCCGACGATGGCGGGGAACGAGTGGCCGCGCGGCGGCGCCCAGCCGCCGAATTTATTGCGCCGCATCCAGTCGGCATACGCCTTCCGCTCGACCACGTCCCCGCGCGCAAACTGGCTGGTATTGGTGAGCTGCATATCCCGGTATTCGAACTCGGGCGCGCGGACCGTCTCGAAGGTTTGCAGGGTAATCGACGGCAGCGACGGCAGCTCTTCGCCTTCCGGGCCGGGGTAGAACCAGCGGCAGCCCAGGGACTCCAGCAGCTCATACATGGCATGCCCGGTGCCTTCCAGGGTTGAGCCGAGGAGATAGAGCACCTGCCGGTCCGCATCGCTGTGCACCAGCAGGGAATGCGGCTTCATCGCGCTGACTTTGTCCACGAGGCCGGCCTGCGCGGCGGCGGGGGTGGGGCCGATCTGGATGGTATGCGCCAGCGGGTGGTCTTTGGCCTCGGAAGCGCGATACACCTTCACGTCGGCGCCGCTGATGTCATGGATGACGCGGACGAAATCCGCCAGGCTGTCGGCAAAGCGCTGTTTCTGCTGCGCCGGCGGGATAGGGTAGTTCGAGGGATCATCCTGGTAGATGATATCCACCGCCGCCTTGCCATCCCGGGTGAGATAGAACTCCGCCGCCCGCGACGCACACGGCGCCAGGCACACCAGCAGCAGCAGGCAGCACACGGCGCCGACCGGGAACGCCGCCAGGACGCCAGGGCGCCAGGGTCGCGGAAAACGGATACGGTGCATGAGCGGTTCTCCTTCAGTCACGGGTGGCGCATGGATAATTGACGGCTATTATCGCACGGTGGGCGGCAAAGCGTCCAGCGTGATGACCTATTGCATTTCCTTTCCTGGCGCAAGCGCCGATCTGCTCACGCTACCGTGAATCAGCCATCGCCTCCAAGCGTTTTACACGTTCCGGGATCGGCGGATGCGTTGAGAACAGAGACAATAATCCTCCTCCCAGTAATGGATTGACAATATACAAATGCGCCGTACTCGGACTTATATTGGGTGTCGCCATGTCTGCCCCTCGTTCGAGCTGTTGTAGCGCGGAGGCAAGGGCGAGGGGATCGCAGCTGATGCGTGCTCCAGAGGCATCCGCCTGATACTCGCGCCCCCGTGAGATGGCCATTTGAATAATCGTCGCGGCGATAGGCGCCACGATGATGGCCAACAGGAATCCGATGATCGACGCACCGCCTTCTTCATCGTCATTTGACCGCCCGATCCCGAACCAGGCCGCCATCTGCGCGAGATTTGCCAGCATCATGACGGCGCCGGCAATCACCGCGGCAATGGTGGCGATGAGGATGTCGCGGTGTTGAATATGCGCGAGTTCATGCGCCAATACACCCCGTAGCTCCCGCGGATTCAGGAGTGCCAACAATCCGGTGGTCACGGCCACCGCCGCATGCCGTGGGTCACGTCCCGTGGCAAAGGCATTTGCGTTGGGATCTTGCATCAGATAGATTTTCGGCATGGGCAAGCCGGCACGTCGCGAGAGCTCGTCGACCATTTGGAACAACGCCGGTTCCTCGTCGGCATCCACCTGCCATGCCCGGTTTATCTTCAATATCAGCGCATCGCTGAACCAATAACTGACGCCATTCATCACGATGGCCAGGACCAGCGCGATGATCATGCCGATCTGCCCTCCAATAAGGTTGCCGATCCACACAAACAATACCGTTAAGGCCGTCAGTAGCAATAGCGTTTTGACGTAATTCATCAACTGCCTCCTTCGTGCACAGACCGTTCATATCTGCGTCCGCATAATTCCCTGATAAGCCTCCAGCGCCTTATTTCGGACTTGCCACGTACCTTATCTCCCGAATAAGGAAATATTTACACAAGGCATCTACCAATACTATTGTTGATGATTTTACAGGGGATAAGGTATTCCCCCGGTTCCGTCGCATACCACTGCAAGCGTGGTCCCCGGCTATCATCGTCCTCACGTTCTTCCTGGCGATTTTCTTTACCACCCTCGGTATCTCCACCACCGGATTTTCCACCCCCCGTGAGGGTACCGAGCATTGGGCAACCTGCTAACATACAGGTCAATCCAAGCAATAGTGACAGGTACAGGGATGTTCGCATGAATACCTCCTCGGTTTCAGTTTTACGCTGACACGTGTCGGCGTGCCCTCGCTAATTTCACCAGTTCAAACCAGACTACACTGCCAAGCCCTGCCGCCACGCAGATACCAACCTGGCCAACATGGAGTGGCATGAATAGGAACAATCGAGCAAAAAGCGGAATATTGAGCAACATAATCAACAACGCTGCCGCCCCACCGACCACCCACCACATTGCTTGATTGGATGACCGCAACGTGGCCCAGAGGCTGCGCGTCCAGGAGACATTCGTCAGAATCAGGCACAGATTCGCCGCAATGAGGGTCATAAACGCCATGGTGCGCGCGACGCCCTCGCCCAACATCGCTTGCCGTGCGACGACAAAGACGCCGAGACTGACGGCCAGGATGCTGGCGCCTTGCAGGAGACTGATAAGCAATGTCGCACGATCGAAGATCGATTCGTCGGGTTTGCGAGGCGGACGGTGCATAACATTCCGTTCTTCAGGTTCCGCCTCAAAGACCGTTGAACAGGCGGGATCGATAATCAACTCCATCAACACGATGTGCACGGGCAACAGCAGGAGCGGCCACCCCATTGCCACCGGAATCAAGGAGAGTCCGGCAATTGGCACATGAATGGAAAAGATATATGCCATCGCTTTTCGCAGATTATCATAGATCCGACGACCCAGACGCACTGCGGCCACGATAGAGGAGAAGTCATCCTCCAACAGCACCAGACCGGCGGCTTCACGGGCCACATCCGTGCCGCGTCCCCCCATCGCAACCCCGATATCAGCGGCTTTCAGCGCCGGGGCGTCATTGACGCCGTCGCCTGTCATCGCCACCACTTCGCCCGTGGCCTGTAACGCTTGCACCAGGCGGAGTTTTTGCTCCGGCACCACGCGAGCAAAGACATTGATATTACGAATCTGATCGCGCAATGTCGCATCATCCAGGGCCATCAACACCTCACCGGTCATGATGCGTTCCGGTGACCGCAAGCCGATTTGCCGGGCAATCGTACGTGCCGTTGCCGGGTAATCGCCGGTAATCATGACGACGCGAATACCCGCGGTCGCGCATTCCGCAATGGCTGCCGGCACGGATGGGCGCACGGGATCGATCAGGCCGATCAGGCCCAGAAATTGAAAGTCAAAATCATGTTGTCTCTCCGGCAAGATGGCTTGGTCAGAGACTTCGGCACACGCGATTCCCAACACGCGCAGTCCATCTTCCGCCATCGCGTCAATATCATCCGCCAGGCGCGCGCATTGGGCAGCATCGAGGTGGCAGAGATCAGCGATGGCTTCCGGCGCACCCTTGGCGGCGATCACCAGGGTCTCACACACGGTAGATCGCCAAACCTGAGACATGGCCAACAATTCCGAAGACAGCGGGTATTGCTGGACGACGCTCCAGTCCGTATGCAGGTGCTTCGTCTCGGCAAGGTGATCCTGTCCGAATCGATGAAAGGCTTTTTCCATCGGGTCGAAAGGATCACGCTGGCTGGCCAGGATACTGAACTCGACCAGGGGATGCAACGCATCGGACAACGGCATGCGCACCCCGGGGGCCACATGATAAGTGGTCTCCCCCGCGCGCAACTCGCCGACCGACATCTGATTGAGCGTCAAGGTACCGGTCTTATCGACACAGAGCACCGTGGCTGACCCCAGAATTTCCACGGCATGCATCCGACGAGCCAGCACCTGGCGACGGGAGATGCGCCAGGCGCCCAACGCCAGAAAGATCGTCAATACGACCGGGAATTCTTCCGGGAGCATAGCCATCGCCAGGGCGATCCCGGCCAGCACGCCGTGCAACCAATCCCCATGCATAAGGCCATAGACCAGCAACACGACCAGACTCAACGACACCCCCACGAACGCCAGGTTGCGGACCAGGCGCCCAGTCTGGCGCTGAAGTGCGGTCGGTTCCGGCGAGAGTTGCTGCAGCGATGTGCCGATTTTCCCAATTTCCGTGTGCAAACCCGTGCATAAGACTTCGACCGTCGCCTGCCCCTGCACCACCAATGTGCCGGAATATACAAATGGCGCCTCGTCGCCGCCAGGTTGATGCACGTCTGCCATGCCATCCCAGCAACTTTTTCGCACAGGCACCGACTCCCCCGTTAGCAACGACTCATCGATAGAGAGATTGGTCGCATCTAACACAGCGCTGTCCGCGGGTATGCGGTCACCCTCGGCGACCAATACGATATCGCCGCGTACCACCTCGCATCCTGGAATATACCGCGCATCGCCATCACGGATGACGCGTGCCCGCGGACTGGATAGATTCTTCAAGGCCTGCAGCGCATTTTCGGTTTTCCGTTCTTGATAGAGCGTAATGCCGATGATCACGAACACAAATGCCAGTAGCAGCACTGCTTCCTGCAGATCACCTAAAACCAGGTAAATGCCGCCGCCGGCCAGCAGCAGGAGAAACATCGGCTCGCGCAATACCTCAAACGCGATTTGCCACAGACTGCGCGGTTTCGCTGACGGCAGTTCGTTCGGTCCATCTTGTATGAGCCGGTTCGCGGCCTCCCCGGACGTCAAGCCAGAGATATGGCTGTGCGGGAAAGTCCGAAGGGTCGGGTTATCCGGTAGTTCATTCATCGGATGCTCCTGATGTGATAGGTTGTGGTGGCTATCAATCATCTCCTCCCAATCCGCCCAACAGGTCACCTAGCCACGACCCACGCCGTCGCCCTCCGGAAGAGCGATTGTCATGCCCGCGATACTCATCGTCACCGCGATGTTGCTCGTCATCATGATTAAGATCTGAATGCGGGTAAGAAGAGCAAGGATTGTTTCTGGAGGGAGAACGCTCTATAGCCTGTGCAGCGGAAGAGGGCGACTGGTCACCCTCCAGCACCACCAGCTTCTCGAGCTCCCCGCGATCTAGCCACACCCCTTTGCACCCGGGGCAGATATCAATTTCGATGCCGGATCGTGGCATCGGCTGGAGCTGTGCTCCGCAAACGGGACATTGCATGATGCATTCCTTTGTACACGGGAACAGACGCACCAATCCACAATCTTCATCGATTGGCACGGAGAGGCGACAGCGTGAGATAGACGCAGTGATGACACGAAGCATCACGCGCAGTGACAGCCTGCCCAGATATATACGCCTGGCGCGAGTGGGTTAGGCCGTTTGGGGAGGATGAAAAATTGCCGTGGCGAGAAGACGAGCTGATGGAAGGTCGCGGTGAGCAAAACGGCAGGTATGGCCTACGACCGGTAGGATCAGTAAACTGGTCTGTATTGACTCATGCAGCACGAACTCCTCCAGGAGATCACCCTGGTGAACGCAGACCGGCGCTGATTCCGTGTCGACGGCATACTGGCTCTCCATCATGACATGGCTCAACAGTGCGGTGAGCGCGATGAGCATGATGATGTGCCCCCATGTTCGATGATGTCGGCGCATTACCTGCCGCAACATGCCGTCAACCCTTTCAAACATATCTGCAAGCGGAAATAAAAAACCCCGCAGTGCATGTCCGCGCTGCGAGGCATTCATCTCCCCGCAGAACGGTGTAGTGTGAAGTTGCCCCGCAACCTCACGTTACATCAGTCCCACGGGATCGTATCTTCACTTCTCCCGCTGCCGTCTCTGGCCCAGCTACGTCCCGACAGAAATCAGGACCGCCTGTTCTAAACGGAAGTATAAGCCATACAGCTAGTGCGGTCAATACCCTGAATCCTTCATCTAATTACGAGCAGTCCTCTTCAGCCCGATCTTAGATGATGGGGAGAGCCACCGCGCCCGGGTCAGGCTTTGCTCAACCGTCCTTCATTGCCGCGCTGTGCCGGTCGGGTTACAGGTTCTCATCGAGCCAGGCATAGGCGCGCCGGCGGGCCGCCGCGGGGAAGCGTGACCGCCGGGGTAGGTGTGCCAGGCCAGGTTGTCTGCGCCGCCCAACGCCCGGTAGACGCTGTGCAGCGCGTGGACGGTTGCGCGAACCTGGGGGTGATTTCCATCCGCTTCGCCATCCATGCAGAGCAGGCGGCGGGGGGCGATGGGCGCCAGGCATTCCCAGAAGGCGCACGGGAACACGCCTTCTTCGTAATACGGGCGCAGCGCGGGCAGATGCACCATGGTGGGCGCCTCGCGCGCCCAGTGGCACGGATCATCCACCCCGCTCCAGTAGAGGACACCCCCGTTGCAGACGACGGCCTTGATCCGCGTATCGAACAGCGCCGTGAAGAGCCCGTAGGGCAGGCGGAGGGGGACAGTCCCTGCGGTGGCACTAGTTTTAACGAACGGGCTTTGGGGGCGGGGACAGTCCCGGGAGGCTGGACGGTAGAACGCCCGCACGTCGTATGGCCGGTACCCCGGCGCCACGCGCTCGCCATCGCCCAGCATATCCGGGACGAGGACGACGTAGCCGCGCCGGACCAGGTGCAGCGCATATGCCCGGCTATCGACCGGCGGGCTGCCGGGCGCGTACCCCGCCACCCCGGCGGGGACATCCTTGCCGGAGCCCTCCGTCGTGGAGTGCAGGCACAGCACCGCGGGCGCCGGGCGAGCACCGTATTTCGGGACCAGCAGGCAGGTATACAGCGGGTCCGGATCATCGGGCAGCAGGACCACTTTTTTCCGCAGGTGATCCCCGGCGTCCTCCACTGAAAGGGTTTGCGGGTTCAGACGCTCCGGAGGGTTCGGCGACAGCCCGAGGCGCCGCGCAAACCACTCCCCGGAACGCTGTTCCGGCCAGCGTTCCGGGCTTACCTCCGCCAGCCGGATGAAGCTGCCCGACCGGGAGCGGAACCCATGCGGATGCTCGTCGCTCATCTGATCACCTCTGCGGATATTATACAGGCTTTCCGAGGGGGACAGTCCCTGCAGCGGCACTGGTTTTAACGAACGGGCATTAGGGGCGGGGACAGTCCCCGGGAGGCGGGGGGACAGTCCCTGCGGCGGCACTGGTTTTTCACGAACGGGTGTTAGGGGCGGGGACAGTCCCCGGAAAGGGTTATTTCACGCGAACGGACCGGTAGTTGGGCGCGGCGTCTTTGACTTGCTCCAGCGCTTGCTGGGCGCTGATCGACCCGGTGCTCACGAGTTTGCGCAGCGTCTTGCCGGCGGCCGAATCCGTGCGCACGATGCCGCAGCCGGGGGCCCAGTACTCGCGCAGGCGGTACCCTTTGGCCGGGTAGACGTGATCGACGATCAGGCAATTGGTGAGGGTTCCGAAGTCGAGCTCGCACGTTTTGCCCACACTGACGATGGTGACGGTTTCGTTACCCACGGAGAGCTTCGCGCCGGGCGCCAGGCGCGCCGGCAGGCAAGGTTCGGCGACGGTCGGCTGTGCATCCATCACGCGATAGAGGCCGTTGCCGCGCAGCAGGTAATGGCTGGCGACAGGCGCGGCCGTGATGGTGTGGCTGAAGATGATTTGCGTCGTGGACACGAGCAGCGGCGCGCCCAGTGACGCCGTGATGAGCAGCCCTTCGACTTGCTCTCCATTGTCCTGCCACTCCTGGAACTGAAAGACGGTATTGGGGGCGGGCAGATACGCCGCCGCGTCAGTGATCGGAGTGGCGGCGGCCGACGAGGACGAACCGGCTGATTTGTCCGGGCTGGGCGGCAGCCCTCCGATCATGTCCGGGGCAATCGTCACCACCGTCACCCTGTCGTCCGGCGGCGTGGAAGGCGTCATGCCTGCCGGCGGCACCAGTTCTGAATTCTCGGGGATGTCGGCGGGCGTGGAAGGCCATACGCCGATCGTGGTGGGGCCCGGTTCCGCCGGATGCGCCGAATTCGGCGCCGGGGCATGACCGGAAGCGGGCGGCGCGGAACCGCCGACAATAGTGGGCGCGGTACGGACCGGCGCGGGCGCGCGCCCGATCCCGGCGTCCCGCGGTACGATCTGTCCGCCCGGCAGCTCGACCGCGCGGGGATCGCGAGTGGCCGGCGGCGATCCCTTGGGCGGGGTTGTCGTGCGGGTGCCGGGGGTGGAGGGCTTCCGCGCATGCGACGCAGCGATGCGCTGCTGCACCCCCTGCAGCACCCCGGCGAGCTGCGCGCGCATGCGCCAGGCCCCGCCGCCCAGGATGAGCAATACCGACAGGACGCCCGCCAGCGGCACGGCCACGGACCGCCGGCGCGGGGGGGACGCGGGCCGTTGCGCCGGCACGACCGGCGGCAGCGGCGGGTCCGGCGGAATCGGCGGTATCGGCGGGTCCGGCGGGGTTGACGCGATCGGGGGCTCCGGCGGGCTTGACGAAACCGGCAGCGGCGGGGGCGCCTCTGCCGGTGAAGGCGGCGTCGCGGACGGCCGCGGCACTTCCGTCCCGCAATTCTCGCAATAGCTGACCTCGGGATCCAGCTCAACGCCACAGGACGCACAGACTTGATTCGCCATCACGCACCTCCGCCGATTGGAGTTTTGAGTTTTTAGTTTTGAGTTTTGAGTTGATCACACGCGGTAATTTCACACGGCTGAAGTTAGCGGTTATATGAACTCAAAATTCAAAACTCAAAACTCAAAACTAACCCTCCTTCCTATCATAGCATTACAAAGGGCATCTTTACAGTGGGTACGCAGCATGTTAATATACAGCATCTTTTTATTCCCCTTTCGTCGATACACCTTACCGGGCCTCCGGGGAGGGTTGCGGCCATGACCTTTAGTGAGGCGCACGCACAACTCACCGAGCTGCAGGGGCAGCGCCGGGCCGGCACGCTGACCCCACAGGCCTTTGCCGAGGCCGCCAATGCCCTGCGCGTGCTCGACGCGGCGCAGCGCTGGTGGCAACCGGATCCGGCGGGGAACGGCTGGGTCTGCTGGGACGGCACGGCCTGGCAGGCCGGCACGCCGCCGGAGCTGCAGTCCGCCGCGCCGCCGGACGTATCGCCCGCGCCGCCGGACGCCGCGCCTGCCGGGGAGCCGGCGGCCGCGGGGACCGGCGCCGGGGACAGCACCCTTCCCACCGCGCGGGTGGAGATGGTCGACGCGAGCGCCTTCCTGACTATCGCGCGCCAGGTGCCGCTCGGGCAGCGCCCGGAAAGCTGGTGGAATGCCCTTTCCATCTTCGGCGGCGCCGCCAGCGGGTATCTGTGGTTCGTGTATGGCAGCGTCAGCGGTTTGCCGACTCCCGCCTTTTTGAGCGGCAGCCCATTCGCCGGCTTCACGCGCTTGCTGATTCCGCTGGCCCTGCTAGGCATTCCGCTGTTCCTGCTGTTCCGTTACCGGCAGCGGTCCCTTCAGGTGCTCTGCGCGGTGCAGAACCGCTTCAGCCGCCTGGGTTTTGCCGGGAAGCTTATCCTCGTCGCCCTGCTGGGCGCGCTGTATTATTTCCTCCCGCGGCTGCCGGAGTTGGTGACGCGCGCGCCATTTCTCGCGCGGCTCGCTTTTTTGCAAGGTTATTCCGGCGAAGGGTTGGATTTCGTCACCCCGCTGCTCATGCTGGCGCTGCCGATCGGCTTCATCCTGCTGCGCCGGCCCATCGACCGCCTGCTGGCGCTGATCGGCCCGCTCCAACGGATTCCCGCCTCCCTGCGCCTGGGGATCGGGCTGGCGATTCCGTTCCTCACCGCCTTTATTCTGTATCACCAGGGCATCCGGGAGTATCCGCTGCTGCGCGCGAATGTCGCGCTGGGCACGGTGCTCTCGTATCTGGTGGTGCGCACCCCGCGGACGCGCGCGCAACAGCCGCCCGCGACCCTGGCCGCGGTGGCGCCGCTGCTGCTGCTGGCCCTGCTGGCGCTCTGGGCACTGGCGGCATCCCCGGCCGGCGCCGATGACTTCCTGCGCGACCCCTTCAACCTCAACGACGGGCTGCGCACCGACGGCATTGCCCCCATTCTTGCCGGCATCTCCACCGCGGTGATCTCCATCCTGATCAACGGCGTCGAAGTGGCGCAGCAGGTGCTGCAGGCGCGGGACCCCGTC
>Ga0172368_10006932_pt1 | contig 12018 bp, 11 predicted proteins | sample Lak11m_FD_114540 | JGI IMG/M metagenome (GOLD analysis project Ga0172368, IMG submission 114540) | Freshwater microbial communities from Kabuno Bay, South-Kivu, Congo - kab_022012_11m | ecosystem: Environmental > Aquatic > Freshwater > Lake | place: Democratic Republic of the Congo: South-Kivu...
ATGTATACGCTCGACGCTTTTCTTAATTTTAATATTTCCACTACGCTCGGCTAATGTGCTAATTCAAATGGACTCGGAAAATGGAAACAAATATTTTGGGGATTAGGATTTCCATTTTCCTCGACTGTATCTTTTGGCGAGATTCCGAATTCTGACCGCAGTCGAAATTCAAAATCAAAATTCAAAAATCATTGTCTCGGGCATTATACCATTTTTGTTTTGTGGTGGTTGTGCAACGTTGGTCAGAGTGCACCCTCGGCATCCGCCTCGGACATTTCCGCTAGGGCTACGAGTGCCTAGGTGCCTATGTGCGGGAAAACCGGAACGGCTCAAATACCAGGAAATGAGCCGTTCGGTTTCCCGCGCTTCTTGGGGAGAGAAAGTTTCCTCTCCCCGGGTCGGGCTCTCCGCCTGCTGGCGGAGTCTGCCCTCGCCATCCCCACTCTACGTTTTTCAATATTGTGTTTAGTGTATCGCTTTCGCTGCGAAGATTAGTATTTCAATTCGGGTCAGGCACTCGTCCTTTAACCGTGGACACCCTAGCGGAAATGCCCGAGGCGGAAAATGCATGTGCTTGACCCACCCACCCGTTCGCGCACAAGATCGCCGTGAGGAAAAAAGGGACGGCGGACTCCCCGCAAAATTACAAATCATCTTTCAGCTCAACAGCTTCTTCTTCGTCCAAACCTTCGGTGTCCATAATTTCTTTTACATGTTCGGCTTCATCTTGATCTAATCCATGATTTTCTATAAGTTCCAAAATTTCTTCGTCAACTTCTTCTGAATCTTCTTTTTTAAATTCTTCGTCCATTTTTTATATTTTAGAATAAAATACCGAATGCCCAGTTTTTCCGGTTTGCTTAATTTTATTTTCTTTTTCTAATTGTGAAAGATATCTTGTAGCAGTTGCATCCGAAACGTGTAGAAACTTTTCGACTTCGTCGTTTGTGATTTTAGATTGTTTCAAGAATAAAGTCATGATTTTATCCAATTTTTTCTTTTTTCGGAATTGAATTGCATTTTTTGCTTTATTTAATAATTCAAGAACTTTGTTTTTATTTGGAATTATTACGGGAACAGGTTCAGGTTTGATCGGCTCAGGTTCAGAAGCCAACGGCTCATTTCCTGGTATTTGAGCCGTTCGGGTTTCAGAAGTTTGTGCAGGTTCAACAATTTCCTCAGCTTTTCCGACTTCGGCGGGTAATTCTTCGGGTTTTGCTTCTTCAGAGCTAGGGGTAGAAATAGGCTCATTTTGAGGATTATCATTATTGAGGGAAACGGGTATGTCTGCGTTTTTAGGGGATTCTGGGGCTTCAGGGGGCATATCGACACTAGCAGAAATAGGGGTAATTTCGGATACTGGCTCTGTGGGCTCTTGAATGCTTGGTGGAATAGAGTTTTTCTCAGAATCTTGATTTTGAATTGTGTTTTGGTTGTCGGGAGGCATAAATAGATTATACCAAAATTTTGATTGAAAAATAAATAAAAAAGTGAGATGATTGAGTTATGAAAATTAAGGATTTTGACAAAGTAGATTTACCACGCGAAAAACTTGCGAAATACGGCTCAGGTAAATTAAAAGACCACGAACTTCTCGCAATTCTTCTTGGTTCTGGAATAAAGGGGTTGAATGTTCTCGAACTTTCTAAAAAAATTCTAAAAGTCGTTGAAAAAATTGGAATAAAAAATATAACACTAAAAAATTTATTAGAAATAAAAGGACTTGGTAATGCTAAAGCTTCGCAAGTGTTCGCATTGTTTGAATTAGGGAAAAGATTAAATTCTGATAATAAAACAGAAATTCTATCGGCTAAAGATGTTTGGAAATTATGCTCTGACATCTGTGAATCAAAGAAAGAACATTTTCTCGTATTTTATTTAGATACACAAAATAGATTAATTGAAAGACAAATCATTTCAATCGGCATACTTAACTCAAGTCTTGTTCATCCGAGAGAAGTTTTTGAACCAGCAATTGCCCTCCATTCAGCAAGCATAATAATTGCCCATAATCATCCGTCTCAAGATCTAAATCCATCTACTGAAGATAAGAAAATCACCGAACGGCTCATTGAAGCAGGAAAAATTTTAGGAATTGAAATTACCGACCATGTTATTTTAAGTAAATCGGGCTACCTAAGTTTTCAAAAGGAACATCTACTCTAAAACACTAAATATAAGACCCGAAGTTATCCACAGGCTAGGGGCTTGCCTTTTTAGTTTAAATGCAGTATACTACCTGTATGTATATGAAAATATCAAATTTCGCAGAGGTAATAAATGGCTATACCTTTAGAGGAGCCATAGAAACTGCTAAAACTAGCGATATTCGTGTATTGCAGGCAAAAGACATAACCCAAGGGGAAAATATCACAGAAACAGAAAAATTAACCCCTATTTTATTTAAGGGTACCCGTACAGCTTCCTTTCTTCAGAAAGATGATGTTCTTATCGTTTCTCGTGGTATGGGCGTTGGTTCGTTTCGTTCTGCCATTTTCAATTTAGATACTTCTAATATTATAGCTTCATCATCACTCTTAATTTTGAGAATAAAGAATACAGAAGTGTTGCCAGAATACATATCGCTCTATTTTAATTCAACGGAGGGACAAAATAAAATTTTAGAAACAGTAGCAGGCTCATACATACGAGCAATATCACGGAAAAAGTTTGAAGAAGAAATAAAAATACCAATACCCCCGCTGGAAACACAACACTCTTTGATCAAGCTAAACCAAAATATCAAACAGCAAGAGAAAATATATGATAGAAAAAAAGAACTCAAACAAGAAATTATAAACGCAACTATTACAAACTTAATTAAAAAATAATATGACACAAAAAAAATACACACAAGAAGACCTCAATAGAATTCTCTGGCAAGCGGCGGACTCCTCTCGTACTCAGGTTGATGCAGGAATCTACAAAGATTATGTTCTCTCTATGCTCTTCTTTAAATACTTGAGCGATCTATCAAAGAAAAGGCATGAAGAATATAAAAAGCGTTTTGGAAGTGATGAAAAGCGTATTGAGGAGAAAATGAAGCTTGACCGATTTTTTCTTCCGAAAAAATCTTCCTTTGATTACATCTACTCTGTTCTAGAACAAGACAATGTCGGCGAAGAAATAAATAAAGCACTTGAGCGAATAGAAGATGCAAACAAAGAAAAGCTTGAGGGTGTATTTAGTGTGGATTTCAATTCTGAATCAACCCTCGGTAAACTCAATGAGCGAAATAAAATGCTACGCCATTTGATTCATGATTTTGCTGGAATGGATTTATCAGATACAGGCGATGACATTATCGGGAATTCATATATGTATATGATTGAACGCTTTGGTGCTGACGCGGGGAAAAAAGCGGGAGAATTTTTCACGGTTCGTAATGTTGCTCATTTAGTAGCAAAGCTTGCTGAACCAAAGCCGGGAGCTCGTATATGCGACCCGTGTTGCGGATCCGGCGGACTACTTTTGCTCGCTGGTGAAGAAGTAGAAAAGCAGGGTTCAACAAATTATGCTCTTTACGGACAAGAATCAACAGGTTCTACATATCAGCTTGCACGTATGAACATGTTTCTTCATGGAAAAGATTCTGCTCGTCTAGAATGGGGTGATACTTTGAATAATCCTTTACTTGTAGAAAATGACCACTTAATGAAATTTGATAATATTGTAGCCAACCCACCTTTCTCTCTTAAGAAGTGGGGGGCTGAACATGCTGAGGCTGATAAATATAAAAGATTTTGGAGAGGAGTGCCACCGAAAGATAAAGGCGATTTTGCTTTTATTACTCACATGATAGAAACAGCCAAGCCAAAGACTGGGCGTGTCGCAGTCATAGTTCCTCACGGTGTTCTCTTTCGTGGAGGGGCTGAAGGAAAAATTCGTGGGCAGTTAATTAAAGAAAATATTATTGATGCAGTTATTGGACTTCCTGCTGGATTATTTCAGACGACTGGTATTCCTGTTGCTGTCCTTGTAATAGATAGGTCAAGAGAAAAAGGTGGGGCGAATGAAAATAAAAAAGATATATTCTTTATAGAGGCATCCAAAGAATTCAAGGCAAACAAAGCTCAAAATATTCTTGCCGAAGAAAATATTGAAAAGATTTATTCTACTTACAAAAAACGTAAAGATGTAGAAAAATTTGCTCGCAGTGTGAAGTTTGCCGAGCTTGAAGAAAATGATTTTAATCTCAACATTACTCGCTATGTAGATACCTTTATAGAAGAAGAGCCGATAGATATAAAAGCAAACTTAATAGAACTTGCGGAATTAGAGCCACAGCTTCAGAAACTCGAAAAGCAAATGGCCGAATATTTAAAAGAGTTAGGGATTAAATAACATATGAAAGAAAACATATTTGAAACCATAAAAAGACTAGATGATAATGGAAAGGAATATTGGTCTTCTCGTGACCTTGCTAAAGCTTTGGAATACACAGATTATCGTAATTTTCTAGGTGTTATAGATAAGGCTAAAATAGCTTGTGAAAATAGTGAAGAAGTTATCCACAACCATTTCGTTGATGCCAACGAGATGGTTCAAATTGGTTCAGGGGCAGAAAGACCAACAGATACAGTATTTCTTTCACGATATGCTTGTTATTTGATTGTTCAAAATTCAGATCCTACAAAAGTTGTAGTGGCAAAAGGTCAAACATATTTCGCAATTCAAACAAGAAGACAAGAAAAATTGGATACCTTAATTGAGGACAATAAACGTGTTTTCTTGCGTGAAGAAATGAAAAAACACAATACAAGCTTAATGAAAACTGCTTCAACTGCCGGAGTGGAAAGTTTCGCTATTTTCCAAAATTCTGGATACAAGGGTTTATATGGCGGGTTAACTATGCAAGACATTCACTCTAAGAAAAAATTAAATAAGAATCAAAAAATATTAGATCATATGAATAGTGAAGAATTGGCTGCCAATTTATTTAGAGCCACCCAAACAGAAGCAAAGATTAAAAGGGAAAATATTAAAGGACAGGGTGAAGCGAACTTAGCTCATTTTAATGTTGGTCAAAAAGTAAGGAATACAATTACGAGTCTTGGTGGCACTATGCCGGAAGAACTTCCGACTCCTGATGCTATTGGAAAAGCGCAAACGAGAATAAAGAAATTAGCAAAGGTCAAAAAGATTAAAGGAAATAAAAGTTAAATAAATTTATGAAACAAGAATATATTCCGCCAACATATAAACAATCAGCATTTAACTGCCCATTTTGCAATGCTTATGCTAATCAATTTTGGGATAATCTTGCTAAAGTTGAGCGTGGAAAGTGGCACTATGGTGATGTTGATGGATGCGTTTGTGCTCATTGTGGTTATGAATCAGTTTGGTTTAAAAATGTAATGGTATACCCAGATTTTGAAGGTGTCCAACCCCCAAATCAAGATCTAAGTTCTGATATTCAGTTAGATTATCAAGAAGCAGCTTCTATTTTACAAAAATCTCCTCGCGGTTCAGCTGCATTGCTTCGTTTGGCTATTCAAAAATTATGCAAAGAACTTGGAGAAGAAGGAAAAAACATTAACACCGACATAAAAAATCTTGTCGCAAAGGGCTTACCATCAGCTGTTCAAAAATCTCTTGATATTGTCCGTGTTATTGGAAATGACGCTGTTCATCCTGGGCAGATAGATATTAGTGACGATATTGAAACTGCAAAAGCATTATTTAAGCTCGTTAATTTAATTGCTGAAAAAATAATAACAGAGAAGAAAGAGGTTGAAGAAATTTATAATAGTTTACCGGAATCAAAGCGACAAGAAATTGAAAAGCGTGATTCTAAATAAAAATATGAAAACATTAAAAGAAAGATGGAAAATGTTTGGTAATGTAGCTTTAGGTCCTGGATCTGTTATTTTTATAATTCTTACGGTTGGAAGCCTGCTCGTGGCGTATATTTTTAAGTCGAACCTATTATTTTCTACATTATTATCTATACTCGCCAGCTTTTTTGCTAGCTTTGCTGGTAGTTTTATAAAAGATGATTATGAAAAAATTACTGGGCAAAATATTTTAGAGAAAAAAGGTAGATCAGCTCTTCGTAATTTACAAGGTATCAGTACACAGCTTTGTAATATAAAACTTTGGGTTGTTGATTTTTTAAAGAAAGTTAAAAAACAAGGAGATAAAAACGTTCTTGAAGAAATTAACAGACATATTTCAACTATAGAATTAAATATTGCTTCCGGCTTAGAAGATTGGGTTGATATTGTTCCAGAATTAAAAGAAAAAAGTTTACAAGGAGCTGAAATTGATAAAAAATACCGAGAGGCCGTTCAGTCTGTTGTTGTTCAATTACTTGAAAGTCGAAAAGAACTTGCAGGTGCCAAAGATGAAAAGTTAGAGCAGGAATTGAAAAAGAAAATCACTGATCTTGAAAAACAAGTAAAGGAAATAAAGAAAGAACGCTCAGAAACATTTTCTGGTATTAGTATTGCTCCAAGTAGATTTTCAAATTCAGCATTAAAAATTGGATCACAAGATAATGTTTTTGCTTCTTTTGGTTCGCAGATTTGTCCAAAATGTGGAAGAAGCTTTACCCCTAACTATTTAGGAGGCCTTTCTCTTTATGGTTATTGTGAAGATTGTCAAAAAGATATGGGTGGAAATTTATCAACTGTAATTGGACATGGAAAAATCTAACAACTTACAAAAAAATATTTCAAATAAATGGCAGGAAATTCCTGTTGGAAATATTTTTTCATTCATAAAAACGTATGCTATTTCACGAGAAAACTTATCTACTGGAATAGTGTCTCCTAATGATATTGGTAATATTCATTATGGTGATATTCATTCTACTTATACTTCAACTAATATAGATTTATCCAAAACGGAAATTCCTTTAATAAAAGATAAAAATTTTAAATTTAAGAAAGAAGAATTATTAAAAGATGGAGATATTATAATGGCAGACGCTTCGGAAGATTATGAGGGCGTGAGCGTAACTGTATCCGTTCATGGCATAGGTAATAAAAAAATAGTTGGTGGGTTGCACACCTATGTTTTAAGAGATGAAAAAGATATAACTGATGAATATTACCGGCAATATGTATTTCGTAATCCAAAAATAAGAAATAAACTTCAAAAAATTGCTAACGGCGTTTCTGTTTATGGGGTATCAAAGACAACGCTTGCAAAAGTCCTTTTACCTATGCCCTCCCTCCCCGAACAAAACCGCATCGTCTCAGTTCTTGAAACTTGGGATAAATATATTGAAAATTTAAATAAAAAAATTGAAATAAAAAAGCAAATTAAAAAAGGTTTAATGCAGGATTTATTGACCGGCAAAAAGAGAATAAAAGGACTTAGTGATAAATGGGAAATAAAAAAATTGGGGGTTTTGGAAGATTTAAAAATAATTAAATTAGGAAGAGGAGAGGTTATTTCAAAAACAGATATTAAAAACTTTCCAGGGGAAAATCCAATTTATTCTTCTTCTGTTCACAACAATGCTTTGTTTGGCAAATATTCAAAATATATGTTTGACGAAGAATTGATTACTTGGTCAGTTGATGGAGGAGGACATTTTTTTCACAGACCAAAACATAAATTTTCAATAACTAATGTTTCGGGTTTTATGAAAGTAGACACTAATATTTTTAATTACATGTTTTTAGCATCTCAATTGCAGTTACTTCATTCAAAAAAATATTTTGATTACCAATTCAAGGCGCACCCAAGTGTAATTAGAGAAGAATATTATATATCCTATCCAGATCTTAAAGAACAAAAAGCAATTGCAGGGATTTTGACCAAGGCTGATGAAGAGATTGTTGTATTAGAGAAAAAACTATCAATAATCAAAAATCAAAAGAAGTATTTATTAAACAATTTAATTACTGGGGCAATTCGAACTCCGGAGAATTTATCAGTTAAACCATAAATATATGCTAGAAAAAGTAAATTTTGATGAAGCAAAACAGTCACAACTTCCGTTTATAGAGTTGCTGATTAATATGGGATATAAATATATCTCCACAGACGAGGCATTGCGACAGCGTGGTGGTGATACTACGAACTTTATACTTACGGATATTGCGGTAAAAAAATTGATGGAAATAAATGGCTACGAGGTTGAAGATCTTAAGTATAAATTTAGCGAAAAGGATGTGCGAGATGTTATAGATGAGATAGAGCATATTCAATACGAAGGGCTTATAGATACAGCTCAGAATATTTACAATATGATTATGCCGACAAGTGGCGGTAAAACTATTAAAGTCAGTCATGATGGCAAGCCGATTTCTAAAAACTTTAGATTTATAGATTTTAAAAATATTGAAAATAATGATTTTCATGTTACGGCTGAATTCACGGCAAGTGGGAAACAAAATATCCGCCCCGATATTGTTTGTTTTGTAAATGGTATCCCTTTTGCAATTATTGAAAACAAGAAAAAAAGTGTTTCGATTAAAGAAGCTATTGGGGATTTGATAAAAAAACAAAGCCCTGAATATTGTCCTAAATTATACACTTATGCCCAGCTTCTAGTGGCGACAAATGCTAGTGAATTACAATATGGAACGACGGGAACATTAAATAAATTTTTTGCTGTTTGGAAAGAGAAAGGAAAAGATATAAAAGAAATAGACTCTCGTATTAAAGAAATAATGTCTAAGCCTATTGATAAAGAAGTATATTCTCAAATACTCACAGATCTTAATGGATGGACAAAAGGTCATACACAGAAAACTGACAGAGTGGTTACAGGGCAAGATAGAAGTATTGTTTCTTTATTTGAACCTGAAAGACTTTTAGATTTAACCAAAAATCATATTCTTTTTGATGCAGGAGTAAAGAAAATTTCCCGTTATCAGCAATTTTTTGCTATTCACAAAATGTTGAAGAGAATTGAAGAAGAGGAAATTGTAAATGAAGATACTACTCGTCGAAAAGGTGGGCTTGTTTGGCATACTCAAGGTTCTGGTAAATCTCTTACTATGGTTATGTTTGTGAAAGCTCTTATTGAAGATCCAAAAATTATTAACCCTAGAGTTATTATCGTCACAGATAGACGCGATCTTGATAGACAAATTAGAGATACTTTCAAAAATTGTAATCTAAAAAAGGAAGTAGTGCAGGCTACAAGTGGGCAACATTTACTCAATTTAATTAAAGAAAAAAATCTAGGCGTTATTACTACAATTATTGATAAATTTGAATCCGCAAGTAAAAAATACGCAAATTTTGTAGATAAAGATAATAATATTTTTGTCTTGATTGATGAAGCTCACAGAAGTCAAAGTGGTATGGCAAATTTTGAAATGAATAGGATTATTCCCAATGCTTGTTATATAGGATTTACAGGTACACCTTTAATGAGAAGTGAAGGAGAAAGCTGGAGAAAATTCGGCGGATATATTGATAAATACACGATAGATGATGCCCTTGCTGATAAAATCATTTTGCCTCTTATCTATGAGGGAAGATATGTTGAGCCAATACAAAATAAAGAACAAGTAGACAGGCATATTGACCGTGTATCTGAAGATATGAGTAAGAAATACAATGAAAATACCGTAAGTAATGAGCATAAGATAAAACTCCAAAAACAAATTACAGAAAATATTATTAAAAATAATCCGCAAATAATAGAGGAAATTGCTAGAGATATTGAAAAACACTTTACAGAGCATTTTAAAGATACGGGATTAAAAGCTCAAATTGTAGCTCCGTCAAAATATGCGGCAATTTTATTTCAAAACTTTTTTGAGAAGCGTGGAAATATAAATACCGCTGTGGTTATTTCTGACGAGCATGATGACGGCGATGAAGATAATACTCATAAAATAGAAGTAGTGAAGTATTTAGATAAAATTCGCAAAAATCATAGCAGTATTACAAAATACGAAAAAGATGTTATCGAAAGTTTCAAACATGGTGAAAGTGGAGTCGAAATAATTATTGTGGTAGACAAACTTTTGACAGGCTTTGATGCTCCGAGGAATACTGTCTTGTATCTTTCTAAAGATCTGCATGACCACGGACTACTTCAAGCAATTGCTCGTGTAAATAGACTTTTTGAAAATAACAAACTACCAAAGACAGCTGGATATATTATTGACTATTCAGAAAATGCTAAAAACATAGACACAGCCATGAAACTTTTCGGTAATTATGACGAAAATGATGTTAAAGGAAGTCTAATTGATGTATCAGAGAAAATAAATGAATTGGAGCAAAGTTATGGTTTGATTCACGATTTGTTTAATGAAATAAAAAATTCGTCTGACGACGAAGTTTATTTGCAATTTCTTAAGGATGAAGCAAAAAGAGAAATGTTTTATAAAAGCTTAAATGATTTTGTAAGAAATTTAAATGAATGTTTTATCCTGCAAGATTTTGTCCATGAATTCAAAGATAAGATAGGAATGTATAAAAAGGATTTAAAGAAATTTATGGAAATACGAAAATCAGCCAGTCTTCTTTATAGAGAAAGAGTTGATTTGTCGGAATATAAAGAATCATTAATTAAAATTCTCGATAAATATGTTGACGCCAAAGGAGTTGAATTACTTACAAAACAAGTAAATATTACAGACAGGGAGCAGTTTAAAGAAGCTGTCGAAAACCTTGGTTCTGATAAGTCAAAAGCGGAAGCTATAGCGTCTCAAACGCAAAGGACTATTAGCGAACAAATGGATAAAGATCCAGAATTTTTCGAAAGGTTTTCAAAAAAAATAGAGGAAATCATAGAAAAAATGAGATTGGGAAAACTAGCTGATATTGAAGCTCTAAAGCAAATAAGGCTCATTAGTGATGATGTGCTCAATAAGAAAGGAGATGATTTGCCAAAGGAGATAAAAGGGCTAAATGGTAGAGATGTCTTTTATCGCAATTTAAAAGTCCAATTTGAGGGTTTAGGGGTAAAAAATGAGGTATATGTCTCAATTGTTCTAGACATCTTCTCCATACTTAAACAAGGGGCAATAATTGACTGGCAGAAAAATATGGATGTTAAAAGAAAAATTAGAAACACAATTGACGACTATTTATACGATGTAGTAAAGGGAGAAAAAGGAATAGATATTGATAGTGATTTTATTAAATCAATTATTGATACTATTATGCTTTTAGCTGAAAATAACTTTGAACTATTTTTATAATATGAAAAAATTTATCTTTGGAACATTCATATATGAATATCATCTTATCAAACAAGATAGAAAAACTCTTTCTTTAACAGTCGTTCCCGATTTAAAAATTATTCTCAAATGTCCACATAAAGCTGATGATAAAAAGATAGAGGAATTTTTGAAAAGAAAATGGTTTTGGCTAGAAAAACAACTTTCCTTTTTCAAGAAATACCAAAGAAATATTTACGAAAAAGAATATATTTCTGGCGAGGGATATTTATATCTTGGCAGACAATACAAACTTGTCGTTAAACACGGCAAGGAAGATCTGGTCACCCTTACAAAAGGCAAATTAATGGTATCTACAACTAAATTAGTATCAAATGGCAGTTACAATAAAAAATTACTTGATATCTGGTTTTCAGAAAAAATGCAGAAAATCTTTCTTGAAAGATTTTCTGCTATGTTGGATAAATTTGATTACAAAAATAATCCAGTTTTAAAAATACGAGAAATGAAAAAACGCTGGGGTAGTTTTTTGAATAAAGACAAAATTTTTCTCAATCCCAAGCTCATTAATACACCCAAAGAATGTATTGACTACGTAATTGTTCATGAGCTTTGTCATTTAAAATACAAAAATCATGACAAAAGGTTTTTTGAGTTGTTCAATAAAAAATTTCCAAAATGGGAAAAAGTTAAAGATAAATTGGAAATTTTAGGAGTAAGCATTTAATAAACCCGCATTCCTCCCCAAACCCCTCCTGCGGGCAGAATTCGGAATCTCGCCAAAAGATACAGCCGAGGAAAATGGAAATCCTAATCCCCAAAATATTTGTTTCCATTTTCCGAGTCCATTTGAATTAGCACATTAGCCGAGCGTAGTGGAAATATTAAAATTAAGAAAAGCGTCGAGCGTATACAT
>Ga0172368_10006935_pt1 | contig 12016 bp, 8 predicted proteins | sample Lak11m_FD_114540 | JGI IMG/M metagenome (GOLD analysis project Ga0172368, IMG submission 114540) | Freshwater microbial communities from Kabuno Bay, South-Kivu, Congo - kab_022012_11m | ecosystem: Environmental > Aquatic > Freshwater > Lake | place: Democratic Republic of the Congo: South-Kivu...
ATGGCTGTTCCATTTAAATATACTATAAGAAGTTTGATAACAAGAAAACTTACAACATTAATTACAGTTACCGGTATTTCTCTTGTTGTGTTTGTCTTTGCCGCTGTTCTTATGATGGCTTACGGTGTTGAAAAAACTTTGGTTGCAACGGGAACAGTAGATAATGTCAAAGTGCAAAGAAAATCTTCCCAAGGGGAAATTTCCAGCATTGTTGACGGCGAGACACAAAATGTAGTTAGAACTTTACCATACATTGCGAAAAATAATAAAGGTGAACAAATAATTTCTTCTGAACCGGTGGTGATAATTAATTTAGAAATTAAAAAAGGCGGAATGAGTAACATAACTGTGCGGGGTGTCTCGCAATTGGTTAATATTTTGCGTCCGCAATTAAAAATCACCGCAGGAAGAATGTTCAATCCTTCTTTAAGAGAATTGATTGTCGGCAAATCGGTAACAAATAAATTTGCCGGGGCTCAGATTGGAAGTAAAATAAAATTTGCCGGTGATTACTGGAGCGTTGTTGGTTTGTTCGAAGCTAATGGAAGCGGATTCGAATCCGAAATTTGGGGCGATGCAACTCAATTACAGAATGCATTTAACCGCGGCAATACTGTTTCAACAATGACAGTAAAATTAGATGATCAGAATAACTTTGAAAGATTCCAAAGAGCGTTTAATGCAGATAGAAGGCTTCAACAATTTGAAGTTTTGACGGAAAAAAGATTCTTTGAAATGCAATCTGAATTTCTTGCTATGTTCATCCGGGTTCTTGGAACATTTATTACAATAATTTTTAGTTTCGGAGCAATTATTGGCGCAACAATTACAATGTATGCTGCTGTTGCAAACAGAACGGTAGAAATAGGAACGATGCGCTCACTTGGTTTCAAACGCAGAAGTATTTTGTTCGCATTCTTAAGCGAATCTTTACTGATTACTTTGATCGGTGCCGCAGTTGGATTATTCTTTGCATCTTTCTTGCAGTTATTTACTATCTCAACATTAAACTTTAATTCATTCTCCGATTTATCATTTGCGTTTGCTCTAAATCCATCAATAATAATCTCCTGTTTAATCTTTGCAATTATTATGGGGCTTTTAGGAGGATTTTTACCTGCAGTAAGAGCTTCAAGGCTTAATATTGTTAACGCGCTAAGAGGGGGATAAATCCTGGTTTTCCTCATCTTTTAAATTTGCGGTAGGGGGGTAGTTTTCCTATTTTTGCCAGCCAAATGTTAAAGAAAATAATCATAGCAATAGACGGTCCCGCCGGTTCAGGCAAAAGTACTGCTGCTAAAAACATTGCACAAAAACTTGGTTTTACTTATTTGGATACCGGTGCGATGTATCGCGCTATTACTTTTATTGCTTTACGTAACGGCATTGCAGAAAATATTCCTGCTGTTATAGAAATGGCAAGACGGATCAAATTAAAGCTAAGATTTGAAAACGGTGTTACTAGAGTTTTTGTTGATGAAGAAGAAGTAACAGAACAAATTAGAACTGCGGAAGTAAACGGAAAAGTCAGCGACATAAGCAGAATACCAGAAGTAAGGGCAGAATTAGTTAAGATTCAGAAAAGAATGGGCGAAGAAGGAAATATTGTTGCTGAAGGAAGAGATGTTACTACGGTTGTGTTTCCAAATGCGGATTTGAAAATATTTCTTACAGCTTCGATAGACATAAGGACTAAGAGAAGATTAAAAGAGTTTCAGGATAAAAATATTCCAACTTCGTTTGAAGAAGTAAAAGCTAATTTGGAAAAAAGAGATAGAATTGACAGCGGAAGGGAAATATCTCCGTTGAAAAAAGCTGATGATGCAATTGAATTTGATAATTCTGCATTAACACCTGAACAAGATTATGAATTCTTATTGACAAAAATTAAAGAGGTATTGAAAAAGTGATCGAGTAACTGAGTGTCTAAGTTCCTTAGTGCCTGAGTTTTAAGCTAAAAGCTAATTGCTAATAGCTAACAGCTGTAAAAGCCATCATAACAAATGTTAAACTAAACCAAAACTGCTAAGAAAATTCAAGATGGCGGAATGTTCGAAGCAGAGTAACAGCAGTAGGAGTTAAAATGTTAGAGTTAGAAAAGGATGCTAAGAAAAAAGCACCTAAAGTAAAAAGAGAAAGATACATCAATGCAGATGAATACTCTCCCGAAGATCTTAAAGAACTTTCTGAGCTTTATGCGCATTCATTCCGCGATATAAAGGAAGGAGAAATTCTTGAAGGTACAATCGTTGGTGTAAATGCCGATACATTGTTGTTGATGTAGGTTTCAAATCCGACGGAACAATTTCAAAATCAGAATTCACTGCAACAGAAGAAATTAAGATTGGTGAAAAAGTTGATGTTGTAATTGAAAGCGTTGAAGATGAAGACGGAAACTTAGTTCTTTCCAAGAAGAGGGCAGACTTCCTTAAAATTTGGGGAAGAGTTATGGATGCTTTCGAAAATGAAAAAGTTCTTCCCGGAAAAATCCTTAAACGAATTAAAGGCGGAATGGTTGTTGACTTGATGGGAATTGAAGCTTTCTTACCGGGTTCACAAATTGATATTCGCCCAGTTCGTGATTTTGATGCGTTCGTTGGGCAAACAATGGATTTCAAAATTGTGAAAGTAAATATCCCGACAGAAAATATTGTTGTTTCTCATAAAGTTCTTATCGAAGAAACGATTTCAGATCAGCGTAAAGAAATTCTTGATAAACTCGAGAAAGGACAAATTCTTGAAGGTACGGTTAAAGCAATTACGGATTTCGGCGTGTTCATTGATCTAGGCGGTGTTGATGGTCTTATTCACATTACGGATTTAAGCTGGGGAAGAATTAATCATCCTAGCGAAATTCTTAGACTTGATGAGAAAATTAAAGTTGTTGTTACTGATTTTGAAATGGAACGCAAGAGAATTTCTCTTAGTTTGAAACAACTCTTACCGCATCCATGGGAAAAAATAGAAGATAAATTAAAGATCGGTGATAAAGTTTCCGGTCGTGTTGTTTCACTTACAGATTACGGTGCTTTCATTGAAATCGAAAAAGGTATTGAAGGATTAATTCACATTTCCGAAATGAGCTGGACTCAGCATATCAGCCATCCATCTCAATTTGTTTCGATGGGACAAGTTGTTGAAGCAGTTATTTTAAGTCTTGATAAAGATGAAAAGAAAATTTCACTTGGTATGAAACAATTAACACCGGATCCATGGTCAGACTTATTAAAGAAATATCCTGTCGCTTCACAGCATCAGGGTATTGCGCGTAACTTAACAAACTTTGGCGTATTCGTCGAACTCGAACCAGGTATTGATGGATTAGTCCATATCAGCGATCTTTCATGGACAAAGAAAATCCGTCATCCCGGTGAAGTTGTTAAGAAAGGCGACAAGATTGATGTCGTTGTTCTCGGTGTTGATACGGATTCAAGAAAAATTTCTCTTGGCCATAAACAGATCAATGCTAATCCGTGGGATAATTTTGAGAAAGAATATGCTGTTGGAAAAAATTCGGAAGGTAAGATTGTCCGCATAATCGAAAAAGGATTGATTGCTGAACTTCCATTGAATGTTGACGGATTTATTCCGGCGACACAACTTTCAACTTCAAAGATCAAAAATCTTTCTTTCTGTTTTCCAATCGGAACAAAGCTTGAATTGAAAGTTGTAGAGTTCGATAAGGATAATAAGAAAATTGTTCTTAGCGCACTTGCGGCGTTAAAAGAAAAATCAGATGAAGAAATTGCAAAATACATTTCCGACTTCAAGTTGGAGAAAGTAACAGTGGCAGACTTGAAACAGGCGGATGCAGGTAAATTTGATTCATCGGATTTTAATTTGTACGAGGATGCAAAACCTCAACCGCAAGTTCCTGCTGCTCCTGCGGAAGAGAAAAAAGATGAGTAGCTTTTAGCTCGCCTCGTCTTCGACTCGTCGAAGCGGGCCGTTGGCTATTAGTGTAATAGAAATATTCGGGCTGTATTTAATCAAATTTGTTTTTATGTTTGAATTGAATACAGCCCATTTTGTTAATTATAATTGATAAACTGTTTTTGTTAATCATGCTCTTGATCCTGATCTTACTCTTTTTCAGATCACGATTATGATCATGAGCAAGATCAAGATTTAAAGGTAGTAATGTCATACAAAGTATCATTCCATACATTAGGTTGTAAACTTAATTTTTCAGAAACATCGGCAATAGGACAGCAATTTCTAAAACATGGATTTAGTATTGTTGATGAAAAAGAAAAAGCGGATGTATTTGTTATAAACACATGCACTGTTACAGAAAATGCGGACCGTGAATGCCGGCAAATTGTACGCCGCGCACTTCGGAATAATCCCGATACATTTGTTGTAGTTACAGGATGCTATGCACAACTACGTCCGGATGAGATTGCAAAAATTGATGGTGTTGATGCTGTGCTGGGCAGTAATGAAAAATTTAATTTATTCTCTTATTTGGAAAATTTTCAGAAGAAAGAACTATCATGTATTTATGTTTCTTCAACAGAAAATTTAGATTCATTCAATCCTTCTTATTCAACCGATGCAGATAACCGTACGAGAGCATTTTTCAAAATTCAGGATGGATGCGATTATAAATGTTCATTCTGTACAATTCCTTTAGCACGCGGTAAAAGTAGAAGCGCCAGTCCTGATGAAGTAATTAGTGAGTTTAAGCAATTACTGGAAGCAGGATATAAAGAAATAATTTTAACCGGAGTTAATGTTGGTGATTATGGAGATTCCTTTGATACTGACCTATACTCACTACTAAAACAAATGTTAGATGTTAATGGGGATTACCGGATTCGAATTAGTTCAATCGAACCTAATCTTTTAACAGATGAGATATTAAATTTAACGGCTAACGATGAAAGAATGTGTAATCATTTTCATATTCCATTACAAAGCGGCAGTCGTGAAATATTAAGACTAATGCAGAGACGATACCGCATTGAAGATTATCAAAACCTAATCTACAAGGCTGTTAATAAAATTGCTGGTCTTGGAATTGGTGTAGATGTTATTGTTGGTTTTCCCGGAGAGACGGAAGAAAATTTTCTTGAGACTTATAACTTTCTAAAAGATTTACCAATTTCATATTTGCATGTATTCACTTATTCCGAGCGGCGGGAAACTAAAGCAATTGAAATGGCAAATTCTGTTGATCCTGTTGAAAGAAAACGCAGAAGTAATATGCTTAGAATTTTGAGTGAAAAGAAAAAACATGAATTCTATCAAAAGATGGTTGGCAAAGAATTAACTGTGCTTTTCGAACACGAAGATCATAACGGATTGATGAAAGGTTTTTCCTCAAATTATGTTAGAGTAAAACATTCGTTTGATGAAGAATTAATTAATAAATTTGTGAAGACTAAAATTAAGGAGGTTGATGAAAATATTTGTACAACAGAGAATATTTCAATTAATGAATCAATAAACATTCAAGCAGGTTGAAAATGAAAACCATTATCTCTCTTGTTGTGCTAGTTTCATCAATATCATTTGCACAAGCTTTGCAATCAAAAAGTCTAATCGAATTAAAACAGCTTTCTATAGTTAGCAGATCACAGTTTGCAGTTAGCGGTTCACAGCAATTCATAACAGATCAAAATTCTGTATCAGGAAAAAAGAATCCTGCACTTGCCATTTTATATTCAATGTTATTACCAGGAATGGGCGAGTTGTATGCCGGGGATTATTCCAGTGGAAAATATTTTACAATTGCTGATGGTGTTTTATGGAGTACGTTTGCCGGTTTTGAAATCTATGGTAAATGGAAGGAAAACGATTACAAATCATTTGCGGAATCAAAAGCCGGAGTTAATCTTAACGGCAAAGAGGCTGAATATTTTGCCAACATAGGAATTTATCAAAGCATAGATGATTATAATGCTGCTATGGAATTAAACCGCGATTTTGATAAAACTTACAATAAGGTTTCTTACTATTGGAAATGGAACGATAACGATCAGCGCAAACAGTATCGTGATTTGTGGTCTTCCAGCGAATCAGCCTACACAAATGTTAGATTTGTAGTTGGTGCTTTAATACTTAACCGTTTGATAAGTGCTGTCAATGCTGTTAGATTAGTTTCTGCTTATAATAAAAATCTCCCACAAGAAGTTAGCTGGAATGTTTCAGTCGGCTTAATGAATCATCCAACGCTACCTTCTTCAATAACTTTTAATTTTGTACAATCTCTTTGAACAATTATAAATTTAAAAATAAAAAGGCTGCAATTTCTTGCAGCCTTTTTTAATGAGAAAATAATTTTACCGTCTACAACATATAACAAAAAAAACTATTACAGATTCTTGTTACTATTTATTTCATCGCTGGTTATTGGAAAATATTGCCATGTACCAGTGCCTAAATGCCATTTATTAAACCTGCGTTGATCTGGAAGCCTTGAACCGGAACAGAAAAGTTCCTTGTCGCGCTCAGCATAAATCACATCTAGATTCACAAGGAGAAGAGGATCGAGACTATGTGAAGTTCTAACTTCATTCACGAGTGTCACTGCGTTACCAGTTGCCTGTCCTCTTAATGCAAGTTCAGCTAGCATTAAGTTATTTTCCTGCCAAGTCATTGCATCTTCGGGTGAATCCTGAAGATATTTTACCTGGTAGTAATAGGTCTTTTTTCCATCGCTGCCTAATTTTGACGCAAGTTTTATTCTGTTTGCTTCTTTTGGATCAGCATCAACATAAGCTTTGAATCTAGGATCGCAAACAAATTGTGTTCTTCCGGCACCGGAGTTACCCCAGTAATCGCTACCCTGATTTATATTATGTAAAGCCTGAAATGCTTTATCACCGCTAATCATTCCTAGTTTAGCATAAGTTGCTGCATTTGCGTAATCTCCTCTATACAAATAAATGCGTGCAATACAGGAATTAACAATTCTTATAGTTTTTGTATCGGTTGTATATGTTAATGCTTGCTTGAACAATGTTATTGCCTGATCATATAACGCTGCTGCATTTATAAAAGCACTACCGTCAATTGGTGAACCACCTTCGGTGGCCTTTCCGAAATAAGTAGCATATTGATAACGGGCATATGCGCCATAAAATGAACCGGTATATAAAGCACTGTTTTTAAGAGCAGCATCAGTAATCGTTATTTTATTTGCACGGACAATAAGATTATCTGCATAATACCTGTACTGTCCCAACGCCGTGTACACACCTCTAACAGAATTGTTATCAACAAGAATCTGACCATCATTGATTTCTCTAAATGTTGGAAAAGTTGCGTTAGGTACATTTTGATCAAAGATAAATTCATCCGAGAGACCATCGGCTTGATTATTCAACTGAGTGGATGCGTTGGCAAAGCGTGTCTGAACTCCGGCAATGACGAACGGAATTTGACTGGCATCATTTAACATACCATCTTCAATCCTGTCTATTAACGGATCAATGTTTGTAACATAGTCTTTGCAAGAGCTCACCCAAACAGAGACTAAAATAATAAACACATAAAGATTTATTTTTTTCATTTTTTTTATCTCCTCTATTTAGAATGCTACTCTCATCCAAAAATTATAAGTTCTTGGATTCATTAATGTTAAGAAATCACTTCCTCTTGTTAAGCTTCGCCCACCATTATGGTTTAATTCAACATCAGCACCTGAGTAAGGTGTTGATGTCCATAAATTTCTTCCCGAGATTCCGAGTACTAAATCTTTTATATAGGATTGACCAAGGTCAGGTAAGAAATCCTTAAAGCTATAGCTAATACTGATTTCCCTTAGTTTAAAATATTGAGCATCAACTATAAAATTGGAGTTATAATTTCCATCTGTTTTAGCATAAGCATTTGCAGCAGCAATATATTCTGGTGTTCCAATTGCAAATGGAGTAATGCCTGGAACAGTTCCAATACCTATCTGAGCTCCCAAATTGATTCTTGGAACATAGTTGCCAAATCTTGATGCAAAAAGTTCTGTGTCATTAAACATTTTTCTATCTAAAGCCCAATCTGTCAAAACGTAGAGATTAAAGTTCTTTAAAAATTTGAAATTAATTGTAAATGACCCCGTATGTGATGGAATAGGATTTCCTAAATCTGTTCTTGTAGATTGAACATCTACACCGATATATTTACCGGAGGCATCGAACTTAGCTCCATTTACGACTTCTCTATAAAATTCGTGTTTTGCTAAACCTTCTTTTATTACATTATTACTAAAACCATCAAAAATGGGTTGAGCACCACCAAGGTCAACAACTTCATTAGTCTGATAATTCCAAATAAATCCTAAGTCTAACCCAAAATCCTGGCCATCTAATAAATGAGCTTGTAATAAAGACTCAAAACCAGAGCCTTTGATCTCACCAATATTATAAGGTACTGATGATGCAGTTAAACCTGTGGAAGGCGGATTATTAAATCCGACGATAGATTTCTTAGCGGTTTGCAAATAATAAGTTAATTCAAGAGAAAATATATTAAATAACTCTGCGTCAATACCAAACTCGGTTTCTTTTATTCTTTCAGGCTCTATGGCCGCGTTACCAATACTTATAAGAGTTGCACCACCACCATATGCGCCTGATGTGGCTGTCCATAGTAATGGAATTGCATCAGTTGAAAGAGGTAATTGACCACTTTCACCATAAGCAACTCTGAATTTCAATAAATTAAAAATATTCGTAGGCACTATTCCAAGACGATCAAGACGTACAGCAAAGCTGGCGCCTGGATACATAACTGAAGGAGCTTCAACACCAATTGAACTAGCATAGTCACGGCGAAGTTTGAGTGTTAGAAAATATGTGTCTTCGTATGAAAAACTATTTTCTGTAAAAATTCCTGCGTCACGGATATTGGAAAAACTTTCACCATAACCGGCTACAAGGGAACCGGCGCCTAAATCTGTTATAAGTTCAGTTGCAAAAGTTTGTGTTTGCACAAATGCACTTCTGAAAGATCTATTAAATAATTGTAAACCAATAACAGATGTAGCTTTTATATCATCAAACAATGAATAATGGTACTTGGCGTTAAGATCGTAAGTAAATTGTCTTGTATTGTTATCATAAGCATCACGTTCACCGCGTGTACGGCCTGAATATCTTAAATTTGCAGGGAAGGTTCTATCTTCTCGAATACTACTATTGTCTATTCCAAAACCGGCAATAATCTCAAGATCCTTAATTGGTGTAAATGTAGCATTCACACTTCCAACAAATTGTGAAGTTCTGCTGATATCAGTTAATCCTAATACTGCAGCACTATCTGTGAATCGGTAGGAATTTGGTTGGAGAAGAGTATTTCCAAGAAAACCTAATATGTTATTATCGTTTTGCCCTCTGTTAACATCGGTGAAGTTAAAGGTTCCTTTAAATTCAAGAGTTAGTTTATCACTGGCATACGACGTAACTTTTGCAGTTGCAGATTTTCTCTGCAAATCATTGTTTGCCTGAATACCACCTTCATAACGACTTGAAAAACCGCCATAATATTTTAACTGGTTACCACCACCTGCAATATCAACAGAACTTTCTCGGATATAACCTTTAATAAAAGTCCTATTTGCATCTTCTGCAGATTTGAAAATATCAGTCGTGTATTTCTTTGACTGCTCATTGAAACCGTAAGTAAATTTATAGTTTGCGGCAAACCCGCTACCGCCAGTGACGGCTCTGCCTGATTTAGTAGTAATGAGTATTACACCGTTTGAACCATTCACCCCATATGAAGAAGCACCAGCCGGTCCTTTTAATACTTCAATATTTGCAATATCATCTGGGTTTATAGAAGCAAGTGCACTATTATTTTGTCCGCCGACTCCAAAGAATCCGGTTTCAGCGTCATTTATTCTAACGCCATCCAAATATATTACCGGTTGTTCATTCCCATTTATACCACCTCCTGAACGAACAAAGAATCTAAAGCCGCCGCCAACGTTTCCGGAAGTAGTTTGCAATTGAACCCCTGCAATTTTACCGCCTACTAATTGTGATAAACCACCGTAAGTGTTGATTTGCTGCAAACCTTCTGCAGATATTTTTCCAACAGAAATTTCTGAAACAGATTTTGAAGTTTTGGACGCAATACCCGAAACAACAATTTCATCACTCTGGAATATATCTTCTTCTAAAGAAAAATTTTGAGTGATGTTGGAGCCACTTAAAGTAAATTTGGCAGATTGCTTTTTATAGTTAACATAAGAAGCTATCAGTTCAACTGATTGACCGCTAGCAACATCTGTATGTATATCAAAAGAATAGTTGCCATTTAAATCTGTTACTCCTCCAAGATTTAAAGGTTTTAACAGAACAGCTGCGCCAATCAGTGCTTCACCGGTTTTTGCATCGGTTACTTTTCCATTCACTTTAAAAGTGCTTTGGGCCAATAACAAACCGGGAATAATGATTAGAAATAATAGAGAAATCTGTATTAGTTTTTTCATACACTCCTCTCGAATGTTGTTGTTATTATAGTTTAGAAGGGATGGATTATACAATATTATTTTAACTACCAAGTGACTCAATTCTTTGTAAAAAAAATAATATGTCGTCTTATCCGTTTAAGTGCAATCTAATTTTTAATATTGATAAACACAACGATTTTTTTAGAGAAAAATTATTTTTTACCTATTAGATATTGAACTAAATTTACCGTCAAAATTGTTCAAGCATGAATAATTACAAGTTAATAATCCAATACGATGGGACTAACTATTCTGGATGGCAAATCCAGAGCAATGCGGTCAGTGTTCAACAAAAAATTGTTGATGCAATAGAAGTTATTCTAAAAGAAAAAGTTAATCTAATCGGTTCAGGTAGAACTGACACCGGCGTGCACGCACTTGAACAGGTTGGAAATTTTAGAACTGAAAGCGAATTAGATCTTTATAGATTTCGATTTTCACTCAACTCAATTCTACCGGATGACATTTCCATTCTGAAGATGGAAAAGGTGGATGAATCTTTCCACGCAAGATTTGATGCAAAGAACAGGAGTTACGTTTATTTATTTTGTGATCACAAATCACCATTCTATAATAACTATTCTTATTATTTTCCTTTAATATCAAAATTAGATTTTAATTATCTAAACAGAATTTCGAAAACTTTGTTGGGCCTGCATGATTTTACTTCATACTCAAGAAAAAATACTGAAATAGAAGACAAAACTTGCGAGGTTAATGAAATTATTTGGCGCAAAGGAAAAACCATTTCTACCTTTTATATTTCGGCAAATCGTTTTATGCACGGAATGGTAAGAACAATTATTGGTACAATCTTATTCGCTGCAGAAAATAAACTTAGTGAAAATTATTTACTTGAGGTTCTTACAGAAAAAAACAGAGAAGCAGCTGATGAATCCGTTCATGCCAAAGGTTTATTCTTATTTAAAGTGAGGTATTAATATGATTGATCTTTCAAACAAAGTTTCCATAATAACCGGCGGATCAAGGGGAATTGGAGAAGCTTGTGTAAAATTATTTTCGAAGGCAAACAGCAAAGTTGGTTTTACTTATAAGAATGCAGTATCACAAGCAGAGAAACTTGAAAAGAAATTTGGTAACAATGTTAAAGCATATCATGTTGATATGGAATCAGAAAAAGAAATTTTTGACATGGTAAAAAAAGTTGTAAAAGATTTTGGAAAGATTGATGTGCTTGTTCATAATGCGGGAATCTGGAACGATGGTACACTCGAAAAAATGTCGCTTGATCATTGGAATGAATTAATCAGAATAAATCTTACTTCAACATTTCTATTTTGTAAGGCTGTTACTCCTTACATGAAGAAAAACAAATTTGGAAGAATAATTTTAATAACATCTACCGCCGGACAAAGAGGAGAAGCATTTCATTCTCATTATGCAGCATCAAAAGGCGGAATGATTTCATTTACAAAATCTTTAGCGGTTGAATTAGCGTCATTTAACATAACTGTAAATTCTGTAGCTCCGGGGTGGGTTGACACCGAAATGAACGATGATGTATTTGCAGATAAAGATTATAAAGAAAGGATCAGA
>Ga0172368_10006938_pt1 | contig 12011 bp, 10 predicted proteins | sample Lak11m_FD_114540 | JGI IMG/M metagenome (GOLD analysis project Ga0172368, IMG submission 114540) | Freshwater microbial communities from Kabuno Bay, South-Kivu, Congo - kab_022012_11m | ecosystem: Environmental > Aquatic > Freshwater > Lake | place: Democratic Republic of the Congo: South-Kivu...
TGGACATGTTGTTTTTTCATCCTGCCATTTTCATTCAGCAGGCAGGTTTTGTCAAAACCTTCAACGACTTAATTTACGATGTATTTACCTAATAATTAATATTGCCATTAAAATAAAGCCATTCTATTTTCAGGAGTACCAAAGTGGATTTTAGCTGGATCTCACAACCCGAATCATGGATCGCGCTTCTAACCCTCATCGTGCTGGAATTGGTGCTGGGCGTGGATAACGTGATCTTTATTTCCATCCTTGCCGGCAAACTTCCGCATAGTGACCAGAAGCGCGCCCGCACCACGGGCATCATGCTGGCGGTCATCACGCGTATTTTGCTGTTGCTTTCCCTTTCATGGGTCATCAGCCTTGAGGAAGCCCTTTTCAACCTGCCGTATCTCAATATCGGCATTTCAGGCCGCGACCTGATTCTGCTGGTGGGAGGTATCTTCCTGCTATGGAAAAGCACGAACGAAATTCATGAAAAGCTGGAAGGCAAGGAAGGCCATGCTTCCGCAAAAGTTAGCGCAACTTTTATGAGCGTTATCATCCAGATCATGCTGCTGGATGTTGTCTTCTCGCTGGATTCTGTCATTACCGCCATCGGCATGGTTGACGAATTAATGATCATGATCGTTGCCGTCATTGTGGCGGCTGGCGTGATGATCTTTACCTCGGGACCCATTGGCGAGTTCGTTGAAAAACATCCAACCATCAAAATTCTCGCGCTAAGCTTCCTGCTGTTGATCGGCTTTACGCTGGTTGTGGAAGGCCTGCACCAGCATATTCCAAAGGGATATGTTTACTTTGCGATGGGGTTCTCGGTCTTCGTGGAAATGATCAACCTGCGCATCCGCGACAGCCACGTCAAGCCTGTCAATCTGCGCGATGCCTACAAGGAAGAGAAAACGGAATTACAGCCTGTGCCCGTTGCGGTGAAGGCGGAATCTCCCGCGAAACCAAAGCCGAAAAGCAAAAAGAAACCAGTAACGAAAAGCAAGACCAAATAATGAGAAACGGGCTTTGTTGGCATCAACGACAACAAAGCCCGCCTTTTTTATCTTTTACTCTCTACCGTACAAAACCCATTTTGGACGCTCACGAAGCGAAACGCGGAGTAAAAGAAAAATCCGCGTTTTCTGCGTTCATCAGTGTCCTGATTTTTTATTATGTACGGTAGTGAAATCTTTTATTTCCGCTATGCCCGATATGCACCCTTCATGCTCGGCTTTGTAATGATGCCCTGGGCATTGATTCCCCTTTCTTCAAATGCCCGCATGGCGTCCGCTTTTGTCTGCTGTGCTTTTTCAGGCGGGACAAAAGCAATAATGGACGGCCCTGCGCCGGAGAGCGCTGCCGCCCCGAATCGCTTGGCTGTTTTGTAAGCAGAAATTCCGCCGGAAATATGCCTCAAGCGGTAGGGTTGATGAATGCGGTCATCCATCACTTTTTGCAGGAGGTCAAGGTCGCCGCTCCGCAGCGCATCCACAACCAATGATGCGCGCCCGATATTGTAAATCGCATCTGCGCGGGAAAAGGATTTCGGCAATACTGCGCGCGCCACGCGGGTCGGCCAGTCTGCATCTGGTTTTACGATGACAAGCGTAAACTCCGGGATCTCGTATCGGCGTGAAATGATCTCTTCCCCGGTCATCACTGAAACGACCAGGCCGCCAAACAAAGCCGGCGCGACATTATCCGGGTGACCTTCCATGTCGTTCGCAAGTTTCAATAATTGATTTTTATTCAATGGCCTGCCAAGCATCTCATTTGCGCCGAACAAGCCAGCCACAATTGCCGCCGCGCTTGAGCCAAGTCCGCTGCTCATGAGAATTTCGTTATGTGCGGAAATCCTCGCGCCATTTATTTCTTTTCCACACACATCGTGCAGCAGCGTGAAAGCCTTGGTCAATAAATTTCTGGAGCCTCTGTTCAATTTTTCCGCGCCTTCGCCGCTCACATGGTAGGAAATTTTTTCCGCGGGTTCGAATGTGACTTCGTTCCAAATATTCAATGCGAGACCCAGACAGTCAAAGCCTGGACCCAGATTTGCAGATGTGGCGGGGACTCGGATTTTTATCATGTGGACATTATATAATACCTGCGGCTATAAGTTGCATTTTTATCAACAATTTGCAGCCGCGATAGGTATAATCGCGTCATTCTTAACCCGGAGCTGCTATGAACTATCAAGGTTTGATCCATCGCTATGGGCATTTGCTTGACCTGCCCGCCCACACACAAAATATTTCCCTACTCGAAGGGAATACCCCGTTGATTCCCTTGCCGCGCCTAGGCAGGGAATTTGGCTGTGATTTATTCGTCAAGTTTGAAGGACTGAATCCCACAGGCTCGTTCAAAGACCGCGGCATGACAGCCGCCATCAGCGAAGCCATTGGCCGCGGCGCGCAGACAGTCATTTGCGCCTCGACAGGCAACACGGCCGCTTCTGCCGCGGCGTATGCTGCGCGGGCCGGGCTGCGCTCCATCGTGCTTATCCCCGAAGGGAAGGTGGCCGCCGGGAAGCTGGCAGGCGCAATCGCTTATGGCGCGGAAGTGATTCAAATTCAAGGCTCATTTGATGACGCGCTTTCGCTGGTGGTGGAAATCACGCAGAAAACCCCGATTGCTCTGGTCAACTCGATCAACCCATTCCGCATCGAGGGGCAAAAGACCGCCGCCTTCGAAATTTGCGATGTGTTGGAATCTGCGCCTGATTGGTTGTGCCTGCCTGTTGGAAATGCAGGGAACATCACCTCGTATTGGGCTGGTTTCAAGCAATATCAAAAGGGATTGCCGCGTGTGCTGGGTGTGCAGGCCGCGGGAGCCGCTCCGCTGGTGCTGGGGCATCCTGTTGAAAAGCCTGAGACGATTGCGACCGCAATTCGCATTGGCAAGCCTGCGCGCGGCGAGCAGGCGCTTGAAGCCGCTCAAGAATCCAATGGGCGGATTATTGCTGTGTCAGACGCGGAAATAATATCCGCGCAGAAAATTCTTGCAGGCGAAGGCGTTTGGGTGGAGCCTGCCTCAGCGGCGGGGCTGGCTGGTTTAATCGCAGAATCAGCCGTCGGGAAATTTGATGCGCGCGGGAAAAGGATCGTCGTAGTTTGCACCGGTCACGGGTTGAAGGATCCGTCCATCATTACCGAGTCGTTCACATCTCCGAAAATTATTGCTGCAAATTACGAAGCGCTGATTAACCTTGTCGGCGGATGATGATTTCGGTAATTGACGAAGAGGTGTTATATAATGGGGCGCAAGAAAACCCAACCCAAAGGAGAATTTTCAATGGACAATAAATTTTTACAGGTGATCGCAGCTTTGTTGATTCCACCGCTTGCTGTTTACATGAAGAACCGCAGGTTTGACGGCAGCTTCTGGCTTAATGTTGTGCTGACGATGATGTTCGATGTGCCGGGCGTGTTACACGCCTTGTATGTTGTTTTGAAAAAATAATCTTGAGAAAAACCGTCCTGCGAAAATAGGGCGGTTTTTTGGATGCTTGACTTTTGGCTCTCCCGTTTCTGGCGGGCTTCATCCACAGATTGTGCAGATTTCACCGATTTTAAAAACCCAATTTGCGTAATCTGTGAAATCTGTGGATAGATTTTTGCTTTTCCCGTTAAAAACGGTAGAACCTGAATTTTTTACTTGACAGTCTCAATTTACGAATTGATAATATCAACGCCATGACCTCCACGCCGACTCCTCTTGTTATTGACAATCTATCCTTTCGCTATCGTGACCGTCCCGGGGCGGCGATTCATAACCTTTCATTCACCGCCAACCCCGGTGAAGTTCTTTTAATCGCTGGCGCAAGCGGATGCGGCAAGACCACGCTTATCCGCTGCATCAATGGATTAATTCCACGCTCGTATAAAGGGGAAATGAGCGGACAAGTCTTGGTCTTTGGCGAGGATATCAAAGACTGGAAGCTTTCACAAATTTCGCAAAAAATCGGGACAGTGCTGCAAGACCCCGAGCGTCAAATCCTTGGCACGAAGGTGGTCAACGAAGTTGCGTTCGGGCTTGAGAATCTTGGAATGCTACGCGCTGAGATCTATTCGCGCGTGGATGAAGCCTTGAATTTTTTGAAAATCCCGCACCTGCGAAACCGCGAGACTTTCCATCTTTCGGGCGGCGAAAAACAAAAAGTGGCGCTGGCGGGAATTCTTGCCATGCGCCCCTCGATCATCCTGCTCGATGAGCCGCTCGCCAGCCTCGACCCGGCCTCCGCGCAGGATACGCTGGATGCGGTGCGTATGCTGGCTGACCAGGGCTTGTCCATTTTGATGGTGGAGCATCGCGTGGAAGATGTTCTGCGAATCAAGCCTGAGCGCGTGATGTTCATGAGCGAAGGCGAGATACGTTACCTCGGCGATGTATCGGGGTTATCTAAAGTGGTGAACTATCGCGAAGTGAAATTGCCCGCAGAAGACATTGTCGAGCGCGCGAAGCGGGACCCTGCTCCGGTGCAGATAAAGGTTCTTCCCGGAGTGACCAGCTCACAGGTTAAGGAAGACGCGCTTGTCAGGTTTGAAGATGTCGCTTTCGGGTATGAATCCGAAGTTGAGATCCTGCATGGGATCAATCTTCAAATCAACTGCGGTGATGTGATCGCTGTACTGGGCCCGAATGGCGCAGGTAAAACCACTTTTGTAAAACATGCCATCGGTTTATTGAAACCAAAATCCGGCAATGTGTTTGTCGGCGGACGCGGCACGAACGAAGCCAGTGTTGCGGATATCGCGGATATGTTGGGTTATGTGTTTCAAAGCCCGAGCCACATGTTATTTGCGCCGACAGTACGCGATGAACTGGCATTTGGCCCGGCGAATATGAAACACTCGAAAGAACAAATTGAACTGGAGGTGAAAGAGGCGCTAAGAATCGTGAACCTTTCTGAAAAAGAAAATGACCCGCCGCTGGCGCTTTCATTCGGCCAGCAAAAGCGCGTGAGCATTGCGGCCATCCTTGCAATGCGTTCCCGCATCCTGGTGATGGATGAGCCGACCGCCGGACAGGATTATCAAAATTACATGAACTTCATGGACAGCATTTTACAGATGCCCGGCTTCGATGCCATCATGTTCATTACGCACGATGTTGATCTCGCGGCAATATACGCCAATCGTGTTTTGATCATCTCTGATGGCAGACTCATTGCGGATGGAAAACCGCAGGATGTGCTCCGTGACTTTGACCGACTCAGAGCCAACCGCATCATACCGACCTCATTGCTGGCTCTCAACCTCAAGCGACTCGATGCGACAGGGCGCTTCATGAGAGCCGAGGCGTTGGCGCATGTTTAAAATATGTCGTTGCGAGGGCGCTTTTGCTCTTTGCCCGAAGCAATCCTCAACTTGTGAGGAGATTGCTCGCCTGCGCTGCAACAAACGCACTGCGGTGCAAGTGTCATTGGGGAGGAACGCCCTCCTCGCAATGACGTGATAATAAAAGGAGAGAGTGAGATGGATAAGAAATTTACGAATGTATTAATTTCATTGGTTGTAGTGCTTGCCCTTTTTGCAGTGGTGATGTTCGTGCTGGGCGCGAAGGAACCTGCTGAAGGCGCAATGTTCAACTTCTCGGTTGACCAATCCAGTGTCGTTTCCCGCTTCGTGTTTGTTGTGATCGGCATCGCCATTGCATTCGGCGTGTACTTTGCCACACAAGCCAACAAAGCCTGGGAAGTCGGCACGCGTGAAGTAGTATGGATGGCGATCGGCGCGGCATTGTATGCCGTGTTTTCCTTTGTATTCAACGGCACGGTTTTTGTTGTGCCTTCCGCAAGCCAGGTTGCGCTTCGCCCCGCCATTGCGATTCCCATGTTCTTTGGTTTCGCTTTCGGTCCCGTGGTTGGATTCTTCACCGGCGCAGTCGGCAACATGTTCGGCGATGCGCTGACTGGTTTTGGCCTCTCCCCGCAATGGAGCATTGGCAATGGCCTGATCGGCTTTATCTCCGGCATGTGGATGCTGTTCTCAGATAAGAAGAAGAGCATGGATATGGTATTTTATATCAGCGGCGCATTGGCCGTTATTGCCGCCCTGCTGTTCTTCTTGAATCGCAGCATTCCCAATATGCTGTATTTCGATGTGGAAAACGGCATCTTCGGTGACGCGCAGATCTCGCTCTTTGCAGGCATTGCGATCCTGATCGGCTTCGCCCTGATCTTTGGCGTGCGTTACTTCTTCAAGAATGAAGACGTGGCAACCGCAGTCACCTGGGGCATGTTGGGCAATATACTCGGCCTGCTTTTTGCCTCGCTTTCAGATATCGTCATCAACGGCTTGAGCCTGCCCGCCACCATTGTCGGTCAATTCCTGCCCGCGGCTGGTCCCAACCTGATCTTCGCCGCCATCCTCGTGCCGATGCTCGTTGTCGCGTACGCCTCCACCCGCAGACAGTCTGGAAGATAGTCAGTTATTATAAACAGTAATCAGTGATCAGTTTTGGTCACTGGTTACTGACTTCTGATGACTTGATTTCATCCCTCATCATTCATAATTCACCCTTCCTATGTTAGTAGCCTGGCGTTACCGTAAACGCGAAAATTCCTTCATCCAAAGTTTTGACCCGCGCGCATGGGTCATCTTCTTTTTATGTTTTCTTTTTTCAACCCTCACATTTTGGGATGTGCGCTTTCTGCTACTTTTCTTTTTTATTGCGGTGTTTTCCCTTGTGACTTCAGGGGTTAAATGGCATGAAGTCCGCCGCGCGTTTTTATTTATCATTGGGCTGGTGTTTTTCTTTGCTCTTCTCACCTTTCTTACCGGCCGAGGCGGTTCCGAGGTCTACGAGCAGGAGCACCTGATCCGCGAATATCGAGCATCGTTTTCAATTCTCGGTTGGACGCCTGTTTTGAAAGTCACGGTTGAACGCGCGTTTTATGCGGTAAGCCAATTTGTTCGCGTTTCAAGTATGGCAGTGATGACGGTTTTGATTCCGTACTCGCTTAACCCTGCCTTATATGGGATCACCTTTAAGGGACTTGGCCTCCCCGATAAATTCGCCTACGCCATGGATCTGACCATGCGCTTCATCCCGACTTTTGGCAGGGATTTCCAACTGACAATGGATGCCCAGCGGGCGCGGGGTTACGAACTCGAAAAGATCAGCGGCGGGATCGTCCAGCAGGTGCGGAAGCTGGGTCCCATCGTTGTGCCTGTGACCATTCACGCGATCATCAGCAGCGAAGACATCATCGACGCGATGGATCTGCGCGCTTTTGGCGTTGGTCCGCGCGCCTGGCTGGATGTGCTGACTTATACGACGAGGGACCGCATTTTGATCGCAGCCGGGGTGCTGATTCTGTCCGCTTCGATCACGCTCGGGTTGATGGGGTTTGGTAAGTTTTGGGTGCCGCAAGTTTTGATTCAGATGTTTTCGTAATACTGGCCCTTTGAACTTAAACAAAAAAACCGCCGAATGAACGGCGGTTTATATTTTTAATGCCTCGTATATTTTTCCCCGGCTGTTACCTTGAAATCGAGGCGATTTTGTTCGGGGGCGAAGATGCAGGTGGCGTAGTCGGTGAAGGAACAGGGTGGATTGTAGGCTTTGTTGAAGTCGATGAATAATTTACCGTCCGCTTCCATGTCTGTGATGAGATAACGTCCTGTGCGGTAGGTTTCGTCTTTGCTGGTGAGGTCTGAGAAACGGATGAAGAAAGTGCCGTTACTTTCCTTGTTGACGTCGAGTTGATATTCTTTGTTATTGAATGTGAATGAAAGAAATCCATCCACGGGGAATTCTGCTGTTTCGCCGGCGACGTTTGGGAAGTTTGCCTTTTTGGGAGATTCGTATAGGGAGTAGGTGGCTGGGATGCGAAAATTTTCGTCGATGTCGAACCAGGTGCGGGCGGGGAAAGACCGTCGCTCTTCGCGTTGGTTATCCCAAATGCGCACGCCAAATTTATTTCCGCGTTGAATGACAACGAACTGGACATCATCCAACTTTATCAAACTGGTATCAGGCTGAAGGACGGCAAAATCCGTTTCTGTGCCATCCACATTTATTTTTTGATCAGAGTTTGAAAACAGGGAAACAGAACTGCCGCTGTATTCAAGGTAGCCGAGGCTGGCAGGCAGGCGCTGCGGCAGAACGATTTCGGATTTTGAATCCGAGCCGAGAAGGTTCTTCCCAAGTTTCAGCCAGTACAGACCAGCGAGCGCAAGCCAGTCATTTTCCCTGCGGATGGATTCGTTGCGTTTCACTCGCCATTCATTGATGGATTGCCGGTATGAATTTTTAGTCATGTTGAAATTATACCTGTGTCAAAAAACTTTAACGGTTTTGTTAATAAAAAAAAGGCCTGTCGTTGAAGACGGGTCTTGGCGAATTGTATTTTAGATTGCGATGGCAGCCACAGAGAAAAACATGACCAGTCCGACCACAAAAATCACAACAGAAAACAACGAGAAGAAGAATCTCAAATTGCTATCTTCTTTGTTGAGCGATGCCCAGGCTGCGAATGCCAAACCTATTGCAAGGAAGGTCAGGATAAGTTGAAGCTGGTCGCCGTATTCATCGTATTGCGAACCAATTTCAAAGTTGGTGTCTGAGTCGGCGAAGAACTGATCGGATTCGGCGTACATGTCGGTGTAGTATTGCTCGTCCCAAACAGTTTCAGGGTCGCGTTCAATCGCCGCTGTGAGCGCATCGGAAAAACTGGATTGATAGTATTCGGCAATTTCAGGGCGTTCATCCACATTCAAATACCAATTGTCGAAATAGTTGTAATCCTGGGTGATGTCTTGATTGGTGCGCAGATATTCGGCATTGCCGTCGTTGAGCGCCTGCATTCCGAGAATTTCGTACTTGTTCTGCTCTGAATCAGCCATTGCGCCCTTGTAACTGACAAAGGCGGTGAAGACGCTCAAGACTGCGATCAGCGCGCCAAGGAATATTTCGCTGCTAAAAAATCTTTTCATTTGTATTTTCTCCTCTTGAGATATTGATGTTCAAAGATCGCGCGGGCGCTACTATACCAGAATTTGGGGATTGTAGGTTTACATTTTTGTTATAAAATCAGGCAGTTGTATATCCATAACCACAACTTGACCAAGGAGAGAAACATGGGATTAAAGCCCGACCACTGGATCCGTAAGATGGCGCGCGAACATAAAATGATCGAACCTTTTGTGGAGGATCAAGTCCGAAATGGCGTGATTTCCTACGGCGTTTCATCGTATGGATATGATGTGCGCGTTGCAAATGAGTTCAAAATCTTTACGAATGTCTTCTCTGCCGTCGTTGACCCCAAGAACTTCGACACAAAATCAATGGTGGATTTTGTCGGAGATGTGTGCGTTGTGCCGCCGAACTCCTTTGCTCTGGCGCGTACGGTTGAATATTTCCGCATTCCTCGCAAGGTGTTAACCGTCTGTCTGGGGAAGTCTACCTATGCCAGATGCGGCATCATCGTCAATGTGACACCGTTTGAGCCTGAGTGGGAGGGGTTTGTGACGCTTGAAATTTCAAACACTACTCCACTGCCTGCGAAAATCTATGCCAATGAAGGATTGGCGCAAGTTCTTTTTTTCGAGGCAGATGAAGAGTGCGATACTTCTTATGCAGATAAAAAGGGGAAGTACCAGAGACAACAATCCATTGTTTTGCCGAAGTTGTGATTAATTAATGTGGGGGCGAGGTTACCTTGCCCTTGTTAAACTCCCAGCCAGTCGCCAGCCATTTTTGCCAGCCCTGCCGTGGCGCCTTGACGCGCAGTGCATTGCGGAAGTGATTCCAAAAACAGCCTGCCATATTGTTTTGTTAGCACGCGCCTGTCGAGGATAGCGACCACGCCGCGGTCAGATGCGGATCGGATCAGGCGGCCAAATCCCTGACGGAATTTCAAGATGGATTCAGGCAGGTAATATTCATTGAACGAGTCTTCGTATAACTCGGAGCGAGCCGCGATGATCGGGTCGGAGGGCACTCCAAACGGAAGCTTGGTGATAACAACAACAGAGAGTGAATCACCCGGTACATCCACGCCCTCCCAGAAGGAACGTGTGCCAAGTAATACAGCGCGGTCTGTCGACTTGAACGATTCAAGCAGTGCATTTGGTGATGCGCCTTCGCCCTGTTCAAATACGAATATATCTTCGCGCCCCAGCGGCCCGGTGATGGCTTGCGCCGTTTTCTTGAGCGCGGCATAAGATGTGAATAACACCAGCATCCGCCCGCCGGTGGCTTTGGCAGTGGAGATAATGGCGCGGTCAAGCGCCTGCTGGTAGCCCTGTGCGTTTGGCTCAGGGATGTCATTGGCGACATAAAGCAGGGTGCTTGATTCGTAGTCAAAAGGTGAGCCGAGTGCCAGTGTGTCCACTTCATCAGCGGATAGTGTGTTGCGCAGATAACGAAACTCGCCATGTGTGGTCAGCGTGGCAGATGCCATGATGACCGCGGCTTTTTTATGCCACAAATGTTCCTGCACCAGCGGCCCAACTCTCAGGGGCGCAGCGTTCAATGACAACCTCTCTCCGCGCGGATTTACCTCCACCCAATAGATCAATCCATCAGAGGGTTTGTGGATCATGCCGGAGGCCGCGGCCTCGGCTTCACCCATACGGCGAACTAAACTACCCAGGGTTCCCATCACATCCTGTACGTTTTCGTGGCCTTCCGCGTAGACGTCTCCAAGGGCTTTGTAAATTTCCTCAAGAGTTTTCAACAGTAGTCCCATCGTCTCGCTGATCTGACTCCACATGACTTCCACATCGTCCCAGCCGGGCATGGTGCGTGTCGCGGGTACGACGCGCAATTGCCAAGAATAATTGCTCGGCGGCTGTCCCTCGCGTTGGCGGGCAATGAAGTCACCGAGCACGTTGAAAAATTCACGCGACATTTGTTCAAGGCGGAAGGCCTGGTCGGTGGCGCGTTTTGATTTTTGCTGGAGCAGCCCAAAGTCAGAGGGGCGAAGCGCGTCGTGAGTCTCGGTCAGCAGTCTGCCGAGCAAGCCTGCTGACGATCCACCCAATTCCTTTAGCATCCGCTCCAGGTCATTTTGAGTCATGCGGAATGAAAGCGCGCCCGTCACTGCGTTTTCCATGTGATGCGCTTCATCCACGATCACATAATCATATTCGGGCAGAACCTTGCTGCCTGTGGAAACATCTGAAAGCAGGAGCGCGTGATTGACGATCAATAAATGCGAACTGAGCGCGGCTTGTTTGGCGCGATGAAATGCGCACGTACCGCTCATTCGCCCGAGGCAGGTTTCAGTTGTGCAGGCATCATCTTCCGCGGAAAGCCTGTTCCACACTTCGCGTTCTATGGGACCGGTTAAATTTAATTCGTTTCTGTCGCCGCTGTCATTTTCAAGTTTCCAGACAATGAGCTTGGCGAGCACGCGCATTTCATTCGCATCTTTCGGGCCATGCTGCCGCATGAATTGCAGCCTGCGCGGACAAAGATAATTTGCGCGGCCTTTCAACACAGCGGCGCGCACATCCAAATTCAATGCGGCTTGCAGATCGGGAATATCCTTTTTGATGAGCTGGTCTTGCAGGTTGATGGTGTTGGTGGATACGACCACACGGGTATTGTTCTGGACTGCGAACATGGCCGCCGGCACGAGATACGCGAACGATTTACCAACACCGGTTCCCGCCTCGACCAGTAAGTGGTTCCCGTTTGAAAGGGCATTGGTCACCGCTTTGAGCATGTCCACCTGTTCGGGGCGATGCTCATAAGATTCAAAGTATTGCGCAAACGGCCCGCCGTATTCCAGAACAGATGCGGCCTCTTCGGGGTCAAGCGGACTTGGTTCTTCGTTCCTCTCAACAGGAGAAAAATCTTTTTTTGCTGAAACAAGTTTGGGCTTCGGAGTGGAAGCGCCATGGGTCGTCTTGGATTTGATTCCCTCTTTGGCGCGCGCTTGAAGCGCCTGCTCAAACGCCCAACCCGCATCCCAATCCACAAAGTTGCCAAGCTCTATGATCTCCTGCAAAGTTTCAAGAGGAAGTTCTTTGGCGATATCAAGCATACGCACATAAGCGGCTTGCGTAACA
>Ga0172368_10006939_pt1 | contig 12011 bp, 10 predicted proteins | sample Lak11m_FD_114540 | JGI IMG/M metagenome (GOLD analysis project Ga0172368, IMG submission 114540) | Freshwater microbial communities from Kabuno Bay, South-Kivu, Congo - kab_022012_11m | ecosystem: Environmental > Aquatic > Freshwater > Lake | place: Democratic Republic of the Congo: South-Kivu...
TTTCAAATCGAGTTTTTTTCCTGCTCCTCTGATTTCAGGACAAGAAGCCATTCTTGCTGAATCAATATAAACATCAAATTTTCCGTCGGTAAAATCCGCAGGAACATAAATAAGATTTCTTTCAGTTCTTTTCATAATTTGAAGAGAAGTCGGAGTTATAATTTCAGATTCTAATTTAGAAACAGGCATTTGTGAAGTAGAATCAATAAGAGAATACTTCATTCCATTTGAATCCAAAAACTTTTTCACTTTATTAAAATCCTTTTTATTTGGAATATCTAATCCTGGTGCCATATTTTTTCCATAAAATCAAAGGTTTTAAAGATTTGTGTGGTTTATTGAGGGGGGGATTTTAAGAATAATAATTAACAAGATAAATTTTATTTCTAACAACATAAAGAGGGATTTCGATTTAAACAAATTTCTGAATAATAAAAATCAAATCGAAGTCGCGAGCAGAGAATTTTCGCGAATTATATCTTTTGTCGGCACGAAGCGCCGATGGGTGGGTGAGTGACTTCACGAGAATAAATTACCTATCGAATTCAAGAGTATTAATTTGAAAACAAATTTTTTAGAAAGAGGGCGGGCTTATTTTGTATTTGGGTGGGAAATCCATCTCGAAAAATTTGTTTTCTGAAGACAAATGTAAAAATCCGAGCAGGGGTTCGAGGGAAAGTGGGCAAACCAAAAAGAATGGGGGAAAGTTAGAAATAAAATTCTTCTAATTAAGTTATGAAATCTATTTGGGGTGAAGGTGAAAAAGAAACCATCGAAATTATCAGAAAAGAAAATATGGGTGGAGTTTGGCTTGATTTAGCTGGGGGAGATGGAAGATATTTGGATGAAATATTGCCAAAAGCTGAAAAATTAATTATCTCGGATGTTAGTATAATTGATTTAGAAAAAATAAAAAAACAATTAATTGAAAATCAAAAAAAGAAAGTCGAGATAAAATCATTTGATATGACAAAAAAATTTCCTTTTGAAGACGAATTTTTTGACGGAATATTTTGCACAGGAACACTTCATCTTTTTCCCGAAGAAAAATTAAACTTAATCTTTTCAGAAATAAATCGCGTTTTGAAATCAAACGGGAAATTAATAATTGACTTTGTATTTGAGATTAAGAGAATTTTTTCCAGCAATAAGAAAATTTCTCCAGAAGAAAAAAAGAAGTATTTTACCTGGAAAAAAGAGGACGTAGAAAAGGTTTTGAAAAAACATTTGAGTAATTACCAAATAAAACAGGTAGAATCCATTTTTACCGACGACGTAACTTCAATAAACAAGTATAATTTTAAAACAGAAGGAAAATTCTTTTTGATAACTGCCCAAAAGTTAAAATTCTAATTCCTCAGTTTCTTCAAAATTTCTCTTTGTACTTCTTCAATATGCTTTTCGCCGTTGATTTTCAAAACTTTACCTCGATAAAAATCCAAAATCGGCTCTGTTTCTTCGTGATAAATTTTCAGCCGATTTTTTATTGATTCTTCGTTGTCGTCTGCTCTTTGAATTAATTTTGTTCCATCTTTGTCGCAAACATTGTCGTGCTTCGGTTTCGGTTCTGTAACAATATTATAAGAAGTTCCGCACTTCGGACAAATTCTTCTTCCCATCAAACGCCCCAGTGCTTCGGCGTCGGAAATCACAATCTCAACAACCTTGTCAATCTTCGTAATTTTATCAAGTCCTTTCGCCTGTTCAATATTTCTCGGAAATCCGTCGAGGATAAATCCGTTTTTACAATCCGCCTCAGAAATTCTTTCACGAATTATTTCCAAACTCCATTCAATCGAAATTAAATTTCCTTTCTTAACTGTCTCATCAATTTGTTTTTTGTATTTGCCGGAATAATTTCGCAACAAATCACCCATAGAAATATGCGGAATACCAAACTTTTTAGCGACGAGCTCGCCCTGTGTTCCTTTCCCGCTCGCTTGAACTCCTACGAAAATTAGTTTCATAACAAAAAGAATGAAAACGAGTTTAAAAATATATCAAATATCATTGATTAAAAAATCTGAAAACAAGAAAAGAGTTAGGTCTGGTAGTAGAGACATAATTTAACCGATTATTAGGAAAATACCTTTCCAAAGCACTTTCGCCCCAACCGCCAGCTCCAAAAAATTTTGCCCGCTTAGGAATTTCCACCCTTTCAAATCCATAAACTTGTGCCTCACGAATAGGACAATTTTTAATTGCATCTATTAACTGTTCAGAATATTCTTGTTGTGAAAGTGCCATAATAAGTTCCATATGAAATGACATGCTCTCAGAATTTATTACCCCGACATCAGCTCTATAAAAATTCCATTTTCTTATTTCATGAGCAAGATCCCGAAAGGGAACAGAAAGAATATCTTTAATTAAAGCCCCAGCTTCCCAAGAAACATAAGAATCCGTGCATAAAACATTTAACATGAATTCTAAATAAAAAAGAAGTTTATAATAATTGTTATAGTTAAGGAGTTTTATTTCTAACAGCAGAAAGGTCGAGAGATAAATATTAAGTAACCAATATCTCGAAGAGGGGATGCGGGCAAGACAAATAAGAATGGGGAAAGTTAGAAATAAACAAGATTATAACTAAAAAATTTCCGAAATCAAAGAATTATTCTGAAGGCATATCCACCGGAACAGGATTATTCAACGGAGAATTTTCCTCATCGCTATTGTCTTTCTTTTTCCTTCTTACAAAAAATATTATTCCCAACACAATCAAACCCAAAATTACTGCAATCAAAATTATCCACGCAACGATTCTTTGCCAACTTTTTGGTTTTTCAATAGCAGGACAATCTTCAGAACACGTCGCTGAACTTTCAGATAAATCACAAACTCCGTCGCCACAAACTGATTCCGGCTCCAAAACTTCACGAACTTCTTGAGGCGTTCTCGGCACAAAACTTCCACCACCCCCACCACCAGAACTTCCTCCACCAGAACCATCACCAGTATTACCACCGGCGGTGTAACCACAAACTCCTTCTATTTGTCCTTTGTTCTCCCAGACATTATTAGCACCACACAAAAAAGCAGTAGTCCCTTCGCATTTATAACTCACGTCAAAATTTTTATCACAATTTTCCCCCGACAATAATTCCCAAAGAGAAGATAACTCGGTAGTTTTATCAACAAGCACAGAATATTTTTCTCCGCAAATTCCGTCAATACATGAGTTTGTAGAACATTCATAATCGTTTAAACATTCAGTTCCATCAGCACCCAAATTTTTCCAAGTCAAATCAACATCACAAAATGTTCCATCAGTATTATTAATTTCCCCGACGACATCACAAGCTAAAACAAAACTAGTTAAAAAAATTACAAAAGAAAAAAATAGAACAAATTTCTTACTCAGAATAATAACTTCATCCATTTTTATGCCCCACTAACTGGAGGTTGGATACACTGACAATATCCGTTATCAGTAAGACCGTCACAATTTGAAGTATATTCTGTTAGGAAAGTCATGAAGCACCAAATCTTCGTCAATATTCCTGACTGTTTGTTTAACTCTTCTCTTATTGAAGTACAAACTCCGCCAAGACAAGAATTTGAAGTACATTCGTAATCTGAAATACAGGCAAGACCGTCGGCAACCATAGGAAGATATTCAAGAGTTATTGGATCACAATAGCCCAAAGTTCCGTCGGCTAATCTTAATCTTGTTCTCGGTTGAATTGATGGATTCCCCTCAACTTCAGGACTACATGCAGTTCTTCCGTCGATAGAAGTACAAGACGGACCAGAAGTAGTTTCAGTACATCCATTTGGACAAGGAGTTAAACAACCACCGCCGCCACCATTTACTTCAGTACAAACTCCGGCTTCACAAGTATATTCCTGACTGGTCGTACAAATTTGATTTTCAGAATTACAAAAAGATTCAGTTACCGTCGGACAATCTTCAGCGACGGTTTCAACAGTGCATTCTTCACTGTCAACTGGCGTCTGTTCTTCACAAAGCCCGGTTTCAAGATTACAAGCAAAAGTATCTCCAAAAGTTTCAATACAATAATCATCTGATTCACAGGCAAGAAGCGTCTCATCAATACAAGCATTGTCAAAACAAGTCAATCCATCATTTGCAAGACAATCATAAATTTCAGAATCCAAAAGACCATTAGTACAGAATGTCTCATTGAGAACTTCATTGTCTACGCAATAATCGGGAGCACTAAAAGTCACACCATCTCTTGAACCTGTAGCAACACCATAAACATCAAAGTTTGAATCATCGGTAGATGAACAACTATCAGAAACCGGAGTTGGTCTACATACCCACAAACCAGAATAAAATTGACAACTTGTTCCGGGGGTAGCGCAATTTGTTCCTATAAAAGTTTGAGCACATCCAGAACATCCAGGCGTATTAGAAATTTGAGCACTACATACAAATAAATTTTGGGCACAAGTATCAGACGGACAATCATTAGCAATAGGCGTAGAAGAAACACAAGCACCAGCGCTACATCCATTTACGCAAGTAAAAGTTTCGGAAGAAGGAGTATTTTGGCGACAAATAAATTCTCTTAAAACATTAGTTGAACCAACAACACATTTATCTGAATAAGAAAAGATCGTTCCGTCAGTAAAACTACCTGTAATCATTCCAGCAAGAGAATGTGGATCCGCTAAACTTGCATCGCTGTCAGAACAAGTCGGAGTTACAGTTCCCGGAGTTCCGGGAGTTCCACCCGAATTTGAATCATCACAATATCCTCTGTTCGAAGCATCTTTTTTACAGACTTTATTTATTGTTCTACAATCAAAATTAAAACCAGTAATATCTCCACTAGATGAACAAAGTTTCTCTCCCAGACTAAATCCACCCGTACTACAAGAATCATTTTGTTGAGTCAAAAAATACCCATTAGCACTAACTATTTTAGCATATCCCGCTGTGGTATAACTGTTAACCCCAATATCCGAATCAACACATTTCACACATTGATTATACGAAGAAGAAAAAACAAATCCCGTCGGACAAGAAACGACGGTAGGATTAGTATTTACAACCGGAGTTGTTCCACCAACACCCGACGATGAGACAATACATTTCTTCCCAGAACAAATCTTTCCCTCAACAGAACAATCATGTTTATCTGTTTGAATATAACCACTAGTCCCACAATAAGCTTCCCAGAGGACATTCCCAACACATGCATCATATTGCCGACTAACTTCCCCACCACCCCGCATTCTCACAGCATACGCACTGGTATAATAATTTTTGCCTGTAGGATAATTTGAGTTACCGTCAAAATCAACACAATAATTTGAACCGGTAGTGGGAAAACGAATTGAATTTCCAGTAATCTTTCCCCAGAAATCCCCGAATGCCGAAGCTGAAATGAATGAAACAGATAATAAACTAATAATTACAAGAACTAAAAATAAATTTTGTTTTCTGTTCACCATCTTTTTTGAATTATAGTTTTTCTTTGCCAGTGTAGGAATTCTTTTTTCTAAAAAGAAATCCCATCACCATCTTTCAAATACATTAGAAAAAGTTATTTATAAATTTTTGTGTGAACTTTTTCAAGTTTAATTTGAATAAACACTCACCCACAAAAGATTTAAACCCCCGGAAATCCTTCAGAAATTATGACAAAAATTTTCCTCGCGGAAGAAAAAAACGCCGACGAAATAAAGAAAGAATTGCATCCGCTTATTCGGGAATGGTTTTTTTCAAAATTCCAGGACTTCTCGCCAAGTCAAAAATTCGGCGTTCCGTACATTCACGAAAGAAAAAATATTTTAATTTCAGCACCAACGGGGTCCGGAAAAACTTTAACTGCTTTCCTTTCGATATTAAATCATTTGATAACTCTCGCCGAAAAAAACAAACTCGAAAATAAAATTTACGCCGTCTACACTTCACCACTAAAAGCGTTAAGCAACGACATTCACAAAAATTTAATTGAACCTTTGAAAGAAATTGTAGAACTCGCAAAATCAAAAAATATTGTTCTTCAGGAAATTCGCGTCGGTTTAAGAACCGGTGACACAACCGCCTCGGAAAAAGCGAAGATGGCAAGAAAAGCTCCGCACATTTATATCACAACTCCGGAAAGTCTTGCGATTTCCTTGACAACGAAAAAATTTATAGATTTTTTCAGCGACATTGAATTTTGTATAATTGACGAAGTCCACTCGTTGGGAAACAAGCGGGGCGTTCATCTCAGTTTGAGTTTGGAAAGATTAAATGATTTATCAAAAACTTTTCCGGTAAAAATCGGTTTGAGCGCGACGGTTGAACCTTTGGAAGAAGTCGCGGAATTTATAACCGGAAGCGACGAAAAAAGAGAAGTTTTCGTCGCAAGAGTTCCGATGGATAAAAAATTTGACGTGAAAGTTTTAACTCCCGTAAATGATTTAACAAAACATGAAAATCCGTGGACGGAAACTTACCACCTGATGCACAAACTCATAAAAGAAAACAGAACAACTTTAGTTTTCACAAACACTCGTTCAGCGACGGAACGAGTTGTAAATTATTTGAAAGACAAATTCCCGACGGAATATGGAGACCACAACATCGCTGCACATCATTCATCTCTTAGCAAAGAACATCGTTTTAACATCGAAGAACGACTAAGAAACGGAGAACTAAAAGTCGTAGTCTGTTCAACTTCCCTTGAACTCGGAATCGACATCGGTTATATTGATTTAGTAATTCTTCTCGGAAGTCCAAAAGCGTCGTCGAGAGCATTGCAAAGAATTGGTCGCGCGGGTCATAAACTTCACGAAACAACGAAAGGAAGATTTATTGTAATGGACCTGGACGATTTAGTTGAATGTTCAATAATTCAAAAAGAAATGATCGAGGGAAAAATTGACAAAATACAATTCCCGCACAATTGTCTCGACGTTCTTTCACAACAAATTTTCGGGATGACAATAAATAAAGTTTGGAAAATCGATGAAATTCTAAAAGTTTTGAGAAAAAGTTATTGTTATAAAGAATTATCGAAAGACGATTTTATGTCGGTGATAAGTTATCTGACTGGAGAGTATGATTTAGAACAAAGTAGAGTTTACGGAAAGGTTTGGTATGACGAAAAAGAAAAAACCATTGGTAAAAGAGGAAAAATGGCCAGAATAATTTACATGACTAACGTTGGAACAATCCCAGATGAATCATTTATTACTGTAAAAATCGCCGGAAGCGATGAAAAAATCGGGGCAATAGATGAATCTTTTTTAAGCCGTATGAAAAAAGGAGACGTTTTCGTCCTCGGTGGAAAAAGATACAGATATGAATATACTCGCGGAATGAATCTTTATGTTCGGAGCGAAGTAAAAAGACCGCCAACAATTCCGTCGTGGTTTTCAGAAATGCTCCCATTAAGTTTTGATTCCGCACTTGAAATAAATAAGTTCAGAAGAGCAATGAAAAATAAATTTTTCGAAGAAAAATCCAAAGAAGAAATTATGGAGTTCATAAAAAAATATCTTTATGTTGAAGAAGAAATAGCCACAGAAATTTATAATTATTTTTATCAGCAGTTTAAATTTGCCGATTTCCCAAATGAAAGTCTGATACTAATCGAAAAATACCGCGACGAAAAAGAGAAGAAAAATTATCTTTTAGTTAGTTCAATGTATGGGCGACGAGTTAACGATGCATTATCGCGAGCCCTTGCTTATCTAATGGGACTCGTCGGAGGAAGAGATGTTGAAATGGGAATTTCCGACAGAGGGTTTTATTTTGCCGGAGAAATTTTACCAATAGAAAAAGCACTGAAACATCTAAATTCAGAAAATGTCGAACAAACATTAAAAGAAGCAATTGAAAAAACTGATATTTTAACAAGAAGATTCAGGCACTGTGCAACGAGAAGTTTAATGATTTTAAGAAGTTATAAAGGACAGCAAAAGTCAGTAAAAAGACAGCAGATGAAGTCACATTTTTTAATAGCGGCCGTCAAAAAAATCTCACAGGAATTTCCAATATTAAAAGAAGCAAAAAGAGAAGTTATAGAAGATTTAATGGATTTGGAAAACACAAAAAAAGTTTTGTTGTGGATAGACGAGAAAAAAGTTAAAGTGAAGATAGAAGAAGTAAGAATCCCCTCGCCATTTTCACTCGGACTTTTAATTCAGGGGCATATGGATTTGTTAAAAATCGAAGACAAACAAGCATTTCTTCAGAGAATGCACAAAATTTATCAGGAAGAAATCCAAAAGAAAACTTTCGGAACAAGTTACGAAAATAAATCTGTCGAGGAAATTTACAGAGATTTGTAAAAATTTGTTTCATAAAAAAATTCAACAAAGTGAAATAACCTATAAATATATAACTTCAGACTAATCAGTATAAACGATGTTTAAACCAATAGAAGGTATTGATTATATCGTAGACTACTATGCAGTTTTGGGGATTAGTCGAGACAGCAACAAAAGGGATATTGAATTAGCATTAAGAAAGAATAGGGCGCAATGGCATCCGGACAGAATGCAAAATCTTTCACCAGAAATATTAAAAGAGGCTGAATCAAAAAATATATTGTTCAGCAAAGCAAGAGAGATTTTATTAAATGAAGACTTTAAACAAGCATATGATAAGCGACTGTCTAATTTTGAACCGGAATTGGTAAGTGAAGACGGGCGGGCAATCATCAATATCTCAAGAGAGAGAATTGATTTAGATTTTTTATTATCTGACAAAAATATTAATTTTTCTGAATTAGTTGAAAAAGCAAAACAATTGACGGGGTATAATGAAAAACATATCAAAAGCGTCGAGTTACTTTATAATTCAGATAAAAAAAATAGGACTATTAAAGATATTTATCGAAAAGAACTTAACACTGAACTTACTTTTATTTCACAACTTGAAGATATAGCATGGGCAAGGGTTGGGGTCACAAATCCAAAACCAGTAAAAGGATTATTATATCACTCAGATGATTATGGCCAACAGGTTGAAATTGAAATCAACAGAATAAAAGAAGAAGAAATTCCAAAAGGTCTTGAAAACAGATTACTCGCGTGTAAATCTGGAGCTACTCCGTTGCTGTTAGGTGACGGAAAGATGCAAGGAGAAAAAGATGATAAAATATCTTCTGAAATTCAGGAGAGAATAATTAAAAATTTCAGCAACGGATGCGACCAAATTAGAGAGATAACAGAAAAGAAACAACAAGTATTAGAAAAATTAGTTTCTCTGACTGATTATGAATATTTAGTTAAGCATAATCCGCCAACTCCAAATTGCAATATTTTTGTCGTCGATTACAAGAAAGAAAAAATTATGTACGGCATAAAATTTAATAAAGAAAAGTTTAGTGGTGATACACTGCAAGAATATTCTGAAGGATATCCTTTAGAAAAATTAAAAAAAATTCAACCAAATGAAGACACTATTTTGGTCTATCATAATCCTGAAATTAAAGACATCCTAATCGAAGTAGTATATGTAACCGAATCGCTATTTGGGGAATAAAACCTTAACTTTTTTTAACTATCTATCTTCCTTATTATCATGCCAACCCCAACAAATTTTCTCCTCATCGGAAAATCCGTTTTCTTCCCATCGTCGGGAATCCTCGCAATCAGCGATTTGCATCTCGGTTATGAAAACATGTTGAAAACCGAGGGGTTTGAATTTCCAATTAAGCAACTCAAAGAAACAAAAAGAGAATTAGAAAAAATATTCGAAGAGATAAAAAAAAGAAAAATGAAATTAAAAAAAATAATAATCCTTGGAGATTTGAAACACCTATTTGGTTTTGGGATTGTAGAGAAATACGAAATAAGAGATTTTCTTAATTTTTTAGAAAGATTTGTGAAAAAAGAAAACATAATTTTAATCAAAGGAAACCACGAAAAAATTTCACTTGACAAACGCGAATACAAATTTTTTCATCTCGAAAAAAACCTCGCTTTTCTTCACGGAGATAAATTATTTCCGGAAATACTAAACAAAAGAACAGACACAATTATCGTCGGACATCTTCATCCTGCGATTTTCATTCAGGATCCAAACAGCCACAAAAAAGAAAAATACAAATGTTTTCTCGTCGGTGAAGTCAAAGTAAAAGATATTTTAGGTTATGATAAAAAAAATAATTTAATAGATGAAAAAGGAAGTGAACATCTAAATTGCTCACAGCTTAAAGGCCGAGGACAAAAATTGTTTAACAAATCTCTGAGGGGGGACACGGGCGGGGATGGTGAGCAATTTAACAAAAAAATAACTTGCATTGTTCTCCCAAGTTTTTTGCAAATCCGCGAAGGCACAGATATTAAAACAGAATATGAAAACAAAAAAAATTGGGCTTTTATTCCAAAAAAACAACTTCTAAAATTCCGTGCTTTTGTCGTCGGAGAAAAGAATAGGACTTATGATTTCGGAGTTCTGGGAAAGATGAAGAAATAAAAAGATGTTCAGAAAAAAAGATAAAAATTTTAATCAACCACAAAAACTGACAAACAACCATTCGACGCAGTCAGTTCATTAACAACTTTTTAGCGAAGAAATTTGTCGCAAGACAATTTCGAAGCAAATCAATCCGCGACTTCGTCGCGCTCTTATCAATTTATATTTTCTCTTCGAAAAAATTATTTTTCACCCCATAAAAATTTATAAACTCCAATTCCGAAAATATTCTATGGCACTTGAAAGAACATTAGTTTTGGTAAAACCCGACGCTGTTAAACGGCATCTCACAGGAAGAATTCTTGAGAGATTTGAAAATGCCGGACTTAAAATAATCGCAATGAAAATGGTTTGGGCAGACGACGCATTCGCAAAAAAACACTATCGCGAAGACGACATTGCGAAACGCCACGGAGAAAATGTTTGGAAAAATCTTTTGAGATTTATTGTTGAAGGTCCGGTTGTAGCATTTGTTCTCGAGGGAAACGAAGCAATTGAAGTTGTCCGAAAAATCTGCGGGCCGACAGAACCAAAATCCGCGCAACCAGGAACAATTCGGGGCGACTTCTCGCATCATAGTTATGTAACAGCTGACTCTGACAAAAAAGCAATCAGAAATATAGTCCACTCGTCGGCAAACAAAGACGACGCAAAAACAGAAATCGCTCTGTGGTTTTCAGAAAAAGAAATTCATTCTTACAAATCAGTTCAGGACTTCTGTATGTATTAGGTTTTGTATAAAATCATTTGATTTATTTAGCAAGAAATTATACTATTAATTTATATGAAAAGAGTTAACAATACTTATCTCGAAGAAGATAACAATTTTTCAGCGAAATGCCCTATTGTGTTTTCTTTGCCAGTGTAGGAATTCTTTTACAAAAGAAATCCCCAGCATGAAGCCAAACAATATACGCGAAGTGCACAATTTTATTTTTCTATTTTTCCGTCGGAAAAATGATTTTTGTATTTTGTTAATAATCGAAACTTACTCACGTCCGTTCGCTTACTCAAAGTTAATCATCATAACTTTTATTGGATATTAATAACACTCTTCGACGAAGTCGCGCTCTTTTAATTTCTGTTCGCTGTTCTTAAAATTTATTATCTTCTAAAACATTTATTCCCCAAGATACGAACACATATTCGGACAATCGGGATATTGCTCTCCGAGCATTTGAAGTTTCTCAACAAGAGATCTTCCAATAGAATCTGAACAAAGATTTTCCCATGCAATCTCTGTTCTTCGGACATACTCTATTTTCGCCCAATCGGGATCGTCCCTCATTTCTGATTCAGCCAACTCTCCAACAAAAAAATCATAATCTTTTAATAATTCACTCGCTAAAGAAGAATCTCTATAAAACTGAACTAATTCTTTTCTTCTATCTTCTCTGTCTAAATCTCTATAATATTTTACAGACCAATTTGCCCACAAAATAGACCCAGCAAATACTAAAACAGACAGGGGAGCCACAACCCGGTAAAAAAAATTCTTATGAAAATGATTGTCAGATATAGCAGGATTATTTTTATTCATATTGAATTAATCAAGAAAGAGTTTAAATAAATTTATATTCAAAATTTTTCAGAAAGGATTATTAACTTATTACAAAAA